>Ga0210059_1005529_pt1 | contig 20337 bp, 12 predicted proteins | sample Ectturendosymbi2_FD_188042 | JGI IMG/M metagenome (GOLD analysis project Ga0210059, IMG submission 188042) | Ecteinascidia turbinata endosymbiont from Florida, USA - Sample 2 (SPAdes) (version 2) | ecosystem: Host-associated > Tunicates > Ascidians > Unclassified | place: Key West, Florida... | reverse complement strand
CTAAGAGCTTAAAATCAGCCCGAAAGACTGTCCCAGTTCAGAAAGAACGAGTGTACGAGGACATGATTATCAAGTCGCATGAAAACGTTTCGGCAGAGGCCGCGGGAAATAATTACTGCAGCCCTCGTTTGTCATTTCACGGCAGAGCCGAGCCTCACGGGGAGCGTTACACGGAGCATGTGCCGAATGCACCCGAGTACAATTCATCGTTAACGAATCCTTCGAAGCATCAGATTGATGATGGTTTAGAAACAGGGAGAAACTCGGCTTCATCCGCGAGGAGGATGACTTGCTTATGATATCGAGAACTTTTCCGAACGTTGGAGTTGCGCCAGAAATCATTGTCTGAATGTGCGGCCGAAAAGTTTGAATGGTGTGAAGTTTGACTTGAAATTTTGGTGCAAGAGTCACGTCTGCGGCTTCAACGGGGTGCGAAAACTACGTTTGTTTTTTCCCCTATAGTTTCTAAATTGCTTATTTATACTCCCTGTGCCACCCTTAAATGGGTGTTGCATTGGGGTCTGACCCTTAAGCGCCGTGATGCTTTGATTTGTCTACAGGGAGAAACAAAGACGAGACTTTCCTCTTCGCGCTTGGCGCAAGATTTCCTGTAGAACAGGAGTGATACGTTTCAATATTCGCCTTTACCGCGTTATCTTGTACTTTGTTCTGACACACTCTTCCGGTTTACTGCACTGTATTATTGCACTTTCGTTTCGAACCTGCGCTTTGCAACGACGAAATCGCGTACCGTTAATAATAAAATAAATACTTTTAAGAGTTGTTCGCTCAAATTCCTGACCAGGATTTCGCTTTGGTTCAGCATTATTGCACGAAGCTTTGAAATAATGGCGGCGCATTACCACCCACGCGTTGTTCACACGGTGTAGCAACAGCAGAGCAAATCTAATTACATTTCCGACCGTACTGCTGCTCAGCCTTAGCCATCATGCCTGTCAACGTGCGTGCGAGAGAATCATGACACGTTTAATAAAAATTCACGAGAGGCGAAATTCACGGACAAGGTCTCCCACCGGAACAGCAACCTATTGAAATGTACATGCGCAAGACCTCTTGTTTGGTCTTCAGCAGGTCTCGCTTGGAATGAGAATGACAGGTGTGGCTTCACAAGGTCAGCGGCATCCCAAGGACACAGGTCGTTTGAAGTGAACGCTTTCGAGCAATGGGAAAGCGCTCTTTGCGCTCTCGGTGCATTAGCCGTAAGAAGCAGTTGGGCGGAACGTTCCGTTGATACATTGACTGGCACACCGTATCGTCATCAAACTACGGCACGAAACTTGCGATTGTGTTACAAGGGCGCAATCCCTTGTTGGTTTTAGACGCAGATACAATAAAGCGTTATTATGATGTCAAAATCACCCGGAGAGTGAGATGTCACAGGAATGCATTGTTTGCTGCCAAGGCATAATAGTGCTTGTCAACCTTTCTTGTAGCGATGCGCCCGATTTTGATTTTCGAAAAGTTTGCACACCCCAGTTATGTATTTGGTGAGTGTATCAACATGCTTCATCACATTTTCTTCGATTTAGACGTGAGTTTTGCGTATGCGGTATATCTTAAGTACAAAATGTTTTGAAAATGCACAATGGTAACGAACTCGCAAACATATCTCGTTTAATGCGATGGCTAGTGCTGAATTTCGTCAGGCAATTGTGAAAAACGAGGTTTTAGCCTTGTAAGTACAAACGATTTAATTTCTACAAGCGCAAAACCCTTGTTCGCAAAGCCTTGTCATTGACATGCGAAGAAGAATGGAAATCGCCTTTTCACTGAAATTTCGGTATTCTAGCGTAGTCCAGCAACTAACTGCCTGCTTTGTTGGGTAGCTTATTAGTTATTACGAAACAACAGCGGATAAAAAAGTTTGTTTTATATCTGCTTACACAAAATTCAAACGCGGGTGAAGTAGATGTGTGAAGCAATGTAACTGAATTTAATCCAAGCACCTGGTAGAACCCATCACGGTAGTACACCCAGGGGTGTAGTGGGGTGGGAACGACGTTCCCACACCTATTTTTGGCGTGGGAACGCGTTCCCGTACCTTTTGGCACATGGTAAGGTTGCTTCAAGATCTAAATTTTTCATTTCAATTTCTACATGTGACGGATTGCGAGAACTAAGGAGATTTTTGCGTGTGAGGGCATCTGGGCAATATTTGGTGGTACAACCTAAATCAAGTTTGTAGTAGGGTGGGAACGGCGTTCCCACACCTCTTCTTACCACTACATCCCTGAGTACACCCCTCGAAAATGTTGATACACCGGTTGACAAGCACTGTTTTAAACCTCAGCAGCGTAACAAAGTCTAAATTTATTCCCTGTAGACGGCATATACAGTTACTGTGCAGAAAAGCGAACAGTTTTGGAAGGTGCTGGAGAAGTAGCTGTCGTTCTTTGCATCCCATGCGCAAAGACTACTGATCTGAACTGCTTGGTCCATTTTCTGTCCCAGTGTTACGTACACTATACACCTGTATCTCCTTACCCAGGTTGCGTTTTTTAATTTTTCTTTAATTTCATCGGATATGGACCTGTAAAACAAATATAAACAATTTATATTTGGTGTTCTACGAAGAAGAAAGCTTCATGCAACACATACAGATCATTATTTTGTGTCAATCAATTTGATTGAGCGATTCAGTTTCCGGAAAAATCATTTTTGCAAGTTCCCGTTGCTTCCTAAGCAATGCAACATCAAAGTAGAGACTCGCTCCTAGAAATTAGCGAGCTTTTCTTCAATACTGTATCACTACCACGTTTTTTATAACTTCAAATTAAGGATAACCACCCACAAGGTCCACGCCCTAAAGGTTAGATATGGCACCTTTTCCCTTAGCTTAAAAAGTGACTTGACTTGTGCGTAGCAGAAAATAAAACTTTTTCTGTGTAATGCCATAGAAAGCTTGTTAATCGGACCACAATAGCGCAGAAATTGGATTGACCGTTTTGCATGCTCAGCAGAGTTCAGCGTGGCAACCACAGAGACGATGGTGAGTTGGACAATGCCCTATTGCACCTTTGATGCAGAGGCAATTTGGATGGAGAAATCGTTAACGCAGCAGTTGATTTGTGTAAACCAGGGGTCGGCAGCCTTTCCCTTGTTGCGGCAAAAAAACAAATTCTGCAAGGTATGGGGCCGTACTAATTTTCCACCAACAATTCTGATCCCTTCCTCTTTATGATGTTGATAAAACTTTAAATTTATGGAATTGTAATTAGATTAACTCCTGATTTTCACAGTTAATAGCGAAAGCCCAAAATGGGCCAAACAATACATTTATAGCACAGTGCGGTTTCTCATAAGCAGTTCCTCATAAGTATGCAATACAAGAAGTTGCAAAGAGGCCAGATTCATAAATATCATACCACTAGGCGAGTCATACAGTTACTACAATTTGTAAAGGAGCTGCGGGCTGGATGATTGCTTGGCGGACCGGATCTGGCCCGCGGACCAAAGGTTGTCGACCCCTGGTGTAAACAGAACGGTAGTTTGCCATACAGCTCTCCTTGTTTCTTTGTTCTATTAAAAGTTTCGCTTCGATGAAGATAACGTTTTGAACAATAATCACCAACCGACTGGTGTGGGCAAACATTTGAATAACCTTATAGATTTGGACCTTATTTTAGTTTAGCTTCTCATTTCCACCGTGCACCTTCAATCAAAGAAAAACAACAACAATTAAACCCAACACACAATAACAGACTGAGTTCAACATAACTGATTTTTCCCCGCAGTTGTGTCTGCCTTATTGCCATTCACACGCCCATTGTAATGTAAGTAATTTGCAAAACTGGCTGCATGCGTCATTTTTCTTTACGGACATTCAACGCCGAAATAACCATTAGGCTACTAAGGCTATAGCCTTAGGCCCTGGAAATTTTGGCCCACAGTTTTTTTTATTTATTGTTTTTATTACAAGTAACTACCGAATTATCTCGTAACATTTATCAAATTCGACGAAATATCTGATCACACTAACTAAAGCAAATAAATTCTTTTGCAAGCCTCTTTCAAATTTTATTTTTCATGTATATATTTCCATTACTTTTCGTAGCTTAGTTTGCAAAATTATAGGCGCTTCTCTAGAAAACAGCCTTAGGGCTACAGTGACCTCAATCCGGCCCTGCGGACATAACGTCAGCAAATCGTTCGTTTTAGCTTCCCATAAAAGAAATCTTGCTGATGACCTTGATATTTAAGGAACTTTGGTTCAAGCTTTAACATGGTCTACGAAAAAATTTATTATTTACTGTTGCTGCACGTGGAGGGCGAAGTCATTAAACATTTTAAGGAACAAAAACCTTTGCAGTCACGAAAATGAACCGCACGGATTATATTGCTGCGGCAGCTGCTTTGTCGCGCCTGATTCTAGTCTAGGACAACAAAAAACTGTACAAGGTGAAGAAATATGTGGACTGAAACTGTAAGAGCTGAAATGTAGCAGCTTACGGTATGTAAATGTATCAACAACGCTTGCCGATGGGACACTTTCTATTGCTCCATCCCATGGCAACTTGTGACTGTCCCAGCCCATGGAATTCACACGAAACTAGTAATACGAGGTACATTATATCATATGTATGTATGAAGGCTAGCCTCTACAGAAACTTGATTAAGGGATCCCAAATCTCCCCTGTTAGGGAGGCCAGTGGAAATTAGGCGGCCTTTTTTAGTTGCCACCTAAAAAAGGGCCCAATAACTTTGACTTCGATGTCATCGCATCACTCCGCCATGGCACTGAGCCTTAAAGTCTAATACTTACTGTGTTGTGAGCATATGTATTAAACTTCATAATATTCCTGCTGTGTGGCGTTAAAATTTCATACTGTGGGACATGGAAAATTTTCAAGTTCACTGTCCCATCCCGTGGGAAAAATTCCATGGGAATGGTATTCCCATGAACAATAGCCTGTGTATCAATGGCATGTCTAAAAAACTATATAATAGACATGTACTTGTTGATGGTATATATTGATCACCTCAAACTACTTTTCCTGATAAAAACTTTTGTTGGATGAACGAAACTGCATAATACCTCCACATAGCACTTGTCCACCGCAACACTCTCATGCATGTTATTTTATCGCATTAATTAGCACCTTGAGAATAAGACGAAACACAGCTGCTATTTCTTACCTGCTGGTTGTTCCTAAATCTTACAAATACTATGATTAACAAAGCTTAACTGAACACGCTTTAAGGATCAATGGGGAAACACCTGGAAAATCCGCAAACGCACCACTGAAAAAAATATGTTATTCTGTCGATGAATGCTTTGCTGCGTTAGGTGTAATGCTGGAATAATCGAGGATTGAATTACTCCTCCAGGGGATTAATTAATTAATTATCAATTTTTTTGCCCATAGTTTGCCAAACACTAACGCTTGATGGCCAATCAAAGGCTTTGAAGACGCGGATTTTCGCGTAGTTTATGTTAAAAGAAAAAATAAGTAAATTGCCGCTTTCACTTTTTTCTCAGGCCCTGATTAATAACTTCATTCAAAAATCTCCTAACTTCCGCAGTCTTGACGTCACACCAAAAACGTTCAAACCCGAAAGCGCCCGGATTTTTTAAAATCAAGCCTTATTGCTTCTTCAGAGGGTTCGAACAGCTCTCTAGCTCTAACGGTCGGCAAGCTATGACTGGACAAAATCAAAGACACAAACGTGGCTTTGCGGTCCTTATAGGGTTAACATAGGGTTAACTATTTTGCTGGAAGTTTTGCTTTTGTGCAAGGTTATAAATAAATTTTTGTGCGAGTTATGAATGATTGGTAAGCCACATTTACTTCTTGCGGTAAATTTCTTTTTGCAAACAGTATGACTTTTGTTTCAGTATTTTACGTTAGATTGAGCTTGTTTGACGTTATTAGGTGATACAGTGTGTTGACCACGCAACACTGAAGCTGGTACACTGAAATAAAACCCACAATCAGTAAAGCTACCAATTAAGGGAATCTAATTGAAAAGTTGCAACCCCAGCTGCCTACTTTAGGCCTACATAGGAAAGGAAAAGGTCACAGTAGGAACGACTAAGCAAAACAAACTACCACTGTCTATGGAAAGAAATCCTTTCTCAGCAAACAGACACTTTAAGATCTTACAGAGTATATATTTCGCCTACGATGCAGGCATAGTCAGCTCTTATTCAAATAGAACAGTGACGTAACAGTTTTCAGTTCTTCTTTTCAGTCCTCTCACACGACTTACAGTCCACGCTGGAGTTAACTTGGAAAAGTTCATTATGTCTACAACATAATTTTTTTATGTACAGGTAACTACAAAAAGGTCGCGGATTTTTTGATAAGTTTTAGTTCCAGTTGTGTTTACTCGTTGCTCAGCTTTGCTAATTATGCGACAGACACCAATATAAGGTCACAAATATTGGTGACTTACTGTGATGAACATGGTATTCCAAATTGCCATAGGTGTACGGGAGCGCATAGTTTTGGGGATGCAAAAAAGTTTTGTCCAAATTTGATCTTGTTTTTCCGAAATAACGTATAAAAACAAGTCTTTAACGTTAAGACTAAACGTACCATTGTAAACAAGTCAAGGTGTCTGTATGCGTAATAGTTACCAATCGTCTAATATCACTAACAAATCAATTTATGCGTGAGTCGCGCTTCTGCAATTCTTCATGTACAAATTAAATTCAAGGCGGTAACGTATTGCCATGCAAGTTCGTTGATGTGGGTATCTAAATCTTGTTGATAAATTGGAAACTGACAGATTTCTCAACCCTGACTTTGAAATTACTATTGTTTATACACCTCTTCATGGCCAAATCATATAAATGGCGGGTTAAATAAACGCAATCGCAAAAAGAGTGTGTCACTAGAGGGATCAAAGCCTTATTCCCTCAACTAGTAATAAATATTCTGCACAGGCATATGTGAACAACAGTAATTTTTATTATGTTGAAAAATTTTAGCCAATTACAACAAATCTCCCCAAAAATTACTGTTAATGCCACCACGTCTGGAAAGTGTTTTTCACCGTCTTCGTTTTAAATTTTTATTTAAGTTCCAAACTTTTTCTTCCAGCACGATCATGCTAATAGCTAAGGTTTGTTCTTATCTAGCATAGATGAGTGCATTTGTCTTGGCCACAATCGGTATTACATTGTTGTGAACTGGTCAAGCCTCTCGTAAGGAGAGGGGAAGGAGGCAATTCAATAAGTACCATAGGTTATAGCTTAGTCTTCCACATGAAGCAATCTTCATTGCAATGTGTTGTACTGTACTTAAAATACCACAACTTACAGTTTTACAGCTTCCAAAGTCACATTATGAAAACTAAAAAACCACTCCACTTTAGACAGTTAAATGTGCTCTTGAACACAGCATGCTAAGAAAAAATAGCAATATGGAACTGATTCAGACATTAATACTGCAGACTATGTGTACTGCAGCCTATATGATCAACTGCCAAGGAATGTGTACAAATGTAAATTTCCAATGACAACTGACTTGTAACTCAACAAGAATACTTCATAAAAAAGCAGTGCTTCACTGAACTGCATTAGTGAATTATGCAGTGTAACAGATAATACAGTTGCTACTGTTCATGAAACCTTCACGTCACAGCATTAAATCGAAACATTAAAATTTGGCAGGAGGCAACATGTGAAATTCATTGCATGAAACAAATGGAAAATATGTAAACCCAAACAATATGAAATCACAACTACACTACTACTACACAACATGTTGCGGCTGCAGTTGCTTAGTTAATTCTGTTCATGAATAGTTCACAGCAACAGATTCATACTTGTAAATCTCACAACATCAAGCAAGTCTGAAATACTTACAGTGTCATATCACAGCGACACCACATTATTACCATAAAACAATTTGCAGCTGCAAATACTACTTCCTGTGATAACTTCAGTAACGAATCAAAGCTACATTATTATAAAAAACCAATTTACAGCTGTTTTTACGAGGTACTGCTGCCCATGAAAGCATAACAGCAACAAATGGAGCCTTGAAAACTTCACAGCATGGAACAAACTTGAAAGATGAAAACATCACAGTATCAACGCACATCATTTGCACTAACATTTTAGTTGTTATAGCTCAAAAACATTTACAGCACCAACAATTTGATGTTTAGAAAATTTAAGGATAGTTGGAATGGTAGTTGCCATCAGTGGTGGAGTCTCGAGACTTGGTCTCGTTCTCGAGACTCGTTTCGAGACCATTTTTGCGAGTCTCGGTCTCGAAGGTTTCAGGTCTCGTCTCGGTCTCGAAGGCTACAGGTCTCAAGACTTTGAATATTGCAAAGAAATGGTTTAGTAAAACTACTATATTTTCAATGATGTTTTGTTTTTTGTATTTTCAGGTAAGAAACAACCAAAATAGGTCGGAAAAGTGCCAGAAATTTGAAAAAATTGTAACTTACAAGTGATGACGACATTTTGAAAAAATTTCGGCAAAATGCACAAATTTTGAAGCCTGGAGTCTCGGCATCGAATTTCAAGTCTCGGTCTCGGAATTTTTGATGAAGTCTCGGTCTCGAAGTTTTAACCAGGTCTCGGTCTAGGTTTCGAAGGTTTGAGTCTCTACTACATCACTGGTTACCACTACATGTTCCTAATTTTGAAATATTTCTAACTCTACCCAATTTGCATGGGGGTGTTTCAATTACCCGAATTTGATTGAGGCTGTTGGAATTCACCAAAATGTTTCCAACTGTATCCAAATTTTAATGAAGCGCTTGTATACTACACCAATTGGAATGAAGCTGTTTGAAGTGGCTCAAAATTGAATAAAGCTGTTTGAAGTTACCCAAAACTGAATGAAGCTGTTCCACGTTGCCCAAATTTGAATGGAGCTACTGCCATTTGCCCAAAGTTGTTTTAGTCTGTTAGAATTTACCCAAAGCTTTCCAATTTATGAAAATATTCATAATTTCACCCAAATTTGAATGAAGTTGTTCTAATTTGCTCAAATTTGATTGAGGTTGTCAAAATTTACCCAAATGATTTTAAGTTCACTCAAATTTGAATAAAGCTATTATAGTTCATCCTGGCATTTCTAAATACACTCAAATTTCAATGGAGCAATTCTATATAGCCCAACTTCGAATAAGACTGTTTGAAGTTGCCCACAACTGAATGAAGCTGTTGAAAATTGCCAAAATTTGATTAGGCTGATGGACGTACCCAAATGTTTCCAGTTGATGTAAATATTTTTGATTTTACCCAAATTTGAAAAAACTTTTTCTCATTTGTTCATGTATAAATTGAAGCTGTTGGACTGTACCCAAATGCTCTTAATTTACCCAAATATTTCTAATTTTGCCCAAAACTTGAATGAAGTTTTTTAATTGGCCCAAATTTGATGACATTTGTTGGAATTACCAAATGATTCCAATTCACCTAAAGGCAGTGTCTATTTTGCCATCAGAGGAAAAACGAATGGCAAAATAGTCTCAACAGAGTTTTTGCCGTTGACGGCAAAATATATACTACCTCACTTAAATTCGAATGTAGCTGTATAATTTGCCCAAATCTTGAAAATTTTTGCCCGAATAATGGCCAATTTTCCAGGGTTGGGGATGCAACCACATCCCCTGCATCTCCGTGCTGTACACTTATGCAAATTACCAAAGGTTTTGCTTTGCGTTGACGTTAGATCATAGCAGTAAGTTATGTACACAAAAATTATTTTCCGTCTCTTTTTGATTTCTTTGCGTAGATGTTTCTTTCTTGAAATAAACGTTTAGCTCTTTTTTGATACCCTGAAAATGCACCTAAGAGTGTCAAAAATATACAATGTTTCACTTTCAATCTTTACTTTTTTTGATTCAGGAATCTCAAGGTTGAAGGGTTTGGTGGTCAGTTGCCGGTACATCGAAATTGCAGCACGGTAATGGTCTGATAAGAAGTAAATATTTGGGGCTGATTGCCCAGTATGCAGTTGCAAACCTACGCTGGAAGAAGTGAGTGAAGGATTTGTCTGAACAAATATCCTCTTGAAACACACTGCGTGATGCGCGCTATTGTGGTGTGAATTTGTATGACATTTAGCGTGGCCATACCGTGCTAGCACAATGACTTTCCTTCTTTGGGCTTTGCAGCTAACATAAGATGATTATATATTGAACAGGTAAGCAACTTTGTAGTGTCGCAATGCTTATCTGAGTGGAAAATTTCTGGAAAATTCAAACCCACAATCGTAACTTACGTTGAAAGTTCCGCAGCGCGAGGGATGTCTTCGTATTTCACGTTGGTTAATTTTTCGTTCAAGTACTCTTCAACTAATTCTTGGCATTTTGTGAGTGGCGGTTTTTCGTTTGGCTCTGTTTTGTATGTTGGTTCCATTTGTGCGTTCATCATGCCTGAGCGCCTGACATCTTTGTTCCAACTTCGATCAAGCTGCAAAACGTAGTTTTTCAATTTCAAGTAAAGTTAGAGTGGTGTTCATACCCTCCTTTTACGTTTCAAAATTTCGAGAGAACATAAAGAATGACCAGACAGATATATGCTTTCTCATAAATGACAACGCTTGTTCAGATATTTTGCGGTGAATTTGCAAAGCAAAAAGTTGAAGGTAACCAAGGCCAAATACAACAAAGTTGATATAACCATATGCAGCATGTTTTCAATCAAGTGATTTTAGTATTATTTAGGCGGCAACTGAATCGTGAGTTGTGTTCTTTGCAGGGACAAATGAGGTGAAAGCTCCTGGCCACGACGCACTATATTGCCTGCCTTTCAGTGAAAATACACATTACTACCGAGCACAACCACTATCCAACACTTGTTGTTTTAATAAAAATTGAACACAATCAACAAATGAGCAAATAATTATGACCTGCTTACCCAACAAAAGGTTCTTTTCTCTTTTTTTCGTTCAACAACACGTTGTCGCAAGTTTCTTGTAAACTTTTTCCAGATCATAATATCTGTAAGATTCATTCCCCTAGCTTCAGGCAATTTCGGCACTGCTTTACCTTCAAAGCCAGTGCTAGGATTTCCTAGCAAGCTCAAACCACTGGATGTGATACGTCGTTTCGACATGGTAGCAACACTAGATTCTTGATTGAAACCTGAAAAATTCCACAATATATGACGGAAGAAGAAAACAAAGTACACAGTTGCTAGCTAATGAGACTAAAATTGAAATTATGGATTGTACCAGTTGATGTGCCAGGTGGAATGTTTCACCTGAGCTACTGGAAGTGTTTTGTGCAGCTCGATGGAAGTGCTTTGTGCAGCTATCCCGTAATCAGCTGATGGCGTCAGATTCTTTACCTATAACATTGCTGCCATCAAGATCTGAAAATTTTACGTACTGAGGAGAACTCCAATCCTGATGTTTCAAACACAGATTCCTGTACATAGCTCACAACTTTTGATTCTTCAGGGTTTTATCTGTTGGGTCCGCTCAATTCGTGTTGGCTGTTTAAAGAAAAAACTATTTTCCTATCTTACGCAGTCTCACCTCGTGCAGAAACTTTTCACATTTCTAAATTCTGAAAAGTATTCGGATAGTTCACAAGACTAACTCCGGTGAACTCCGGAGTTACAGTTTATTTATTGAGCATTTCTGGTTGCATGAAGGTAAAATTCTACTCCTACTTACACCAGTGTGATCAAATCCACGAAGTACGTGATTCGTACCTTTGCCAACAATTTAAACAAATTCTCGACCTTGTGTGAACACCAACATAAAGCATCCGCAAACCGTACATGTCTGCTATAATGTATGAGCTGTTTGACTGAAGAACATACCATTGCCAGCAGTCACAAGCCAGCCGTAAAGTCTTTCCAACAAAGGAAGGCTTTTGCTTGTGAGATATTGATTTGCTATTGTCGATTAAATCTGAACCACTATGGCTTTGTTATTCTTATCCAAGGTGGCATCGATTAGCTCCCATTTTCGCTTTTCAAACCGCTAAGCAAATAGCCTTTTAGCTGCAGAAAGCACACAGAAAATTAAAGAACAACACAATAGTTGCCAGGAAGATTGAATATGATTGGTCGTGGAACTTTCCAGCTTTCGCAACTGATCTTGTAATTTTTCGAATTTTACTCTTGCTCTAATTTCACACAGCAGCGTAAATATAGCCCAAACAGAATATTAACTACCTGTAGTTACTAGTTTTCACTCTTCTAATAGAAATATATCTTTTTTTCTTTTTTGAAAAGGTGTTTTAGTGAGTGTAGAAAAAACTATAACTGTTCATGTGGTCCTGATTCACATTTCAAGGTAAGGTCATCTAATTTATAATTTTCTGCAAAAGTGAAAAAAATTGGCGTTGTAAGTTAACCAGAGCACTGAGTTTTTTCAAACGTATTTTGTGGTTTGGTTTGCACCATGTATATAACAAAAGATCGTGATTACATGGACAGATCAATGGATTCGTTGTGCTTAAGTGAGTAAAACCATATTAACCAGGGGTGTAGTATTAAAAAGCAAATGTGGGAACGCGCCCAAAAAACTAGCCATATTTAAGTAAAAGTATGGGAACGTGAAGAAGGAAGTGTGGTAACGCAGTCAAAAAAATAAAATTTTCAGTAATTGCAAAATTATGGTAGGGTGCTACGCAAGTGATGGCTTGCCATTTATGCATTTATGCGACGTCTGGAGCCGCACACAAGAAACTGAGTAAAAACATCCATCTTCAAGTCAGGTTACCACGAAAAAAGTGTGGGAACGCGTTATCGCTTGATTACACCCCTGGTATAAACCAAATAACATCAAAAAATATCTTGATGTTTGATTTTTTCTTTGAGTGCTAAAGACGAGTAAAAAACAAAAACAAAACACACAAAACTTCTGGTCAAATCTATCCAAATAAAATTAAAATCTAGTTTGTATGAGTGTGATAGGACTAAACGTAAAGTATCAACTGCAGTGAAGAAACCTTGCAGTGATTTTTAAATGGCATTTATTTGATTTATGTCAATCGGTCTGCTGTACTCTTCTTTTCAAATACGTGGCCATTTCAAATAAAACATTTACCACGTTACAAGTCAACACCAGGATGTAAGCTCCAATGAATCGTTTATTCATAAAAAATTTTGCCGTAACCAAGTGAAATATACAAAGTTGGCGTTACAGATGTATTTTCAAAAGACGTAACTGTTTGGACGATATGGTCGTTGTAGATTTTATCATTGTTTTCTTCAGTCTCTGCTGAAACCAACATGACAATTCGTTTTGCTTCCATTTTTAACTTTTCAACATATTAACGTAACAAAACTTTTGCAGTGAAGGAAAAAATTACAGGAGTATTTTGAAAATTTAATAAAAATACCGTATTGCTCGTACAATTATTCATTAACTTTTAATAAAGAAGCACATGGAAAAAAAATTAACAATCAAAATTTCTATAAAAACAGGTCATTTTAAAAAAAATTGATAAAAAATTGGCTAGAAGTCTTTTAACAAAGATGAAGAATAGAACTATTCTATAATAGTAAGTCAGAGGAAATGAAATTCAAATTGAAATAGATTACCCAAACAAACACCTTTCCCACTGGTGTGTTAACATGCCTTTCAGGGCAACCAATAAGTTTTGCAATTTGAGGCAAATGACATAATTTTAAATGCAAATCTTAGCTGTTTAAAGGTACTAATCATATTTATTCAAAACATACAGCTCGGTTACCAGCTGTCGTCTCTCCATTCCAGTGGTTCTTAACCTTTAGAAAAACGCTGAACCCTTACGTATTTTTCCAAGCTTTTGTCGAACCCCATTGTTGCCCAGTATAACAGAAAGTAAAAATTGCTGTGATATAACCACGCTTTCAGTCATGTTTCAAATGGCCTTCGTCGAACTCAAGAAACGGCTCCATCGAACCCAGGTTAAGAACCACTGCGCTATTCCAAAGCGTTATGGAATACTGAACCCCGACAAGTTACACCGGGCTACATCGCTGACGCGCAGTTTGGGTCTGCCTGGTCTTCTTAATGGTTGAGCCAGTTCTTTCAATCCACTGCTAGGCCGCACTAGATTTCGGGCAGGTGTTGAGCAGTCATTCGATTGTATCGTCATGCAGAACCATCAGGCTATGAGGAGGTCGATGGATTGGACTCCATGAGGAGGTCGATGGATCGGACAGTGAAGGACTACATGGTGGTCTGCGCCACAGTCACAAGCCGCAGAAGTTGCCATACCCCATTTGTGTAAGCAGGAGCAGAATCGTCCGACACCGATGCGTAGGCGGTTAAGCCGAAACCACGCTATTATTTGAAAGGCCATCCCAGGATGCTAATGTCGGAGATGAAAGCAGAATCGTAGCCAGAAAGTCTTCAATAGGGGGGGTTTGTGTTTGTGCAGGGAGGCTTCACATTGAAAATTTGACGAAATCTCCACAGATTTATAGTGTTTCATATTGCAATTTGGGGGTTATGGAGCTTTGTTAGGGAAGCCTAAGCCCACCAAAGTCCCCGGCGACGGGATTGGATGAAAGTACGGAGTCTCGTAGTGTTCTCCAACCACTCCGCCTTCCATCTGTGATCCGTCCAGAGCGCCGCACGTATGTTGTCCTCAGATGAACTGATGAATTGTTGTGTGGCGGGTACAAATGGGTGTCTCGATTGGATATGCGGTGCGTTTCCACCTGGTGGACAGGTGAGCGCTGAGAGAAGCAGATGTCCAGGCTCCAAGGCACGGCGTGCCTAGGCGGAGTGTATGAAACTGACGTTAGAGAGCGTTCTTTGCCAGGTGTTCGTCTTCCGTTCTGCTGACGTGGCAGAAACAAAGACACAACATAGAGATGAGGATTGAAAAGCCTTTTTTCACATCATGGTGTAGTAAAGAAGAGCAGTTCTATGAGACGCTGCAATGAAAAGCAGGCATTAAAAGTGGAAGGTTTTGAGCTGACTCTTATGATTGTATGTGCACCATATCTCTCTACAATAGCCTGCAGTATAGGACGCTCGGCATGGATACCGAGTAGACTCTGATTATTAACTTGATTAAAAGATATGTGTTGCTCCCAGGAGTGTATAGTCGGGCGGGAATGCGTTCCCACACGTTTTCATGTTTTCGTTCGTAGTGTAATGAAAGTGAGTATTTCATTAAATACTGATTGAAAAATGAGTTTTAAGTTCTGTTGAAAATGACCAGTTTTTGGGTGCGTTCCCACCCTTGTTTTTTAGCACTACACGCCTGGTTGCTCCACATGTAAGAGCCACACCTCCAGACGTTAGTGGAAGCGTCAATAATGCACTGCCTGTTCTACCGATTTCACCACTCGAGCTGTTGGAAGAGTTGACCACAGATCCTCTTGGTAGGAAAACTTGTTGACAACCTCGAGTTACGTTCCACTAATAGTAATGGAAGGCAGATTTAAAGACCCAAGAACCATTACATCGGTTGTGCGCAAACTCATGGACCTACCGAAATCGTTGCATGCAAGCCTGTGAGAAGCAATCACAGAGTCTGCAGATGGGACTCCGAGAAAGCAAATATAGAGCAGCATCAGCTTGTGAACCAGTACGCGTCTGTTAGTTTTGGCGTGTAGAGGGAGAGATCAAAAAGGCCACCGCCGCTGCCAGTGTGTGACAGTTGTCCGCTCTCCTCTGCGAAAGCGTAGGCCGAAAGAGTCGAGAAAACAATCATGAATAATGTTGCAAAGAGGCAGCCTGTTCCACTCAGCGACAAATCTGCAATGGAGAAGATTTGACCCAATTAAAGTTGATTGTTACATTCACGTTCTCGTGACACGCAGTCAGAACAAAAAGCTACTTTCCATTGTACCTCAATAGCCACAGACGTCGAAGAGATCAAAACGATTCACTGTGTCAGAGGGCTGTGATCTGCTCGATAGACACCACAAACATTGATTGTTTTTAGGCAAGCTTGAGGTGCCATCTTCAGCATAATGGAAATCTTAGTTGTTCATGGAGGAGAGTTAAAATACAATGACGATGGTTTTCGAAAAATGCAAATGTTCTGAATAACATGCGCCTATCATGCGTGGTGATCTTACCGTTGTTTTAATGCTTAGAAAAGCAAGGTAGAACACCAAGTAACCGTAACTCATGTGTCTTTGGGACAGCAGAGCGAGGAGTCAACATCAGGTCAAGGAGATTTGGCCAAAACTTTTTTAAAGCGCTCGACCGGGATGGAAACTCTTTAAATACGTTTCAAAGACTTCTCCAAAGGTATTTGATAAAACTCAAGGCAGGGATTTTGATGGTCCGCCGTTAAGAAGGCTAATAAAAATTTCAGTTTTTGAAACAAAAATGAATTCTGTTAAATGGTAGTTTACATAATGTGTTGCGATATTGCTGCAAACATTTTCGCAAATTTTAAAGGTGAATATGGTCCCACACTATTCGCTAAACTGAAAAACACATTTAGATCTCAGATGGATTATAAATTTGAAAGTTCACTTTCTTCACAGTAACACTGGCTATTTTCGCGAAAATCTTGGAGCATTTAATGAAGAGCAAGAGGAAAGATTTCATCAAGATGCAAAGATCATGGAGAAAAGATATCAGGTATGCTGGAATACTGTAATGGCAGGCTTTTTTGGAGCTTGCAAGTGAGTGGTTCACAACACAGATATATACCCAACCAATGATAAAAAAAGGAAATGACAGCTGCAAGTCGACTTCCTTGAATGAAATTTTCTACTAATGTATTTGCAAGTAATTTCAGTGGTGTAGGAGCTGAGCACGCAGGGGGTGCAAGCAGCGCCGGATTTAGATGGTGGGGGGCCTGGGGCCCAGGCGTGGTGCGAGGCCCATGTGCGGATACAGAATCTTTCGGTAGGGATGATCGATGACGTCACTAGTATTTCCATGGATCGTTGATATTTATGACGTTCACACAAAGACACTTAATCTTGTGACGTCACATTTGTTTACTCAAGTGCAACAAAATTTACGATGCAAATGATATTTGACAATGATTAGCGATTTGTGAAACTGTTGCAAAATTGGTCACCAGAAGCATCGCATCTTCTTTTTTGAACATTTTGCTTGAAAAAAGTTGCTGGACCATCCAACGTTTTCATCATCTCTAAACGCCAGTCCTCGCTCAGCAATAAATTTTACGACAGAAACCAAAGGTTGCAGGCAGAGGCAATTTCCGGTATTGTTCGCATTGACTGACCTGACTGACTAGTTCTGCATCAATTCTTCATAGTGGTTAGTTACATCTGCGGCTACACGTAATCGTGCATGGCATCTTTATGTTCCATTGATTGCTCGTGGCTCCTCAGGCGCTCAAAAGAGTGCTTTCAGTGGCAGATTCCTTTTCTAATAAGTAAATGCGCACATTTTGTCGTATCCGCGCACATCAGTCTACAACTGAAACGATAAATACAAGTTTGTGAGAGAAAAACAAAGCCAGCTTCTATCACCTACTTCGCCAGTGTGGTTCTGCCGACGAATAAGACTTCTGGTGCGTTTCCATTGACGAGTTTCTGTCTTTCTGTGTTTCGGAACATCATGGCTTAAAAGTAGCTTTTGATCACATTGTCAAAGAGAACCTGTTTCATTTTTCAACCAATATTTCTGCATTTCTTTCGGTATATTGGCTGACCAGCGACCAATATCGTTGCCTACATTGATAGCGTCAGCCAACTCATCTATCGTGTTTTTCGATACTTCTTGACATTCTTCTGCTACCGCACCGCTGGTTAAACTAGGTCTATTCTCATCATTACATAGATCTAAGTCTGTCACACCATGTTCCCCGATTTTCTGTCCTCTTACAGGTTCCACAGAAATGTCTCCGCTGGACTTCACTGTCACTGTAAATAGTAGCTTGAATCTTTCTTGACTTGGCTGCAACTTCCTCCTCACTCATTTGTACCTCTTTTGCTTTTTTACGTTTGTTTAGAACCACTTGCATAAGTTCTACACTTGTAAAGGAGACGATCCACTTTCTTCTGTCCATGTTTATTTATTAATAAGCTCAATAGGCTGCCATACTTTCATCGCAAAAAGGGAGAACAATTTACGACTGTCACTTACTTGAGTATATTATCTACACTTAATAAGTCAAATATCAATTAGGCCTATTGGTAAGTTTTAAGCATTGAAGTAAGACGTACAGTGTGGACGATATTTCAGTCAAAACACACAAAACAAAATCCTTATTTATTTGTCCTATTTAGCCCATGAATATTTTGCAGTTTCTTTTGTGAAAAAGGGATATTTTAGAGGCATTTTTTCATTTTTTTAGCGTCACTGATAAGCTATAATTACTAGAAATTACTAGACTAAGCTAAGTACAATACACTGATCACCATATTACGGTTGATCAGCAAAGCTAGTATAGGGAGTCAGCAGTCCGCACTCTAATGCCAAAGTCATTGAGATACTGAAACAAGATTTACCACTGTTATGCAACGGTTAATGTTAAAGCATTCCCGCCTTTCCAGTCTATAATTAACTCAACAAACATAGATTAATTAGACATCTTTCAGGCCCTCCCATACACTAAGCAACGCCACCGGCACGTATCTTGTTGCAGTTGAGCAAGAACAGCTTATCCTATTGTATGTAAATACAAAATATCATAGCCGGTGACGTAACTGACAGGGGGCAGAGGGTCGAACTCCCCCCCCTCTTGGCAAGCTGAATGTGAAAATCAAGCCCCCACTTAATTTATATTTCGGTTTTAGTATTGTTGTAGTTTGCAGTAGATTGTTGTTTTTTTGCATTTTTCGAATTATTCTCCGGTGATTTAGAGTTTTAGTATAACCATCCACGTCCAAATTCACCATCATTTCTCAAGTTTTTTTTTCTGAGTGCTGGCCAGTGGGCCCGTTTTAGCTAAGTTTCCACCCTGGCTCAACCTCTGGTTACACCACTGATTATAACTATGTCAAATAATAAATGCGAAAAGGAGAACATTGAGACATTTCTGAATGCCTTCGGAGAATATTTCCTTTCTCTGAAAAAGGGGACATGTAATTCATGAGGACGTATGGTAGCCCTACTTAGCAATGCTACTCATATGCGACCTGTGCAAATCTGAGTAAAGCAGACGCAAAATCTACCAGAAACGAGTAGAGACGTAAGGTGATGTGTTCTACGTGGCTTGGCCTTGCATTCGCTAGATTCAGACACCTGATCGACTTTCAGGAAACCAATAGGCGTTTGTTTCGTCACAATATCAAACAATATTTAAGTGAAATACTGCCGTCTGCTCGACCGATAATAGTTAATAACGCCTACAAACAAACTTTCCTCGCTCATAAAAATGACTAAGTGGCATGCACATGTCGCACATATGGCTAAACATGTGAACATGGTGGGGGGCCCCTTTTGGTGGGGGACCCTGGGCCCGGGCCCCTTGTGCCCCCCTAAATCCGCGCTGGGTGCAAGCGCACACCCAAACATTTTGATTTGTCAAAAATTTGGGTAAACGAGCTTCGACATTTTTTAACAATATTTATGAAATTATGTTTTCTTATTAAGCGTATAAATCCAAAGATTATTTTGTCGTAGAAAACGCATTAAATGTATATAAACTGAACAAACTGTTTTTAGTAACTTCGTGTTTTGGTTTATGAGAGTTGTTGAAGTTTTGGCAAAAGAAGGCATTTCATTCATGTGCTTTGCTAACTGTTGACTACACTGTGGTAATCAAGTATACGTGACTGCAAGGCACCAACTTCATGTTCGTAAAGTCCATGACAGGCAAGCACAGAAAAGCTACAGTGTTTGGTTGAACATTTTGCCATACAGTTTGCTGCATGCTGCATATATGTGCAGTTGAACAGAATATGTTGCGATACTCATGACATGGTCATAATATTAATATGATACATACTGCATATATTACATACAGGGTGTTTCACAATTGTTGAAACAAAGCGATTGGGCACAAATCCAGGATTTTAAATGATACCACAATGATGATTACATTTATTGAAAGGTGAAAAGACAAAATTTTATAATCTGCAACTGTTTGTCCTCAAATCAGAAATAATATGTCAAGAAGAGTCCTAGAGTACATGCTCCAGATGTTCACCGTTCTGTCGTCGCAGAGATTTGCTCGGACTCCGACCGACTGACTCTTGAACCCTAGTGACATTGTCGGGAGTTCGAATCGTTATTGGAGGCCCAGAGGGCGATGAGCCTGTTACCCTACGATCTCCACAAGTGCCATGAGTTTCAAACTTCTTGACCAACTTGAAAATCTGACTCCTGTTTGGAAATTTGTTGAAGCTGAACTTCCTTCTGAACCTTGCTTGAACAATTTGGAAAGACTTCGTTTCGTAATATGTCTTTACACAAAAGATCTTCTGCTCCATCGACCAAGGCATCATTAGACTATTTTTTGTTTAATATATAGAAAGGTTAACTATTTCCCTATGACAATCTGGAA
>Ga0210059_1005528_pt1 | contig 20338 bp, 12 predicted proteins | sample Ectturendosymbi2_FD_188042 | JGI IMG/M metagenome (GOLD analysis project Ga0210059, IMG submission 188042) | Ecteinascidia turbinata endosymbiont from Florida, USA - Sample 2 (SPAdes) (version 2) | ecosystem: Host-associated > Tunicates > Ascidians > Unclassified | place: Key West, Florida... | reverse complement strand
CACGTGCTGCCACACGAGGTGGATACATTTGGCAAATGGCTTCGACAGTCAAAGCCAAAAGATCTCTGAAACACCTTGGCCCAAAAATCTGGGACTCCATTGATCCTTCCTTGTATGATATTTCGCCACCTGCCTTCAAAAAGACAAACTGGTTAATGAATATAGTGGTTCATTATCCTATACGATGTAAGAAATGACGCTAAGGTTAGGGCTATACAACTTTGATATACGATAATGTACCATTGATTTGGTCAGAAAACTATATGCTGTAAGTGCAACATTAGTTTAAGATTCTAGTGTGTTTTGCGTGCATGAATTGACTGTTTATTGCTGTTTCATTTCTTGTTGTCATTGTTGTTGTTTTTTCTTTTTGCTGCCGCGGTCTCTTTGTTTCTTTTACAGGGACGATCCACCGAGACGGTTTTTCTCCATCATATGCAACAGGCCGGCGCCATGGAGGATTTCTTCACCATCATGACATGCTTCTGGACGACATGTGAAGCTTGTGCACAACAGTGCGCGTGGCTCCTCAAGCGGCTGGTTTTTGCAGAAGTTCGAGATTATCTTCTTGGCACAAAACTATGAACTGCTACAGAGCAAAAATTGTCTGCTTTGATGCGAAAGCGTTATGGAAACCCGGGCAGAGTTTCATTTTAGTTGGGTTTACACTTTCTCTGCCATGCTCAGCTCCTTGCGGAACTGAGCAAACCACGATAGATACCGGTTGCGACCCAGCACTCCCGCGCAACTGTGTTGATCATCCAACAGACTGCAATTCGCAATAATTCGGCAATCAACTTTAAACCACGATAAGAATTTATGAAACTGTCGAGGGGCGCCCGACACGACAACCTGTTTAACAGTTGTTTGTTTTTCGGTGTCCCAGCGCCTTAGCTTTAATTTGTATGAAATTGTTTAATGTTTGCGCCGATAAAATCTCTCCCTCTCTCTCTCTCTCCCCGCATAAACCGCATTTCTCGTCAGCAGCGAAAATTATCTTCAACCTTTGCAACCACGTCAGTATCAATGTTGTTTCAATGAAAGACCTTGATACACTGATTTCATTGGCTTACCCGTTCAAAATTCAGTGGATATATTTCCAAATCCTCGTTTGTACTCGTTCCAAGTTCTATCGTGAAAGCTGACTTGACCGGAAAATCGTCGTTGAAAAACCTAAAAAGAACGAAATAAACTGTAATTATGAATGTATTTTCGTATTTGTAATTCAGTGTATTACCAAATAACGACCGCTAATTGTAAAAGAGATGTCCTCGGGCAAAAAACGTAAGTTTGTCCGGACAATTGCCCCTTGACATTTTGCTGAACTTCAGAGTGCATAGTTAAGTTTATCCTAATTAACGGATGACTCAGTTTGCCTTTCAACAGATCGCAAGACATTTCAAATTTATATGAATGATCAACAAACAGGTGAGGGAAATATGTGGGCAGCAACCGGCTTTTACATTGGCGTGCTTGGATTTTCAAAGAACTTGGACGCATAAGAAAAGTGTACTGTACAGTAAGTATGATCTAAATGACAGTAAAACTCTCTCAGTGTCGCCATTGCTCCTTCACATCTCAGAAAACTGTGCGCATTCCGCTTTTATATGCAGCACAAAGCCAAAATAAGCCCTGGCGATCTGCTGGATGCTTGCAAGTGTGGATTGCCTCTTGAGATGTTTAGCCATTCCAGAAAAAAAACTTTCCTTCATTATGAACCAATCTAAATTAAATGTTTTGCAATCAACCAGTCGGAAAACTGTTCTCAGTTGAAAACAAACTACTTTTTGTGTTCAAACTTTGACTTATATTTTCTTGAAAAACACAAAATGAAACATGTAACAAATTTCCGCCTCGGATACTTCCAGTAGGTTTTCACCTTCCACAGAAACCTTCAACGTTTTTGTACAGCACCAAATGTATTCCCGGATTCTTTAACATAATCGGAAAGTCGTTTTGCTGCATTGAAGCGAAACTTGATATCAATTTACAGGGGCGTAGCGCCCATGAATGCTCGGCATGAACTGCATGCCTTACATTCAGCAGAAAAAGCACAATCGCTTCAAAATTTAAATTAATTTTCGCTCATAGGCAGGAGCAAAAACAAAAAAATAAAATTTTTCGTAAAACCTCGTTGAGTTCATTTTCATAAAAGAGCCTATCAGTTGAGTTTGTTTTCGCCTTTGTTTTCTGCAAAAAATGGGTAAACACGCATGCGAAACGGGAAACACGCCTTCAAAATTTGCGATTGAATGCGTATTTCTGAAGAAATATTTTGAAAACAAATATGTCTTTTCTAGAAATATGCCAGACTTACAAAGCTGACAAGCTTTTTTTGCTAGTTTGTTGCAGCATGAAATTTATAATATTCAAAAATGTTTGTTTATCATCAAAATTTTTAGGAATTCAATAACGACTGATTTACTTTTCGTAAACACTGCAAAGTTACTACAGGAATCAAGGCGTGCAATTTTTAGTTTTGCTTTCGCGTTACGCAATCGACCGGTACTCTTAGCCCAGTCACATGACCTGCAGTAGGCTTGCGTTGTAGTAGTGGTGCAGACTGGAAAGTACAGAGTATCAGGCCTTTATAAAGTTTGCGTTTTCATTTGCAATTGTATTAGAACAAGGTTGGAGTTATGATGGGGGAAGTAGTAGCTGTTGAAAATGATTTAATAATTAGGCTGAAAGCAACAAATTTCAGTGTCCCTTGATCACACGATCCGGAAGAACTGACGTCACTATCAGTTTTATTGGGCGTGCGCCGTACATCTAGAGTAAAAGAACCTAGTAATGAAGAATCTGAGAATTACTGGCATTTGAATACGTAAAAATTAGTGTTGACAACAAAACAAGTTTCGATAAATTAAACCCATTCAGCATGTATTAGTAGACTTGCAATAGGAAAAATCATCTAGTTGCAGCATTTTGATTTTTGTAATTTCACTCTTTGGATGCCCCCCGACCTTGGATGCCCGGGGTCGTCGCCCCGTTCGCCCCACCCGCTCCGCACGCCACTGCATGTGACTATTTCAACTATTCGTGTTCGCTTAAAAGCAAAATAGCTCCAGCGGTGCTTTTTCCGCATGAGGGAAATAGACACGGCCAACATATTTTGTCTTGAATGCTATGGCTACAACTGCCCACCACAATCAGTATACAACAGAGCTTGACAAGATATGCAAAATTATTTTTCTATATGGCAGCGGAAGATATAGTTACACACAAATCTCTAATGGAGATGTTGCAAGCGAATGATGTCACCAGTCTGAATTTGTGTACCTGTTGGACTTCATGCAATGCCGATAGATACTGTACGTTAATTAACAGTGACAAAGCTAGCACCATCCTGTTATGCCTTTGCGCGGGGCGCAATAATATTTTTCATACTTCTGTGTTATGACAATATCTTCATGCTTTTGATAGATTTAATATGTTAAAGATAACTTGTTACTTTGAGGTTTTGTCTACATCAGCCGCTTCATTGCTCTAACCTGTCACTGATTGTGGAAGGTGCAAGGAGCCAGGGCATGCCACGTTTTAATCCGATAAACGAATATTCAGGCTACTGGCCAAGATCGCTTCACTTGAACATCATTCGATGACCATGTGGACGTTAGTATCAAAGCAAAACTCATTGACAACCTGCTAACGTCATCCGTTCTTTTGCGTAGCATTCTTCTTTGAACGTTTATCGTGTTTAACAAAAGCAAACAAGAAATGAGTCATTACAGTTGCTTTAACGTAAAAACAGGTTGAAGCAATGGTGTGGCTGGTTTGGATCAAAATATCGCGCATGTAGCATTTGAACTTTGAAATGTTTTGTGCTTTCGTATGAAAGCAGCACTACGAAACTTTCGTGGTTGTTTATTTTGAACAAATGAAAACTTTCCGCGCGTTAGTTGTTGTAACTGAAAACTTGCAAAAGGGAGATGAATGCTTGCTGCAACTGTTATAGCTGGTTTGCATTTTCACAAAATGATACATTACTTTGAAACAGTTATTTTCAATCAATGAACGCTTTGCACACACCTCTCAGTGTTGCCTGCCATGAATGGGTCTGTTAGCCAAAATAATCTTTAAAATGCCAGAAAAGTTATTACCACTGCGACACTTGGAATAACAGGCTGATCTTGGTTTAGGTATCGTATGCTTTGTCGGCTTCACTGGATATAAAATTTAAATATTTCGATGGCCCAGAATTTCTCTCCAATTCTTGGAAACAAAATAGGATGTGCTTGGATAATGAAGTGGCGACTTTTATTTCAAACGTAGAGCTTTCCATTTACGAGTTACAGATTATCGAATGCACTTGCATTTTTGTGAGGTTCTATTGCCCACGTATCCTTTGTCGAAACTGTTTCAACAGTCTTTCCTTGTTCATGTCAAGCTTGTTCCTCAGTGCAGTGGTTTTGTTGTGGATTGTCTGATAGTTCTCTGCTTTACTTCAGGTTGTGGTTTAACTGCGCCGATAAAACGATTTGTCACTAGTCCTAGTGAAAAGAGGCCATTACCATCTTGGACTTGAAATTACTCAATACGGTTGCTTTAACGTAAAGCACGAAACACTTCACAGTTAGTAACTAACCCAGCTTACCCTGTTCTGAACAAAACTTGTATAACCATACGACTCCCGCTGAACAGCATATTAGCAAAATTTGTTTGTTTCTTTATGCCATCGATAACATTTCGTATCTTACGACTTCTTTAACAAAATTAGCAACCATTGCAAAGTTCGAATGCTAGAGACATATATCTTATTAGCAGTTTAAATTACCTTTTCTTCCGAATGTTTATGCTTTCTGTAAGTTTTGTAGTTCCTTTATGTAGTGTTACTTCGTTCATTAACTACCTATTCCAACCATTGCATAGCCTGTGATGATGTTGCACAGACTAGCCACACCATTGCTTCAATGATTGCGTTGTGAAAAGGAATACCGATTACGTCAGGTTATAATCCGATAAGCAAATATTCAAACTTGCTTCACTTGAACATCATTTGATGACCGTGTGGATGCTAGTATCAAAGCAAAACATATTCACAGATGACAACCTGCTAACCCATTCTGTTCGTTTGCGTAGCATACTCACCAGAGCGTTTTGCCTGTTTTAACAAAACCAAACAAGAAATTTATCATTGCAACTGCTTTAACCTAAAGTGCGAATCACTTTACAGTGAGTAATTATCCAACTTACCCTGGTCTGAACAAAACTTGCACGACCGTATGATTCCGCAGAACACAGTATTCACAAAAGTTGCCTTTTTGTTTCATGTCATCGTCAACGTTTTGTTTCCTTACGATGTACTTATTCAAAAGTAGCAAGCGTTTAAAAAAAATGCTAGAATCTCATCATCTTATCAGCAGATTAATTTTGCGAGTCACTATTTCTCGTTCGCGTTACTAACCGAGGGTGCAACTGTCGTTCGAACATCTTGGACTGTCGTATCTTAAACTATTTGTTTCAAAAACTGGGAATGTTCCAGGGTCAGATGGCATTCACAACTGCGCAGGTTGACAATTAACTGCAACTCACTGACACCGGCTCACTGTATTGAACCATATTTTCAAAAACTGTTAGCAATGTCACAGGTCTAGGATCGATAAAAAACTTATGAAACATATCGCCAACGCACTGTGCAACATTTTGTGAGAACACAAATCAGCCATAACTGTTGCAGCAAGCATTCACTTATGTTTTGCAAGTTTTCAGTAACAATAACCGACCGGTGGCATAAAGATCAGTGGAAAGTTTTCAATTGTTCAAAATAAACGAACCATGGAAGTTTCGTGGCATTGCTTTTATACGAAAGTACGAAACATATCAAAGGTCAAATGCTACATGCGCGATATTTTGATCCAAACTAGCCACACCATTGCTCCAACTTGTAACTGATTGGGTGGTGGAAATGTATACCCGCTTTTAATCTGATAAGCAAACATGCAAGTCCACTTCACTTGAACATCATTTGATGGCCGTGCAAACCCTACTATCACAGAAAAACATATTGAAAGATGACAATTTGCTAACTCATTCTGCTCTTCTGCATACCATACTCCTCTGACCGTTAATCCTGTTTTAGCAAAACCAAATAAAAACAAGTATTCCAGCAGGTGGGCTTTCACCAGTCGAATATCGTAACAAGACGAGTTGAAACATGTAACAACGTGCTCTTGCAGGTAAGAGACAAATCGTCCTTTCATGGCCTGATGTTGCTTGTTTTCCAGTTCGAGTTGATCAAAAACATACTGGAATTTGTCTTTCAAAATCTCAAAAGCAGCATCGGCAATTGTTTCGAGATACTGCATTTTGTCGTGAACTAGGCGCTGTGGGCTATCGTTTGTGAAACGTTTCGGTTGTTCAAAGTCGGGCACGTGTGCATCGTTCTGCAACGGTTGCAACGAGCATTCAGCTCTGTTTTGCTACTTGTCAATAACATCAACCACCGAGATGTTAAGTTTAGTGGAAAGATTTATCTTTGCAACGTTGTTCGCCTATACTCTGTTCAGAATTTCAACATCACCACTATCCAATCTTTAGAAAACTGTGTTTACAAAAACCCACTCTAAAGGTTTAGCGGTCACCTCTTTTGCATCACTTTTCCTTCGCACACACCCAATTCTAACCTTTATCAAGCGCTCGAAGTGTAACTTGATTCCTTTTCGTTTTTTCTAAAATAATTTGGGAAAGCAAAACGCACAACAGCCAAAAAAATGTGTTAGTTACCACCGATATGTTTTTCATCAACTTTTGCTCGAACTAATCCAAATGTGCAAAACGTTCAACAAAATCCAGATGTGGAAGCGTTCAAAAAATATGACATGTCTGCCCTTTTTGCCAGCTGCAGAAACGCAAACGTATCTAGATACTTTTTTTTGGTTTTGTACTTTTTTCGTTCATTTCATTATTTGCAGATATTCGAGTTTCTGTACCTGGCAAGGGTAGGCGTATCTAGGCATGTGAAGCGGAACTCCCTGGTTGTTGAGTCCTGCTTCAGTGTGGGATTGATCCTCAAACCTCGGGAAAGGATGGATTGTGATCGATGTTAACTCCGCGTCAGACGAATCGGCCAAAGAGAGCTCTTACTTCCATGTGCATGGACGTCACTTATAACTGTCGCTTTCCTGGTCTTTCCCTTCTCCTTGCTTTGGCCGACTTTGCTCACATGTAGCGGTCGCGCTAGCATGACTGCTGCACATGTCAAATGTTAATGCGATTATCAAATCGTCAAGTCACTGGTAGCCTACCGACTGACTGACGCCGGTGCAATTTCACCATTGGGACCTGCAATTGCATCTGTGTTGCAACAGAAACAAGGTCAAACAGTTGAGTTTACGTCACAAAGTAGGTCCCATGCGGCTTGTCATTGTGTAAGATTGGCATGCCTGGGCGTGTGTCAGAGTTTTATCCGATTAAATTCTTTCAACCGTTGATTGCAGTTCCGTCACAAGTTGGCAATGTCGCAACGTTTTGAAACAAGTTACGTGGAAAAATGCGTTGAGAGAAAAAGGGCTTACATCATGAAGCCTACTATAATGTCTACCAGTCCTTGCTTGACACATCCAAAAAACATGGGTGGAGCTTTTCTTCGACCTGCTATAATCAAGAAAGTGGATTATTTCCCTGCCTGTACCCGAGTCACCTTAATCTAAGAGACGAAGATGCTCGATTACAAACATTTGGTCCAAACAGGCCAAATCATCACCCCACTCTGTCGCCGAGCGAGATGTCAAAAGCTGGATTTTTCTGGTTGGGTCAAGGCGATCGAGTGAAGTTTTATTACTGTGACGATGGCTTGTCACGCTGGAAAACTGATGATGACGTTTTGGTTGAGCATGCGAAGTGGTTTCCACAGTGTGAATACCTATTGCAACAGAAAGGATTTGCTTTTGTATTTCAAACCACCTCCAGGTTGACAAACTTCTATCGACCACTCTCACGCAAACTGATACAACCGGTACCTGCCGGTCTTCTACTGAGAAAGTGAGTGTCGTTTAGAGAAAACAATCAGTTACAGGTTGGAGCAATGGTGTGCCTAGTTTGGATCAAAATATGAATGACGCCGAATGACGTCGTCGCATGAATGACGTCGTCATGATTATTATAATGTAGTACTGCTATGACTTCCAAGTACATCGATTTGTAAAATGCATGTGGGAGTGGGAGGCTACGAACGACCAGAGGTCATTTAGGCTGCAGACCTCCCAAGGACGAAGCTGCTTATAGTGTAAAGGGAACGGTGCATAATAGTTAGTAAGTCTTTTGCTCTGGGTATAAAATGAAATATGTGCAATGCCGTTAGATGGAACGTTTTCGTCACAAGTTACATATGGTGCGACCGGTGCACGCACGATTTATTTTATTGTAAAGTAGCAAACGTTTAAATTCGAATGCCGCAACGATTTTGGCACTGGAAATTCATTACAGGTGACAAAGCATTTTACGTGATATTTAAATTTTCATCCATTTTTGTATTTTAGCCTTTTTATATTTTCGAGCTTCTGCAGCGCCAAGGCATGTCATGTGTTATCTGATAAACAAACATCCGCATCGCTGGCGTCGACTGACATCCGCCGGTCACAGTTTCAACACCTGCGATGTCACTTTTTTTTCCAGAAAAAACAAAAAAGAAACAAGTGCCACTTCGAACGCATGCTAAAGGTTAGATGTGGGTGTGTCCGAAGGCTAAGTGATACAAAAGAGGTGGCCGCTAAACCTAACCGTGGATTTTTGTAAACACAGGTTTCTAAACATTGGATAGTGGTGATGTTAAAATTCTGAACAGAGCATAGGAGAAAAAACGTTGCCCAGATAAATCTTTCCACAAAACTTAGCATCGGGGGTGGTTGATGTTAACGACAACTACCAAAACAGAGCTTAACGCTCACTGTGACCGTTGCAGAACGATGCACACGTGCCCAACTTTGAACAACTGAAATGTTTTACAAACGCCAGCCCACAGCGCCTAGTTCACAACAAAATGCAGTATCTCGAAACAATGGCCGATGCTGCTTTTGAGATTTTGAAAGAGAAATTCCACTACGTTTCTGATCAACTTGAACTGAAAAGTAAACAACATCAGGCCGTGAAAGAACGATTCTTATCTTATTTCAAGAGTTATTGGAATGTTGAACAGGAAGTATCATGATCAAAAATTAAATGTAAAAGGAATGTCAGTGGTGTTTGCATTGTCTTACAAATATAGTGTTTGGAGTTTGTTTTTAATCAACATTTTTGTGCTGGTCTGTAAAGATTGCCAGTGGAAACAATCAGTAAAGATTGCCAAAAACGTTTTGTTGAAAAATTGCTCCAGAACCCGATTTAATCAATAGCAAAGTCAGCAAGTTTAAAAAGTAAATGCCTGTGAATGGTGATTTATCGTTGTAATAAGCTTCACTTTCAGTACTCACTTGTTGACAAACATATTACTACATATATTTCGTATACTTAACCAAACGCTATTGCTACTAATGCTATATCCGCGTAATCGTTGATGAAAAGAACGCACTAACCGGCTGCATTATTCGAGTGCTAAAACGACTATGAAAATGTTTTTGCAATCCTACGCCGTGTAGTCAGCTGTACAAAACATTTCAGAAAAGATTCGGACCTGCTTGTGCGAATTGTAAAACGAAATGAAGGCCTTCAGTCGCCACGTTCGCGTGGAAGGCCTTCAGTCGTGTCGTGCGCCTCCCTTGAACAGAAGGAAAAAAAAGTTTCGTACAGAAAAACTATTTCGGGACGCGGCTGGCAAGTCGGAACACACGACAGAGTGCCGTACAATGCCTCAGGAAGCCGAGAAAAACTTTCGCTTTGTTTACGCCAGAAGGTAGAAATTTTTCATATCAACTGTCTGTGACAACCGAGTTTAGAAGCTTAAATGGCAGGTAGTTCACAAGTTCGGAAACGACTTAGCCCAGAGAATATGATGAAGCATAAAAATGGCGGCTCGTTCTCTAAAGTTATGTTTGTTTCGTTGAACTTTAATTGCACTTGTGACATCAGCTGTACACAGAGTGAATTTGTTACGGTTGATCACGAAGATTGCGCTACAACTCACAACAGTTGTATGCATTATCAGTCGAACAGTTCGAATTTGCATATCTTCGAAATGGACAAGCAGGAAGTTTTCATTGTGGGTTGGCCAAAAGATAGCAACAAAAATACGTAAAGGAATATTGATTACTAACACTCAAGCTGGGTAAAAGAAAACACTCAAGCTGGGTAAAAAATGGTTTTGATACCTATTTGGACCTGCAATTTCACTGCTTTAACGAATGATTTCTCTCATGTGTATAATAACGATGTGCAGTAGTAGTACATGCAAAAGTTGCCTTTTCACGTTGTCTCACACCGACGGTTATGTGAGAAGTATTTGTATGTGAAACAATACTTGGTTTCACTCATATGATTGTACAGTCGTATCTATGACCGCTCACGCTGAACAGAGTCAAAGGAAAGTGAAATTGCAGAAGTATCCTTTGTGCACTTTGCTTACGTTATCCTTTACTAAAGAGTTTGACATCAGTAACCATAGAAAAATTACGAGCTACGCGAAACCAAAGTAACGAATGTCTATGAAGTTCTTCAACAGCTTCCGATCGTTGATGAAACACTGTAGGAAGACTGGAGATAATGTGAATAACGTTTTTCTTTGCTAACGCTCACTCATTCAGACTCTAGAAGGTTAGGTGGTTATCAACGGCTACAGCTATTCAATTTCCAGAAACTTGCCTGTAAATATGTTTTTCACTGGGGTTGTGTCAACATGTCTGTTATTCTGGATTTGTTTTGAGCTTTGCGTTCTTTGTTATTCTGTATTTGTCTTATGCTGTCTTCAAGTCGTTATGACGGTTTCACAGAAAAGTCAGTTTGATTTCTTGCAAAATATTATGCTTTGAATGATTAAAAATTCTAGCGGATCAACGCTTTGACCATTGAAATTGATAACAGATCAACGCTTTACAAAATTTAAATCGGTCTATTGTAACAAGGTCCCGATTGGATGCAGACGAAAGCTTTTTGCAACAAATGGCAGAGTGAAAACAAGCCAGCAACAGATGCAATACCAGGTGAGATGCGATTTTGAGTTAGCAAGGTATACAATCCAAGATGACAAATTCGAATACTTGTCAGACAAAAGTATGCAATTTCTATTGTCGCGAAGAAAATTGGCCACCTAAAATTGTTGCTAAATTGAAGCAAGACAAGAAAAGCTAACTTTGTACATGAGCAGACATTACAAGAGCGTTGTGTTTCATGCAAAGCATAGCGTAACGAAAAGCTTCGTAGGTTCAAATAAGAGAAAACATGTAAGCGTTTGTTTGGGTAAAGAGGCACTTATTTGTAGGAAGAAGATTGTTAAAAGGAATAAACTAAAACGTATTAAATTTGTTGCATACTAATTTTCCAGATATTCCAGATTTTTGATGTTGAGTTTCTCCTCTTGTCTAACATATTTTGCTTCCATTTTAAAATATAAATAAAGGTTTCATTGAAAAAATATTATGTTTATTAGCAAGATTAATAACTAATTTCCAAAGTTTGATGTGAATATTACAAAAAAATGTTGAAGGATATCAAGAAATGTTCAATTTGATAGAAGATATTACAAGAAAGAAACAATTGTGTAACGAGTTCAGCTAATGTCACTTAACCGAAAAAACTGTTATTTAGGTTAAAGAAATGCAGCGATGTAACTTCATATTTTCTGAAATATCTGCTTGTGATTTAAAATTACTGTCTATACCTGAAGGGGATATTTGCGAGGCCAGAAACAGTGGAATAGTAACGGATTTCAAATTGTGGTGTCGCTATCTCGTTATCGAAGTTACTTTTGTTTTTTTCTGTTGCTGAGTAAAAATTTCACTGCATTTTGGTTTTGAAATGTCTACTTTTCTTTTGGTTTGGTGGTGTAGATTGCAAGCAACTCTTGTTCTTCTTTCACCTTGCAGCTGATATTGTACCGTGCAATGGTGTCTCGCAAAGTGTGGCTTAATGCGTCACAAAGGTATGAAACATGATTCAAACTTGATTACCAATCAATACCAGTGAAACATTGTGGAGGAAAAATTCAAGGAATAGCGTTGCCGCCCTTAGTGACGCAAAAGGCAACACAATGAGACTGAGACCCGGGAGCATATTGTTCGGAATAGCGTGACTGTTAATTCAATTAGAAGGCATTTTATGGCAAACAGTGCAAGAAGTCCATAATACATTGAATGTTTTCGTTTTTCAAGATACGGATTAAGACTTTTGTGTTACTTCTGATTTGTGCAACTTTAGATCCCCAGCGACAAAACATGTACCTTGAGTCTTTTCAGACGTTCTCTGTATGGTCAGTTATGTCAGACGGCAACCGGTTTGTGAGAGGAATTTTAATGTGGAGCCACAGTATTTTGGTTTAAAAGCCAAAGAAGTTGCGTCATGCCCTGCCGGCCATAATCACGCATCATACCAAAGAGCACATGCAAATAGCAATCTGCTCTCGACAAGCGCACAGCAGAAGCTTATGCATAGATCTCGACAGATGCTCTTTTTGTCTGATCGAGAATACGACGGCATCGTTGGTGTTGAATCCTCTATTTTCGACGTGTAAAATTTGCTTGCACTGAAGGTTACCAGAAAATTGAAGACAAATTGCCTCTGATTTTTTTCAGAGAAACATTTCACGAAATCTTGAAACATAGAATTTTGCAACTGCCTGAATGTAATCGTTTCCCAACTTCTTGAAAGTGATAAAACTTTGAAGTCGGCAACCCAGTTGGTTTCAATTACGCTTATGTTTCAACAAACATAGGGTTGGTGGGTTGGTTCTCACATCTGAAATAGAAGTAGGATGACTTTGTTTTTACAATATAACAAAAATGTCAAAGTTCTTATGGTACATTCAGCGGTTGCCTCATACCGATTCAACTTATTTGTGAATACATCATAGTTGAACGCCTGTAATTACAACGTTTAGGAGGTTTTAAAACGATAATGCTGAAAGCATCACCAGATTTTCATTTCAATATAACTTGGAAGAAATTTAGAAACTCAAGAGTGGCTGTAAGTTTACGTCATTTGTATCTTGAAGCAGCTGTAAGTCAGAGATACCTGAGATCAAACATAAAATAGTTTCCACCAGTTAGTAGTGTAAGCAGAGAATCAATCAATCAATGAATTGTATTTTCACGCGTGGTGTAAACGTGTTACGATTCAAGGAAAAGATTACGAGGATTGGTGAAATAACCGCGAGGTCAACAAGTCAGCAACCCTGAAAAAGAATAAAGAGAAAGTCAGTTAGAAGAGCGTGATTAACGCAAAGAAAGCAACGAAACATAAAAGACAACGGAAACGAACAAAAACACTTTAAGTACAAAAGACAAAGCCGCATAATAACAGTCAGCAAGAATCGAATTGCAAAAAACAGTGGCGTAAGCATCGAGCTTATTTACACACAACCGGCAAATTCCTGGTTATAACAACAGGAATGAAGCTCATAAAGTATGCAATATCAAGGAGCAATGAAAATTACGGTATATTTCAAACAACAAGTGCTTGTATAATTTTATAAATGTACGGTGTGTTCTGTTAAAATGGTAGGCAAACTGCTGCTCGCCGATATGTTTTGTGTGGCTCCTCCAGCTGAACAGCAATATCTAATATTAATGAAGAGTTTTCGCCTATATTCAAAATTTGTTTCATTTATCAACGTATTAACACGAATTAGTAATGTTATTTCCCAAGGAATTTACACGATTTGTTGTAGGTCATTTTATGTGAAACTTACATTCTTCATCGAACTGTATTTGATACTACAAACTGATTTTATGGCTCGTTTGTGCTTTTGGTTTTCTGCCAATGACTCTTCTATTGCACAAGTTTGCCCATCCCTGGTCTGTTTCATAAGTCTTCCGTGATGGAATTGCGTAGTTTAGAGCCTCTGTAAACAGAATGGCCCTGGTGTCTTACGGATTTGAATAAAGGAATAATTAATATCTTATTATAAAGTTGTGGTGTGTTAAAATTATGGTAATTGGATGTGCATTCATGCTAGCTAGTAATTTCCTTGGCAGCATCTGATTGCACATCTTATACATGTTCTTTGCAAGTTGGCAGTTATATATGTTTTTATTTTAATAATATTAGTAGAAATATGCATGTCCTCATGAGGGATTTATTCGTTGATGTGAATTCCCGTGTATTACTTTGGCTCAGTTAGTTAGTATAATTACACAACCTAGCTGCGTCCAAAAGAAGTAGATATTGCATTTCGGAGTGGAGATAAAATGAGGTTAAGCATTTGCAGTAATCTGAGGCCCGGCTCTTGCGGTGTGGGTGGGTGTCATGCCAGGAAATATACTCTCTATGCAAGAAATAAATGAATCGAAATTAGGCTGCTGATTTAATCGTTGTCTTCTTTATCTTCTTCTGCTCCATAAATAAGAATATTTCCTCTTCTTAGGTATTGTTCTTGTCTATCAAGTTGAAAGACAATCACATTTGTTTTCGGAACGATCTCATTGCGTAACTGTGCTTTTTCTTCTTCAAGATAATTCAGCTTATTTTCATGTTGACCTATCCTTTTTTTTATTCCATTTAGCATGTTTTTAAGCTTTTGTGTGATATCAGTTAGCTTGTCCAGTTTTTCATTCATGTTTGCGATGGCTTGCCAGAGTTGATAGAAGATTTCTTCTTTTGAAGTTGATTTTTCGATGCAGGCTCGCTCATTATGTTTGATTTCTTCATGTGTTGCATTATCCAATATCAACAGGCTAGCAACATCAACAGTAAGTTACAAATTGTGTAATGCAGTAGTATTTAAATTATTACCTACACTATCCCTGTTTTATTCAAACAGAATACGAAAAGTGCCGAACCTCAGAAAAGTGCCGGTGTGCGCCTTGGCGCCAAGTCCGTAGAAGATCGCGAGAGGTATTTCACGTTTGGAAATAGAGATTTTAGAGCTATTAACGGAGGAATTGAAGACATATGATTTAGTGACAACATAACTGAGTTGAGTGTTTTGATCAAAGCGGTGGTCGTCATTGTGCCGATATTTGTGATGGAATACTCCTTCAGTCATCCATAAACAGATTTAGTGGAAACACTACGATCTGTCGAATGTTTGAATGCCAGCATGAAGTATGCATTGCTAAAAGACCTCTAATGACGAGACGCAGCTACTATTTCCATTGCGATAGTGCTAACCCCGTGCGGAGCAAAAGATAAGAAGTTTTACTTTTACTTGCTTCTTTCATTTTTGCAAAATATGTGAAATGCTTTTTACTGCTATCGATTTTCTTTTGATAATTTCAGACGCTTTTTTAACTTCATTTCGTGATTGTAATGTCAAGAAACACGAACATTTTTATGGACATTTTGCAATCTGAAACCACTTGTTCCACGCATTTTAAAATTCTTCCACAGGCTCACAAACTGCTCTACAGTGGCTCAAGTTCGACATCGTTGAATTTTTCTTGAATAAGTTCATAGTTTTATGTCAAAATAATAAATAATTTGAACCTCATAGTGATATTATAATCACTTCAGTAGTATCATCGACAACATCAAAATATCATAAACAACGCTGACGTGTCATCAATGGCTGCTTTCCCTTTATAATGTGCAGTAGGGTGTAGTGTCGTCAGTGATTAGGACGCACAATTCAGGGTTTATTTAGTCCACAACTCTGATACGTACTTTAGTAGTAAGATTTTTCAAAAGCATGCGGAACACTTCCTTTTTTGCAGTTGAAAAAACGAAAATTCAGCATTATTTCCCCGTACGCTTGGTGATGGGAAAGCTGTGATTAGTTTGCCATTGTATCAACACAAGGTGATGTCGGGTGCCATTACAATGAGGCTTACTCATATTTTCTGCGTTTCGAGTGAATGCGTCACATTTTTATGTGCACGATATACTCCAGCAAATTAGCGTATCATATTATCAGAATGGAAACACTGAGCAACATGAGCGTGCTCAACGGTGCAGTTCCAGAATTTTATAACGTGTGTGGTGAACAGAACGTTTGTTGCACCTGAAAGATAGCTCAAGGTTTTCTTATTGCTTAGACACAAGATGCATTGGCTATCGCATAAATTGCACATAAATTGCAAATTGCACTTCTTTATTGGTTGTAGTATGGATCAAGCAAAATTGGTCAAAGCTGGCAAAATTAGTCAAAAGCTACATTAGGTCTGTTGTATATCAGGTGTATAGCATGTTCAGTGCATAAGTCGGTAAACAAGCAGAAACTTTCTGCAGGTGTGTGTTTCAGAAGTGTTGCAGGGTAGGATTTCTGGTTGATGATGAGGAAGCCTAAAACGAGAGGATATGCCAGTCAGTCTATATTTGGTTCTCCACTAAGTCAACTTTCTTCATCTCAGCTCCCCACCCGAGGGCAAGTCGCAAGGCATTATTTATTTTTGATACATGACAAAAACACTTCGAACAAGGAAGTTGTTCCTATGTTGAGTGAACGACTGGTTGACCTTTGGAATCACGCCAGTATCCCAACACAGCCGCTGAATAATATTAAAACGAGATTGAATCGTTTAATGGAGGAAGGATCACGGGCTTCCAAGCCAGGAAGATCAGTAAAAACAGCCAAATTCTAGGAAAGTCTTGACAAATTGTTTGAAATAGCATTTTGCCAGTGTCAGCACTTTGCTACCTGCCGGTGTGACAAAAAAATGAGAGTTCCACGATGTGAACAATCATTTCTGAAAGACCAGCGAACAGCCAGAAAGATGTATGTTGGTGGAGTGGACAAGAAGAGAAGTGGAGTCAGGCAAAGGAGAATAGAACGGGAAAGTCGAATTCAGGAGAGACAACAAAATGAGAAACGAAGGAAGCTGGAACATGAACAGGTTTTAGCACCGGGAGATCAATCACTTCCATACATCCAGGGTAGTGCTGGTGGTGAAAGTGGTGATGATGATTCAAAGATTGAGGTGTCGTGTCGGAAGACAGAAACTTGACCCCTATTCTCACAGTTGCTTTGGAGGTTGATAGGTATAGCCTATCAAACAGAGTTGCAGCTGCTATTAGCACGACTACATTCGCACGTAAAAGAAACCGTGAGGTCAACAAAGGATCAGGTGGTGTGCGATTACATCTCCTTGTTTGGTCTCCTTTAGGTGTGGTGCTAGCTGAACTATCAGGGGCGGTTCCAGGACTACAGCCATCTAGACAACTTCAACTCGGACAACTGTGACCGGGCATTTGCCACCCGGAAATCTGCCGCCGAGGAATATTGCCAGCTAGGATAAGTTGCCACACGAGACAACGTCCAACGGTAAATTTCCACATGGAAAATGGCCATGGAAGGAGAATTCAACGATATTTCAAACAGAATATTTTGAGGTGGTTCAAAAATATTTCTCTCTGTAAAGGGTTTATGTGGAACACTTTTATCTCTTCTTTGAAACCAAGCGTATAAAAACAGATTTTGGGTAATGAATAGCCATCAGGCGATAATGCCATAATTAGATAATGTGACGGCGCATCGCGTCACATGCCAAGAGCGCGCAGTCTGGAAGCGCTTCATTAAGGCAGCTATGCACAAGCAAAGATAGCGTGAACCTGGTCGAACGGGGAATCTCTGTTGTTGCTTGCCCGCTGCACTGGTGGAAATGGCGTTCCTGACGTCGAGCGTTCGAATCTCCCTTGGAAGGCCGCAAGTAAAAAAGCAATGGTTGTGTTAATCGATCCACAAAACGCTCAGTTATTCAACCGAATTTGCAAAATACCGGCGATCATTTGTCATCATGCTTCGTAGCAATTTTACCATGGATGATTTTTCCTGGGATAATCCTTTCAAAAACTGTTTTTCAATAATTTCTTTAGCTTCCTTGATTTGCTGCGAGAGCAACGAAACGTTGCGATAAAACTCTGAAAATCATGCCAAAGGTTTTTGGAATTATTGGGAAGAGAGTGGCTGGAACCAGGGTTGGATTTGCCTGTAGGCTACGTTGGCTTGAGCCTATGACCTCAAGATCCATTGGGGCCTCCAACGAACTGTGGTACGCATAGAGTCAGTGGCCGCTATATGATCATTTGGATGAAACTTCGTCAAAACTTTACGTCTTAATTGTTATTCACGAAATTTAGTTATATTCAACTTTCGTGTTGATAACGCCAGAGTCTTCCAACGAGTTTCCATGAATCTCAATATCGCGGTTGGTCAAGGCCGCATGCCAACTATTGTGTCGATATACTCAAAGCACCCTGGCTACGTCATGCGTTTGCTGAATCATACCGATTGTTACGTGTGACTCTATGAAAAGAACTTGTGGCTGTTAATGTTTGACATCCACCTGATCAGTGGCATAACTGACGGGTGGCAGGGGTGCAAACCGCCCCCCTTGCCAAGCTAAATGTAAAAACCAGGCGCCTACCTAGCTTGTATTTTGGTATTTACTGTTTTATTGGTTTCAGTATATTGTCGTTATTTGTGGGTTTTTTCGAAGTGTTTTCCGGCTACTTTGTTTTTTTTATAGCCGTTCAATATCGGGTTTGCTGTTGTTTCTCAACTAGTTTCTGAGTGTTCAGCCAGTGGGCTACCTTCAGTTAAGTTTTCCCCTGGCTCAAACCCCTAGTTACGTCACTGCACCTGATCAAAGCAAGGTTGTACTGCAGATAAGAGGTATGTGTAGGGCTAGCACCAGGATCCTATAATAAAAGCATAGTTGTTTCGTAGGTGACTGAGCCATACAGTAGTTTTGTCAGGGTTTGTATCGCGTTAAGCTCGATTGGTATTTTTGGATGTGATTTTTCCCCGTTTGAATATTCTTCAGTAAGTCATTCAGAAATCAGATTGCTACTGAGTAAACTTGCGCAAGTTTGTACTGCTACCATGCTAAGCAAATCAGAGAAGATTTTGATGAGCTTGAATAACAAGCAAAAGCCACTTTGCCAACTGGCAACCGCAGAACTCTTCCCCAACGATACAGGGAAACAGCAAAAAAATGACAAAAGCGCGTTTGGGTCTGATACCTTAGATTAGTGGTTCTCATTTTATGTAACCATGCGAAGCCTTATTTCTTAGCTTGATGGTAACTAACTGCTCAGGCGAAAGGTCCTTTTCAAGATTCAAAAGAATTAAGAATGAATTAAAGGGTCGCAATGTTCCAGGAGAGGTCGTCCACACTAAGCATCCGGTACATTAAAAGTGACAAACATGTAGGCAAACAAATTGTAATGATTTCTTAGATAATTTTGTTATGAAGAAGGCAGGACAAAACCTTTTTAAAACTGTTTACTGTGTTATGTTCAGCCTTACTTGATTCGATGATTGTAGCTTTTTATTTTTTTGTGCGTATTTCAATAATAACAGCATAAGCGAAATTTAAACCAATCGCCACGGTGGGCATTGGTGAGCTCAGCCCTTTCCAAATTTGAATACGAAACACTGCAAATCAGTACAGATTTTATCAAATTTTCAGAATGTCAAGTCCCCTTGCGCAAGTTTAGCCCCCTTATTCAAGACTTTCTGACGCCGGTTCAGGTTTTTAAACTTCACATCTTTTGACGTGACAGTTTAGTTGCGTTCGATTCTTACCAGGCTGAAAAAGTAAGAAACACGCGAATCGTGAACCGAATACTAACAACCATTTCGGTTCGTTTCAGGTGACGTGTTTTGCTCATGTGCGTATGAGATATTTACAGCCGTGGTAAGTGAAGAAGCGGCTTGCCTGCGCGCTTACGCACTAGGCTAAAGGGAGCTCCCAGTAGCTTTTGTGCTGCTAGGGATGTTATACTTAGCGCGTCGCATGTAGCAGCCACCGCGCTGCTGCACAAGCGAGTTGTAACCTTGTCCTCACGTTGTGCTTTAAAGCAGGGCTGTCAAACTCGTTTCAGTTCCGGGGCCACTTCAGGCATATTTAATCTCAAGCGGGCCTGACCAATGAAATCATTGCATAACACCCTGGTTATAAGTAATGACAACTTCCAACTGTTTTTATAACTTTATTGCAAAAATTTCAAGCGTGTCTGAAAATGATTATTAGCACATTTAAAGAGCAACCTTTACGAAACTCTGCAACAACATGACGTTTCTTGAAAAAAGTCTGTTCAATTTTACGATATACTATCAATATTTATCATTAATGACTTGGAAATCAACCGAAACGAAACGAAAACACAATGTCTAAAAAATCAACCGAAATGGAATATTTCGGAAAAACCGAACCGGTTTCTGTGAAATTTCTGTTTCGAACATCTCTGCTCGTCTGCAGACAAGTGCAGTAAGCCAGACCACCCGAACTGGCACTACATTGTGCAAACTAGTGAAAACTTGAAATTTTCTTCTACCTTGGAAATGCATAAATTTTTACGCAAAAGGTGCAGC
>Ga0210059_1005527_pt1 | contig 20338 bp, 15 predicted proteins | sample Ectturendosymbi2_FD_188042 | JGI IMG/M metagenome (GOLD analysis project Ga0210059, IMG submission 188042) | Ecteinascidia turbinata endosymbiont from Florida, USA - Sample 2 (SPAdes) (version 2) | ecosystem: Host-associated > Tunicates > Ascidians > Unclassified | place: Key West, Florida... | reverse complement strand
CCCCCCATTTGAAATCGGTGCCACCCAATTTCACATTTGGCCCCCCGGTTGCTGCATACATCCAATACTGTATTTTAAAATTTTGGCCCCCCTTCTAGTTTTTGGCCCCTCTTTTTGCTTTTTGGCTCCTCTTGCTGCTAAATCCTGGCGACGGGCCTTAGCGAAAGTGAAGAGAATTCTATCTTGGCTCCATTATCGGCACCCAAATTTATGAGCTTTTATTTGAAATCTTCTCCGTCATCAGCTTCGTTTAGTTCAGCTAAAAGTGGAGTTCTCATCCGTCCAGCTCTTTTTGCTCACATTAATTGCTACTTACGTTACTGAAAGCATGTGCTTATAAATATGAAATGGTTAACTTGTTTTTCTATCGTTCTGGTGACTTGAAGTTGTGAAATAACAATGACGATTGACAACGAACTTCAGTGATGTAACAATGGCTTTTGATAGTACCAATGACGCTATGCTTAAAACATCCAAATAAGTTGGACTACTACTCAAATACGAGAAAACAGAAATAGCCAAAGGAGAGGTTTAGTACTATTGATTTACTGCAAACATATTTTCAAGCTGTTCAGTTTCTTTTCACTTGGCGGACCCCAAAACACCAATTTTTTCACCCCCTGGAAGTTCACGGATCCCACTTTGAGAACCTGTGGTTTATAACAGCCTGGATTCTTAAATTGGTGCACGTAAAAGGTTTGCAAGGGGGCGCGGGTATGCCAGCGACATATTGTTGAAAAGTAGCCTATTTAATGTATTGGTTTTATCATTCGTAAATTTATTATCATTTCACTATAAACGCCATAGTCAAAACAGAGCATACAAGACAAAATTTCGGAACAAACTGGAATACGAAGCCGATTTGCGATGTGCGTTGTCTTCAACAAAACCTCGAATTAAGCTCCTAGTCCCCAAATAACTGTTGCATTCTTCCCATTAACACGCAGGATAACGGCAAATGAATTGTTGTTCTGTTTGTTTGTTTTTGAGGTGAAGCGCGAGTATCAATGACTAACGGCAAAGGGCGCGACTGAAAATCTTGAAGAATCTCTGATTTAGAGTATTTTTTAAATATCTATTTGTACTTTGATATAGGCTCCAAAAAGGGGCGCATTTATATCAAAGGGGCGCAATTCAACGGGGCTCCACAGACGTTTGGGGAGACAGTTGCCCTAAACTGACCCCTTGGATCATTCAGTGGGTCAATGCCTCTTTAATCAGAAGTGAATACGGCAAGCCTTTTTAGGGGCGCAAAAAATATTTTGCTCAAATTTGGGAAAATTTGCCCGAAAATACGTTTATGCGGCCAATCTTCTCCCTACAAATATTCTGTAGATATTGGTGCATTATATTTTCCTCTGCCATGTTGCCATAGACTGGTAAGTAGAAAATTTAGTACTTTAAATTTGGTTCTTACAATCCAACTGAGAAAAAGTAAGCTAGGCTGTGCAAAAACATTGCCAGAAGCCAGCTGGTTCAGTACTCTTGAGCATCTGCCTCACAGTTCTGAGGTTTTGCTTTCCATTCACATTTTAACTGTTGCTGTCAGTAACGTACCTCACATTTAGCTGATGGTAGGCTTAAAGCTGCTTCCTTCTATGAAGACATGTTTGTGGCATATGTGACATATATCATATTATTTATAGATGACTATGCCTTGAGTCTCACAAGATTGTCTGTTCAACTGCACATAGATGTGCCATGCAACTAACTACATGGCAAAATCTGTGCATCCAAACACTGTAGTTAAAACAAAAGCTTTTCTGCACTTGCTTGGCACGGACTCTATTTACGAAGTAGTTGCCCTGCAGTATACTCCATTCCCTCAGGGTGCAATTAATAAAGCACATAAATGAAATACCTTCTTTTGCCCAAACTTTCAAGTGGGTCAATTTCTCATCAACTCTCACCCACTGAAACACGAAGTTACTACAAACATTTTGTTGATTTCATTTTGTTGAAACATTTTGTTGATTGTACACATGAGGTGCTTTCTATTACCCACTCCATAACAAAGAAGTACAAATTCATAAATATCATTTTAAAAACTGTTGAAACTTCTTTCTACAAACGTTATGAAATTTTGCCCAATTTTTTGAGATTTGCCCAAATTTCTAACAAGTCAAAACCCCCTGCTCCTATACCACAGCGGCCCGTTGAGAGAGGCAAACTAGAAAGTAAGCTACATTCGGGGTCTTCAAAAGTCTCCGACAATCCAGTGCGTTAGAAAAGAAGTTGTAACTCTGGTAAATTTTCTGCTGTGTCATCAAAAGATTTTCGCACCCATAAAAATTATGTCATTCAAATTCTTTCAGATTTTTGCTGGTTCTCAGGGAAATTGCAGCCAAATTTTTGCATTTTTTTTCGTGGGCTGCAATAATTCGAATGTATTGCGGCAATTTGGGACTTCGCAATCCAATAGTCTGAACATTCATTCGTGACCGAATTTCAAAAGAGCAGCTTCACACAAAACGAGAAAATTCTTAGTTTTACGAATAATAGTTAATAATTCCCAAGATTCAAACTCCTGACGTCACAATTATAAGACGTGTCTTGAAACACAACTATACGAGGGTCAGAGTCAGCTTTCAATGCTCCTGTGATCACATTTTCCATCTATGCTTCCATAACGGTCTGGCTTGGGGAGCCAAACTGACTGTCTCCAGGCACAAGAAACCCAAGGTACGCCACTGTCCGCATGGTGAAGTTATTCACTCATGATCAGATGACGTTTGTGTTTTGTGGTGCAGCAGAGCTACCTTTTAATATATGCACCGCACTGAGCCACTTTCTTCCCTTCCATATGCAGTGTTTTAAAAACTGCTTTACATCACAGTATCACACTAAAGCAAAGGCAAATTAGGTTTCAGCTCTTGAAGTAATTAAAAACCATTTTAGCGATTGACTTATTTCGTCGTTTTTTCAGGGTGCAAGACATAAAAAAATGACAAAGGACGAATTGGAGAGTTTTGCTCTGTACGAAGAAATTAATTTTTCTTTTAACTTCTTGATGCAATCAGATTAAATCAGTTCAAATTCAATAATGTCATTAAGTCAAACGTTTGTTGCTTAGACCGGTTAGCAGATGCAACTGCAAAAGAAATGGCTTATCTAAGTAATCACGTTTTCGAAAGGAAAATCCAAAATCTAGATTTCTTGAACACTGAGAATCTCACTTATAAACTATTCTCTCGACAAGCGATTTCAAATGTTTAATGTTCCCAATATTTTATGGAAATTACCAGCGATTGAGCTCCGAGACTTGGTCTCCGCCTTGAGAGGTGTTTCGTCAAGACAGTTTTTGTGAGTCTCGGTCACGAAGGTCTTAAGCCTTACCTGGGTCTTGGCCTTTTATGTCATCATCGATCAACTCAAGTGTCCTCTACAGAAACATTTCAAGATATACTCCATACGCTGCACAGGTTTAATTATTTGACGGAGTATGGTTTTACGTCTGATGAAGATAAGCATTGTTGCAATTAGATAGAACTTCTCCGCGGGTATTTGAAGAAACTGTTTTCAGGTATCCAAGCGAACATTATTCGATTTATATGCTTGTAAAGTGCAGAGGCGCACTAAAATGGAAACAACTTCAAGCACCAGGTGGATGTTTTTAATAGTACCAATTGTTAGTATTTTCCAAACATTTCTGGAAACAGAAGTTAAACTTGGAATTAATTTAGCTCTGATGTATACAAATTTCTCGAGGTAACATTCGTTTTTGCTAAAAGGTTAGAACGCAGTAACTATAACTGACACTAGCGTACGGAGGGGGTGGCCACTGTGCCATGCCCCTCCCCTCAGACCCTAAAAATAAAAAATGTATAAACAGTATTCGGCAGTGTATACTGTCAGTATTCGGCAGTGTATACCAAAATGTTAAATTTTGGGCGAATAGCACTATTTTGTTTAGAAAAACGTCTCTCAAAGCACAAAATGACTATATTTTCAAATTTTTTTTGGGGGAGCATGGCCTCTTAGGCCCTCCCCTCGGAAATTTTCTGCGTACGCCACTGACAAGTGACTAGCAATGTGTCGACAACGGTCTGGTATGCTGGCACTTGCTGTAAACTGAAAGTGATTTGCTTCATTACATGAACTTAATTATGAACAATTTTTTAGTACAGCAAAAGCGTGGCTAATCTACAAAATTCAAGGTATGCGGAGATCAAAAGTTCTTCCAACAAAAAGTGTTTACATTCTACCAAAGTCGACGATAAACTTGTATAATTTTTACATTTATGGCAAGCATTTACATTTTTAGGACAAGCAACATCTTCAGAGAGCTGATGACGGCATCTAATAAAGTTCATTAATTTTTAACTATTACTGTTCAAAAAAGTTCAATTTTTGTAAAAAATTTAGTAAAAGAGCAAAAATTTTGCCTTTAAATAATTTTATTCCCCTGAAGCATGTGTTGCTATAGTATATTGCAGACCATAAAAAAGCATAAAATTGTTTCTTGGAAAATGCAGTTGTTGTCAGGGTCACAATTTGTAATAATTTATTGGACTTTATTACAATCTTATTCCTAAAAGCAATGCAAGTATGCCAACCAATCCGTGCAACGTTAACACCGAGATGCGAGATGTTGCTTCTGACCGCCTGCACCGATGCGAACACAGCGAATTATAGTGGATCTAACTTTTCGATATTACGGATTGCCGTCTCCTATTCGCGTTTGTATTCCGTACGTGAGGTCTGGTTTGCGAATGACCGATGAGACGTAAAAACTTCCGGCTAGCCCATGTGCATTACAGCCTTGCAGGTTTGCAGAGCCCAAAAAACACTTGCCATATGCTCTCTTCTATGAACGTTCGCTTCGAATAAGGAACTCTCTGCAGTTAGAGGATTTTCGAATCGCTGTACTTTTTATTCTAGCATCAATTTAATTTTTAGCTCTGAAGTGATCGAAACAGAAAGTTCTGACTGGTGGTAACATTTTGCGATGCCACTAGGCCTTACGCTTTTTGCATTGTGATGTTCATTGGCTTATTTGTTGCAGCAAAAGTACAGTTTTATGACTCATAATAACAACAATAAAGCACGATGCAAGAAATCTTTGTTAGTCCTCAAGATGACAATTTCAAATTGTATGAATAGAAAGCGCCTTAGAATAAAGTCGACGACAAAACAGGAAACAATCGAACTTCAAAAAGAACATATTTTTTGTATATTTAGGCCCAAGCCCCAGGGGTATGCAACACAGTCAACCCACCATACGAACTCAGGCTGCAACAACATAATGATGGTGCTGCGGTGACCAAAATCAAAAAAAACAGAGCCACCAGTTAAGTAGACCACCTTTTTTAACTGTAGTGTTTTCATACACTTTTAAAAAATCGTCAGATAGGTGATCAAGATGTCACATAGCGTTGTCATCATAGATGGCTGATGTTTTCTACTTTATTGTAAACGTAGGTGTTGGACCAATCATATATTCAACTGTGTTTTTGCCGTTGTTTTCTGATTTTGTGCACACGGTTACACGCAGGTTTCAAGTGTTCTCGACTCTCCAACGGCGTCGCTGCTCTTGAAACTGCTAGAAAAGTGCCACTGCGCCTTCATCAGGTTCTGCGTCGAACAGCTGATCGAGAATAACGTGAAAAGACTGGCCTGTTAAAAAGTCGCGCTTCGCTGAGTCAAAATGAGTTGTGTGTAGTCCGTGCTCGTTGCTCTCAAGCCACAAAGCACACGCCCACGCGCGGAACGTTATTCGGCGATTCCGCACTTGCGACAAGAACACTCTTCGCTCTATTTGCTTTTCTGCTTGACAGTAATCGACACCCGTGGTTGCTTCTAACGAGGTTGGTCATCACATCAGCAATAACAGGAGCTGTCGCTAACATCACCTGTGCGTTTCAAAGAAATTCGGCCCAGGGGTTTGTAAGAATGTGAGTTTTATGTCTTAACGGAAACAGGTGTATTAGTATTAAGATGATCCTAGCAGCAGCTTTGGTGACAGCAGATATTGTGGCTAGAGTTCCTTACAGGACTTGAGCTTGGTTGAGAGGAGGTTAAGCCTCCTAGAAATTCAGCTGCTAATAGTTGCAGTAGTGTGGGTGCTAACATCTCTGTGGTGCGGCTGCTTGGAAGTTTACTGAAGTAATTTTTGGTCTGACTAAATATTGTTGCTAGCAACAGCATTCACCACTTTGTTGATGGTAACAGTATTTTAAAGAGCAGGCCTTTCCATGCAAATTTGTAAATATTTCAAATTAATGACGAAAACTAGCCTTTAAGTAGCGCTGGTGTTGTTTTCCTGTTTCATATATCTTAAAATCAAGGTTCATGATTTTGGATGTAGGTTTCAAAACCAGTGCAAAGTTTAAAATCAGTAGGCCTGCACGCAATTTATTCTAATTCCATCACAAAAATTTCAACCGTCGGACGACTCAGATTCTAAGTTCGATCCTAATTACTCGATATAATCAACATGATGTAAGGGTACGCATGAATGAGTGAGACTTGAAACGATACTGTGTGTGTGGCAGAATTTTTACAACAGATATTGATCGCTTTGAAAGTATTCCAAAACGAGCCAGGGCATTGTCTGTGGTCATTGTGTTGCCCAGTCGATAGTAGAATGTAGTTCGCATCCCCCAGAGAGCCCAAAGGAAAGTTGTAGGCAATACATTGCATCCAGGCTCAGCTGCAGGGTCTGCCAGAGAGGAAAAATATTCTCCACCTGCCTATCGGTTCCGCATACGTAGACTGATTGCGTTGCATGACTGAAGAGCTCATTCTGCCCTGTCAAAGATGTTATTTGATCCACATTTGGAGCCCTGGCGGCCGTCACCACTTCCTGGCACAGTGTACCTGAGAATTATGATGGTTAAAGGGTATTCCAGTTTCCCAAAAACTGAATTGCATTTATCGAACGTTAATAGACCGATTTATCGAGCGTTCAAGGTAGACTTTCAGTGACGATGCGTTTACCATCTATAAGATTCGACTTGATTGTGGTTGGTTGAGCAAAGTTTTTGGCTTAGAATTATGTAAATCTAGGTGATAAACATAAAATAGGCTTCAAGATTACTAACGATTCAGTTAAAAATCTTTTTCTGTAACGATTCCACTAGCTGTAATCTTCAGAACCGTAATATTGATACTGGAGAGTTTGAAAATGCGGAAGTAAAAGAGTGAATCATTGAAGCTGGCCAGTCTGGTATTGGTCTTTAGCGGTACAGGGTTTCATGATTACTTCTGATTTAGTGCTCGGTGTCAATGGAGCTGGATAAAGTAAAGTTTCTGGTTGTGTTCCTGCTCATTTTTTGACCCATAGCCACCACCAAAACAACGCAATATTTGAAAATCTGTCGTACCATTTGATTGTTTTAACTAGTGCAAGCAAACGATGACAAGCTGCAACTTCACGGTTTACACGCTAAGCTCTTGAAAATGTCAACACGCTTGTTGGAGCCACAATAACGCTTGTTGACCACGCAATCAGATGAATGTTAACACAGCATCGGTCCAAATTACTCGATTTATGACTCAAGGATGCTGTTAAGTGGGTAAACAGAGGACTTTGAGAAGCTTTGCACCCGCACTTCAGTACCGGACCCAAGCCACATTTGATCAATAAAAAGCTAACCACACAAACAAGCCTTTTGCAACTGGCCGTTATGAAATTTATTTTTCTTATTGTATTTTTATCAAAAAACTTGCTTTTACTGTTTTCAACTTACTATTTTTTGCTGAGTAATAACGAGATGTATCAGAAACTATAGTGAGTTTTACGTTTTACATAAATAACTTTCTTACGTTCTTACCTACTCCCGATAACCTTTCATTGGTTTTAAGTACTTTTCAGCTGTTGAATGTGCTGTTAAAGAATTGCTGGTCGATTTTTTCTCGAATGTTTTGGGAATTGACGCGTGCATTGGAATGGTTGTATCAGAGAGGAGCATGTACATCTGCTTTTCTTCACAAGTCGCCTTACGGGGTTTTACCAGTGAAAGCATAAAGCAGACAGGTTAAAAGATGTACTGAGCGCCTCAGGACTTGTTTCAGATTTGCAGTTAATTGCAGAGAATTTCGCCCCCTTTGATCGTTACTCTTCTCTGAGAAACTATTTTAATGCGCTGACTTTAAAAACTGTTTCCCTTACATTCGTCGCATACTTTCACTCGCAGGCTTTGCGCTATATTGGTTGCATCAAGCTAAGAATCATCTGTTCGTGTCAGCCATTGTAGTATACGGCATTGTCACTGTGTATTGAATTGTATTAAGTTGAACAAGTGAAAGAACCATGATCAGTGATCACAAATGCTTCGCAGTTGCAAAAAACAATCAAGCTATTTGACTGTAGTTAAGCCCCATTCACAGGAACAGAAAAAATATGTTGTATCACTGTCTTGTTCTGGGACAATTAATCTTCCAATCAACGTTTTGCTCGCGATTATTTTCAATGATAAAATGCCAGGATGTCACATTGGTCTGATAAGCATACCCCTCATGTTCAGACAAATGTCAAATTGGTCAACTAAATGGTTGTTATGATTTTCTTGTACTATTGTTGATATAATTCTGCATCTATTAGGTGTAGTAGCTACGATTGCTTCAACACGTCAGGGTAACAACTTCATGAGAATGGAGGGAACACGAGCATTTGGTATATATAATATCATTATCGTTTGTAGCACAGCGGTAATACGTCAATGACTTTGTTGCCTCAGTAGCAATAATGCACATCGTATAAATCCCTATTTATTAGCGATTGACGTTTAACCCTAGGATTACCGAGATTTTTTTCTTGAAGAATTACCAATGGGGTCAATTGACCCTTGCGTTGAATATGAGTGGGTTTTTCGGACATAGCGCACTAGTTACCGCATCTCTCATATGAATTAATTTTGACAGTGTGACCTTTGTCTGTGATGACATCACAGTGTGTTTGCTGCTGCGTTTTGCGCATGCGCAGTGGCAATGCTCTTGTTTGATTTCATTGCCTTGTAGAATTGTGGATGCAAACTGTTCAAACGTTATATTGCGGCAGGGACCGAGTTTGCTAGAAAACTTTGGGCAACACACTTTGTCTGATACGCATGGTATTGTGCATATCACAAAAATATAATATTATTGGTTACGTTTTGATGACATCATCATGTTCACTCAACTGTAGTACGACCTTTTTGTAAAATTGGCAAATTATGGAGAGGATATATTTTGGGAACCATGACCCAACTGCCCCACTGGCTACGCCCACGGTGTTGTGGCAGTTGTATAGAGTACTGTGCTACTACTTAACAACCATTACTAAGTATTTGCGTCTTTAATAAGTACACAAAACTTCAAAACTTTAGTACTAGCACTTGAAGAGTTCTTGAAGAAGTAGATAAAACAAACACAACACTTCAATTATTCTTCAAAAAAAAATACAATACATTGAAAGTAAAATTTATGAACATGTATCTCTGAGATTCAAATAATTGGCAGCAATATAATGCAATTCTAATTAATAAATATGTATCTCTGAGATTCCATTGAATGGCACAATCACCCAGAAGTACGCCTAAATCATACCGTTGTTTGTCATGTACATCGGGATAGTATATAAATTTTGCTAAACACACGGCGCCTTGCATCAATGGACCTAACAAATTCCTTGGCAACCTCTTGGCAGTGAAATTCATACAACTATATTAATATCATAAAAAAATGGGGGGACAAATGTTATTGTGTCCCTCTATGTCCAAAAGTTGGGAGGACATGTCCACCGACCCCCTGAAACTCGGCCCCTGTATTGCGGAGGACTTACCGTCATTTAGAATACCAAAAATATGTGAAGACAAAGAAGTTATCATCAGGTACATGAAGCAAGAATTCAGGATTGTAGATCACTTGTTCAAGAGGCTTCCCGAAGACTTCCAGCAACTTTCCAGAAGATGTAGTATGCAAGTATCTGGAATCTCTCATAGTTGAGCGCTCGACAGTGGCCTTGTAGGTGGTTTTCGCAAGCATCCTGTAGCTGTTTATCTCAAATGCAGGTTTGCGTTTTTTGTGATATTGTTTGGCAAAAATCTGCTCTACTGCAATTATCTGTTATATCTAGGCTTGTACAATGCACAAGAAGTGCTCACTGACAACTCAAGTTGATGAAGACTCCGGTGAAAATGAATTTGATGAGCTCAATCCAATAATGCGTGAGGATGACGAAGAGCATGATAGAAAGCAAGATACTGTGCAAGAACATTTCCGAAACTTGGGCACTTAAGTATTTTAGCAGGCAGCGGTCAACTTTGATTGACCACTACCTGCCAAAATATATAAGTACCTAAGTTTCGGAAATTTTACAAAGATGTTACCATTTGGTTATGTTATTTTTGGCTACAAAATGGACGAAATGTCATCAGTACAAGGCCAGGTGCAAAATGATTCAGTCCTGCACATGTAGAAGATGCTAAAGATGTGTTTCAAGAGATTTGGGGCTATAAAACGTTGACCATATTTTGGAATTCACGATCACTGAAGTTCGTCGACTTGGGATAGCGAATTCTCTTTCAGAAAAGAAGTGTTCGAAGCCTTTTTTAGCTTGTGTTTTCTTTATAGAGTTTTAAAAGTCAGGGATGAACTTCCAAAAAATTGTAGGAAACATAAGGATGACCTATCTTTCCAGACATGACTGGACTTCGACGCTCGTAAGGGTGGTGTGGATACAGCTGATGAAATGTTTGCATGCTCTACTTAGGCAGCATCTCGAAAATGGGCACTTGCTGTATTGTTCAAGCAGTTGGACATTGTGGCACTGGATGCATACGCCATTTGCAAGCATTTCCAAGTAACAACTAAAAAAGAGATTTTATCATCAAACTCGCACAAAAGCTGTGCTCAGCAGAAAGAAACTGTAAGGCATGTAGAGTCCCTCATGTATTGCATCTGAAATGCATTCAGGATGGAGCTGTTGAGAACGTGTCACTCCATAAAAGAACCAAATTCTGAATTTGCCAGTCAAATAAAACAGGAATGAAATGTTGCCACTGTTCAAATTTGTGTGTGGAAAGTGTGCTGTCCCTGTGTGTAAAAGTTGTTTCGGAATACGATTGGTTAGCTCAAGATTATCAGTTTAGGGTTAGTTGACCCGTCTGGCAATTCACCGTTTCTCAATCGGGAAACACTGGTTTTGAAAATAGATTTGTTGTCGATTGGTGGTTTGCTCAAGACACAAAAATAATAAAAGTCAAAACGTTTGAGGTTCCTGCCTAAAAACGTTTTTGCTGAAATTTTGAAAAGAAAATCGCAAAAGGGTCAGTTGACCCATTTGGTACTCCTAGGTTTGTGGGGTGTTGCAATCCTTTTTTGCAGAAGTATTTTGCAAAAGGAATTTATTGCTTTTTCGATTCAAATGTATGCACATCACCGTCGCTTTTATGGCATGCTGAGCATGGCAAAGTTTTTCTTGAAAAGAAAATGTGTGCGTTGCGTTAGATTTGTCTCCTTCCTTTGCTCTGTAAAAACCATATGTCATTTTTTTTATTTTCTAAGATTCAAAGTTTGTTTTGCCATCTGTTAAATGAGGACACACTTTCGGTTAATCGCATCGGTCTGTGGTAGATTTCGTAACGCTAGAAATATGTTGTAGTTTCTAACCATTTTTTCATATGTTATTCAACTTTTTTTGATAAGCCTATAAAAAGCATTACGGAGACTTGTGACTTATATACACGCCTTTTTCTAGCTTTGAGAAGCAATTCGCAAACTAAAATACACTGACAAAGATACAGTAGTTGGCAAGCATGTGGAGCAAGGGCTGAAAGCAGATCACGGAATGCGAGTGGACGAGACTTCCCTATTTCTCAAAAATTGTTTTAACTAAGACCGATGGTCCGTTCCGAAGAAGCAGGGAAGTAAGGGAACCTTTAAATAAAAACAAAACGCTGCAGTGAAAACAGTTTAATTTTTTTCTGTTGAGATTTTTGTAAGAAGTGACAGCACACTCGCAGTTACTGTGACCACACCAAAAAATAAAGGAACTTCTTACCTTATTTAAAAAATGTACAATACTATTTGTCTGCTATCCATCCTTTGCCTGCACCACCACCATACAAGCTTTTTTGTATCAGAATACATACGGTAATTTCTTGAACGCATTATAGAAGCATGGGTTTTGGTAGCATTACATTTATAAACATTGCATTAAGTGGGATTTTTTGCAAACTTACAGTTGCGCTTTAGGCTAATTTGAATATGGGTAATTGAAGGCGTAAAACCGCAACAAATGAACGCAATTGCTGCGGTCCCGCAGTCACTACGAGACTTGTGGGTACAAGTTATTTTTGTGATCATGGTGAAAAAGCATGAACTAAGTTTAGTTTTTCGGTGAGCAAAATTCACTGATAAAAAATTGGTTTTGTCTAATTTGTTCATAATCATCTTCAGTAAGCTTGGGATCACTCTCGTCCGCCAAGCCCTGCCGACATTCATCCCATCCAAATGACGAAATAAGTGTATGGGATTGGTCTTTCGCGTAAAAAAATATTTTCAAATGCTCGTTAGACGCTAACCACATTTGTTGTGCGAAACCACGGCCACCAAAGCTAATGTCGTGGCTCGTGACTAATGATTTTCTTGCTTTGCGTAGGACGATCACAGGCACTTCAAAAATTACTGCCTGACGCTCGAGCTTCTTCAGAGACGAGCTCTTTTTTTCGCGCTGAGACGTCACTCGGCGGACTTCAATACAGTGGCACGGAAAAGGCGTCATACCTGGTGGCCCGCGGAGTTGTCAGCAGCTCGCGTTGGCGGGTTCTGCTGGTTTTGCGTTAGTCGCTGATTGACCGTTTAGCAAAAGCACTGTTTAATGTTAAACAGCTTGATGGTGGTAGAAAGGCAGATACAAATTAGTTCGCCTTAAGGCAGCGAATACGTACAGGAAAGCTTACTTTATTTTTATAACTTTCTGCATTTCCACTAACTCTGCATGGATGATCGAGCAAACCTGAGTATTGGTTGTTCTTAGTATTAGTAGGTAATAGATATTGACTGTCGTCAATGCGCATGTGCATGCGCGTAACTATTCGATGTGAACTGTTTTCTGTTCAGTTCAATAAAGGTAACTTGCCTGTTTCTCAGAGTCGACGTGTAGGCCGCATAGCTGAAGAACTGCGCGTTTTCTATATTCGTATATTTGCTCTGTCGCGGCTGCCAGAACATGCCGGGTTATCAGACGAAATTCGTTGACAAGATACGGAAAAGGCACCAGTGCCCTCTGTGCCATCTGCCCATGCGTGACCCAGTGCAGATCACTGCCTGTCGACATCGATTCTGCGACACGTGCCTGCAAAACTTTTTGGGGTAAGCAAACTATATGTTTACACATTATTCTGGAAACAATTTGCAATGCACTGATGATGGTTACAGGAGTTAACGAAACGTCTGCAAATTTGTTGTTGATATCGTTTTCATTGGCCATGATTTTCACTACAAGGCTATTTAGCACTTCCGCTTTTCGTGTACCAAAATTCTGGAAATACTTCATTAAAATCTATGCAGTATGTCGGCAATATTACCTTCATGTTTATTTGGGGATCTTTTCAATATTCGAAAACCGTTTGTTAACAGTAAGCAATCAAAGGCGAAGAACGTGTGAACGAGTTCTTGCAGAATTGTCAAATTAGCAGTAGATGTGAGATAACCGCTACCACGTTCAGATAACATATGAAAATTACTGGAACCCCACTTTTGTCATATCAAACATGCTTTAGAACGATGAAAGCAGACATTTTGGTTGCAAACAAAACGTCTGAAGACAGTTTTTAGTAATGTGTTGAAATGGGCACTTGTATCAAACACAGTGAGGTACTTTGCCGAGAGCGTTTTGATCAACGTAAGGATCTGCACCAGTTTTTCTTTTGTTCCTAATGGACAAGTTTCGTGTATAAATTGCTCAAATTTTCTCGAAGAAGTAGTAGAACATTTGACCGGTCAAATCAAAAAGGCAGTTGTCTAAGATATACCTTTTAGTCATTTGCTAAAAAGGTTAAGTTGGAATTTAGTCACTTGCCTTATTATTTTTTGCCTAAATAATTAGGAAAGAAGTGATAGTCAACGGTTTGATTTAAATAATTTCCTCACCGGGAATTTTGTGAAAAGACCCGATGTAATGTAATACCTAGTGACGCAATTACACGTTACAGTGACGCAATTACAAATTACTCGAAAATAAATTTCTGTTGTGAAATGCAGTCTTATAATATGCTTTTTAAATAATTTTTGTTGAATTACAAGCGTGCCAAAAGATTGTGGATAAAGCAACATTTGAATGTTTCCCAACTTGATCTTCACTGCGCCTTTGTTTTTATGCAAACCGCAAACAAACAAACGCTAGTTTTTTCAAACGATCCGCACTGAATTTGATTCTTCCAGGTGTTGGGTCAAATCTTTATTTTCTCGCAACGGATGTGTCTCCACTTCTGCCTTTGCGCACGTTTGCCACGAAGCAATAGCAACGTTTAAGGGTTTGCAGAGATTATGTCGCACTTTAGTCTCGTTTGACTAACACCAGTGTGTAACTAGCTGTGCTCCACTCGCCGCTGGTGACGCCACCCACAGGAATATATTGGCCGATACAGAGCGAACGCGTGGGATTTTGTGTAAAAGGTTCACGTTCTGAACAAATACACGAGCTTGTCGCGTTTGACAATGCGCTTGCAGTTATCTGTCAAAGATCGCCTGTTGCGCCACCGCGGAATGCGGAACGGTCGGTCAAGTGACTTGCGACGGGTGCTAACAGCCCAGCACAGACGCGCCACAACTTTCGTGCTGGTTTTGTTGCAAATTGATGCCTTTCGCGATTCTCCAATTTCTTGGATCTCGTTTTCACGGTGCTTGCGTTGGGCTGTGAAAAGCGAAATTTAGGTGATGGGCGCAGGAGTGTCATTGCTTGAAAACCCGGTTTACCCGGCTATGCACAAAATCAACAAATCCACTTTTGAAACGTCTAGTTGTGCCGGATAGGAGCAACAGCTACATTTTTCAAATACCAACAATTGATTGTTTCGCGTCCGGTTTAGATTTAATCAAAAGAAGTTGCTACTGTGTTTATCTACCAAGGAATCTCGCGTAAGACTAATCTCTATTGTCAGAATTGCAAACGTGAAATTAGGAATGATAGCAGAGAAAAACTACTTGCAAATAGTATTGAACATTTTTCATTGCTGAACATTTGTTTGACTTGAGGGTTTCCTTTTTTTCCCTATGTATAATTTTAAACTTTCATGTAACGTGGTGCACTTTTATTTCTGTTACGTATATGTAATAGATTTGTAAGTACTTCCCTGCTTGCAGCTTTTTTAAAGGCAAGCCGTAATCCGTTATCTGAAACGAAACAATTAAAACTTCAGTGCAAGCTGAAAGTTTGCAGTTTGCACTGAAGTTTGAATGAAATAACTGAACACTAAAATCATTCACTTTATGCGTTGCTCTGTTTTGCACGCTTAAGGCATAATGGCTTTTACAACTAAAAAGCAGTAGTAAACGTCGTTTGAGCTTTTTGTCACGGAGATCGAGCTGAACCGGACACAAAAGAGTTTTCACCTGGGTACATCCCATGATGACGATGAAAAATGTATCAATGTACACCAAACAGCGCGACGAAACCGCGTCAGTATGATGTGAAGAATGCTTTGTCGTCTTGAGTCTTGACTATCAAAGGGTTGCCGTACGTCCAGAATTTCGGTGTTAAAATTTGTGTCCGGAAATAATTTCTAAAGATGCTCTAACGTCCGGAATTTTGACAGTTTCAAAGTATCTAATGATTAGATCCTTTGAAAAATAGGAATAGTCATGATTGTGAGAGAAAAACATGCCTTTTTTGTATTTTATCGCCGCCAGCCTGTTGTCACTATGTAACCATTATGCTTTCTTGCGGTGGATTGGTAGTTGTGAGAACATGCAGAAAAATGCCGTATAGCACTTGTTTGTTGCGGCAAAAAGTGGCCATTGAGACTGTCAGGAATTTTGCCTCTTCTCAGATATGGCAACCCTAGACTATAATGTAGCACGTTGAAGCTGCTTCAGAGTGCCGACTCAATATTGGCAAAATTTGACAACCTTTGAACAAAAATAACTATTAAAAAGAAACCGTGAAGTTAGTATCAACTGCAGTGGTGCATTTTATTCAATTCCCTCTGAACTGTTAAATTCATTCACGTCGCAAATCGGAACATTTGTCTTCTGAGAATGTTTAATCTTGCTCGGGTGGCATATACTACTGTTCTTTGATATGTTTGGAGTGTAATGCGGAAACAATTGATCCATTTCTCTCAGTAAAAAAACAAGATTTCAATGCAAATAGAACTTACATGTTTAAGCAGCTCTCAAGCGGTTCATCATCCTATCTACATATGTCGCACTTGCATTGATACGCGCTTTTTGTACAGGATGGTGCACTGACGTGTGTTGGTCCCATGAACTAACCACGTGATTCTTGAAATCGTCGCTCTATAACACGCGAGTGTCAATACGATGGATAAGCTCAGCTTCCTCGCTAGGGCTCGCGACTCTTCCCTGGAGTTTTTGATTAAAGCATTCATCAGCAGCATCTGTGTGTTTGTATTTGAAAACGGAGTAGTGTTTACGGTTGCGACGAACACAACTGTCTGCAGCTTCGAGGGGAAACGTCGCGGAACTTGTTCCGTGAAACGGCCGACGTTTTATAAACATGCTCCAGTACGGGCAAGCTGATGTTAAGATTAGATTCATACACAAACAGCAAAAAGGAGTTCTTAATCTGACTTGTGTACTGATTCCACCGTTGGGTCCTTATCTGGTTTCTTTGAATGGATAACTCTAATTCAGTCCACTTCTCTGTGCGTTTCCCATGCGAAAGTGTTCGCAAGTCGCATCATGTCATGTAAACTCAGCCCAGAATATGTTTTGTAGTGGCCAGCGATTCGTTGCTCAACAGATAACTCGCAGGTGGCCTATTCGCCATAACACTGCTGTCGTGCTTTTCTCTAATACCACTGTTATTTTTGCGAAATGAACAAGAAACATGTCACTTGACCGTGTCAGATGTTGGGTGTTGGTCTCAACGATACCTTGAGCGAAATCTTCACTTGGTCCCGTTTTGCGTATTGTTTCGTCTGTTTACGTTAAACTTTGCCTTGATGCATCTGGAGTTATAATATTTCTTCGGATAAATAAAACTTATTTGTACTATTGTACATGTAGGTACTAATTTCTGGCTGGGGTGGATCTGGGAAGGGAGACACGCGCCATTAGCAGCACTTAAAATGTTTGGACTGCCTGCAATAAAAGCAAGTTTGGACTTTTTTGAAAGAGCTTTTGCATTCACTCTGAAAGTATTGTTTCATCTGCTATAGAGTTATTTTATAAATAGCTAGATTAATCAACTATTACGAAACCGTGTTAATAATGTGCAATATGCATTTACTGCATATACTTTATACTGCGCGTTTCTTTTAATGCAAATCTCGACAAATTGCCACCGTATCATCTTCTTTGCCACTACTGGTCAACATTCGACAAGACGTTGCAGCCTCACCCCTTATTTTTTCGTCACATGACCTTTCCACGTTTGGGACGTACTTTTGAACGAACTGATACCACCTACGTCTTGGCGCCTAGCAGCTGCCGAACTAAATATATGTTTATGGCGTGGTGCGTTAGACGCACTGTTGAAATATACCACCAAGACGTAGCTATACAGTAAATTGCTACTATAAGTTCGTGATCAATGCTAGCCGGGATTCATGTTGGCCGATTTCCCTCCTATTACTTACGGTTTCTGCAACAAACCTACTCCGGATCCGTTTGAAACTTGATAGCTTTCCAGGGAGACCTTCGCTTGTACGCGCTCGGCTGTGATCAAGTAGCCAGTGGTTGATCTTTAGGTGGAGATGTGTTGTTGGTATTTAAGTTTCGAAATTAATATTCGCCCACTCGTCAGTTTTTGGAAAACGTTGACGCTCCGTTTCGGTACCAGGGAGTGCTCCGCCCGAACTCGAGCACAACTTTTTGGTGGCGTAATACCTGACCGCGACCTTTCGTGATGTGTCGTGGCAGATAAGTTGATAACAACGCGCTACACGGTAGAGAAAGTCATGATGGTGTGTTGACAATTCAAGAGTGATCTTTTCAAATGACGGATTATTGATTCAGCAAAAATAAGACTGCAAATATGTGATTCAGCTCATTTTACTGTAGACCACTTTTTCTGAATCCAGCAATTGCTTGTCCCTGTAGTTTTGATGAGTGCTAACTTGGTAGCTATATTCACTATGCTTCGACCCAAAGACCTCTGTCGTTTGATTCTTCGGTTTCTTTCCCTTCTCTGTCTGTTTTCATTCCATTCACTTCCTCGGTCACCAAGTTTTGGTTCAAATCCGAAATATGCTATGTTTCTTATTTTCCGAAGTAGTGGTGCGATTCCACCGAACGAGTCTGTGACGATCAGACTAAGATTCCGATGAGTGTTTGCCGGTGTGACATTTACATTTCAACGACATTATTATTCATATTAGCATGACAGTTTCGCAGCACGTCAGGTGGTAGATACGGCAATTCGTCGACAGATTATAAATCATTTGGCGTTATCGTTCGTATGGACATTGTAAGTGTAGTATTGTTGTCTATCCGCTGAATTATCTTGCTACCAAATTGTGGTGTTGTCAAACGGTCATCAACGTAAACATTAGTGCAAAATTCCTACTGATGAACTATGCACCTGTAGGACTACAGTTGATTCAATTTCTTGTTGACATTTGCTTTCTAGTTGTATTGTCATTAACTGGCTAACATTTGGGCCTGAGAAAGTTCGGTTTTTGTATTAGACCTCTTACAAGAATTGTCAAAAATCTTCCCCATTGTTAATTAAGATTAAGTTTTTTATTCGCATATCATCTGCTATGTTTTTGAAAGAAGATTCCTGATGTGATGACTCAACAAGCACGCGTGGTAATTCAGACGATACTGAGAGATAGGTGTTAAAAGAACCACAGGCTTACGAATACATGCGACATGCGGGGTTTCAGAACGCACCGGGCGCCCATTGGCACTAAGGTAGTCTGTTCTGCTTCCTAAGTTTCTACTATTACTTTTGTTTACACTTCTCAAACTACTTCGTTTATGTGATAGAAGATGATTACTCTGAATTTCCGACTTCCCTTCTCAATAAGGTGTTGGTTTCGCGCTGCACGGCATTTCTGGTGTGGATCAAACGCGTTGCTTGAAGCGGAAGAAAGGATCTTATCACAATGACAATTTTCTTTGCACATTCAAGCATGAAATGTATGGATTATTTGCGGAAGAGTTTGTTCACGGAGAAAAGCGAGATGGTGAAGGACAAACGTCCACCAACAAATTCAACAGTGAACTGAATGCTAATGTCATCGAGAAAACTTTAAGAAATTTATGCACTGCATTCCAAACTTAGACCACCAAGAATATGTGACATATAATTTATTTCATGTCTTTTTATCTACAGTTGAGTTTTCAAATCGCTTGCTTTTTGTGGACTCCGTTACAGACGTGGGCAACAATTTCTCACCTTTTTTCGTTGGTATTTTCCATACTACTTGCCACTGTAGCGTCCTTATAAGGAAGAGGGCGGGAGGTTGCTGTTGGTCCTAAATGCAATTATGGTAATTTTGTTTGCAGAAAAGTAGAATTCGTAATGTGTGAAAGGAGAAAAAGCAAACGAGACGGTAATTTACAAAGACACAAATTTGAGGATTTGTGTAAAAGAAAGCTGTTGAATCGCACTTAGTAAGGGGAGCATTCACTGTCCGTTCCGGTAGGCTTACACTGCTCATATTCCAGTACTCTTTGTGTATGTTTCCTTCGTCGTTCGCTTCATTGCTTTCTAACCAAAACTTACTTGCTCTTGTAGAGCGTTGTGAATATTAATCGATACAAGCATCTCACGCTCTCATAAATAGGAGTACGCTATGAGTATTTACAGCCCTTTTCGTGATGAGGTCGATAAAATAGTTCTTTGTTTCTCTACCTACATGCATTTCTAAAAGCTGATTTGAATAGATCTTTTTAGTGGGCTGCAATTCAACTGTAATTCAAGCGGTACGCATAAAGTCGTTTACATTTGAATTATTTTGTTGCATGAGTGGCGTCTTGCTTCACTGAGTGCGAGGTGAGCAACTGGTGGTGATTGTCGGTCGCGTCCAACTTCGTAAAACCTATTGAAATGCAGGTGCTGCTCTATTTAATTCCGTCGCCTTGTTGAAAATATCCTTACGCTTGTTATTCATTGCATTGGCCAGCTGCCTGCGTTGTTTGTTTGCCTTCGCTCGGACGTGGCAATTTAATTTGTAAGCCTTCAAAGTGCCAGGTACTGAATGTTTTTTTTTTAAGGTAA
>Ga0210059_1005526_pt1 | contig 20341 bp, 13 predicted proteins | sample Ectturendosymbi2_FD_188042 | JGI IMG/M metagenome (GOLD analysis project Ga0210059, IMG submission 188042) | Ecteinascidia turbinata endosymbiont from Florida, USA - Sample 2 (SPAdes) (version 2) | ecosystem: Host-associated > Tunicates > Ascidians > Unclassified | place: Key West, Florida... | reverse complement strand
CCCGGGGGGGGGGGGCGGCATGCGTAAGGGTGCCATCGAGTTTGTTCACGGGATATCGCGAGATATACTTTCAGCAGATCGTTTCCCAGACAGAAGAAGTGTTGCTCGGTTGTCAGTAAAACGGGAGACGTTGTATCCAATCGCTTTAACTGCAACGGCGTTCAATCATTAACTAGCTTGCTGTTTGTCCAAGTACCTGATGCCTCCTCCGTTATCTGAAAGCTGGCAGTGGTTGTTTCCTAGATGTTTGTTGTCTTGACCTGTTTTATCAGGTTCGGAAAACAAGTATTCGGCTGCGACATGACCAGCGCGAAGTCGCAGTGGTCGTGGTTCTTGTTCTGAGTTGGAGTGTTTACAAAATATCCGCTTGATTGCGAAGCGCAACAGATCTGGCAGCGGTGCTTTTGTTGCGCGAGGCAAATCCATTTCAGGAGAGCTCCGACAATGTTTGGAAGTACGGACGGGTTTTTTTTTTATTACGGATGACACAGAAGCAGTGCGGAAACGTGTGCGTTAGATCTCGGTTTGGTGTGAGAACGGATTCAGATCTCAAAGAATGCCTAAGCTTCCAGTAGGTCCCTTAAAGTTTGATGGCTACGGGCTGCAGTGAGCTGGTGTATATTTGTTGCGATGTTACTTCTCCTGCCACTTCGCTTCGCATTTATATCATATAGTAAAACAATGCATAAAATTTCTGTGCGTTTTTTAAAATACGGGATCAGATCAAGGTTTTTCGATAGCCGTTTGTTAAAAATTTGGGCTTTTTAAGGGTGTTTCCAACCTGCCGTCGAAACGCCTGGGAATCTTTGCCCATGACCGCATGAGCGACGTTTCTCCCAGTCATGGACAATAATTGCCGGTGTTGTGAGCAGTTGAAATGCAGTGTGAATTTTTCTTTTTCAGAAAAGTAAGCAAAACCACCTGCATGTTCTTGCTATCGAGTCTTAATTTCGAAACCGGTGGCGAGTTGCGAGTTTATTGCTTGCAGCGAAATTTACTGTTGCAATCTATCAAAGCTGCCTAGTTCGCCGCCATCTTGAGGACACGTACATGAGCTTTTATACTCCGAAAGATGCTGGCGTCCGCTGCATTTTTAGTTTAACTGACCGGTAGATGAACTCCCTCAAATGATGTGACAGTTCCTGGCGTTGCGCATACAGTGCGTGGTAGTGTGAAGGAGCGTAGCTTTGACTCGCAAATGTTACACCGATCATTGCTGTTATCAAGGAAGTTTCCACCCGTACTATGTGTCGGTTTCCCTGTATGTGCTTCGACGTTTCTCTGGCTCATGAAATGCGCCTTTATCCAGGATCCTCAGACGTTTTGGCTCAGATAGCCCTGCCATAACATGCAGTGTGCTTGATTATGTGCCACACATCCTGCGGACTGTCCGCAGTACCTGTAGGGTAGCGAATCCATACAACTTTAAACTCACTAGACCAGCCGTAGGTTCCAGAACTAACTTGGGCAGGAAAAGCTGTGTTGCAAGCAGAGAAACGATATGAAAGCCAGCTCAACCATCGCATCGGGCAAATCGAAAGGACGAAAGCAATGAATTGTTAACACTTGTGATTGACGAGCTGATTGCTGCTTTTTAAAAGTTGTTGTAACGACTGTTTTGCTGTGGTAATTTGCTTTGTGCTGCTGATTGGCATCACCATTCGCGCTTTATTCCTTAGCCGAGTGTTGTGTGTCTGAGATGGCCTATCGATGCATTAGTTGTTGCCAGATTTTGTGCAGGCTGTTGACTATAAAATATATTTTATCGACGGTCGACTGGAAAATTTTTCAACTTCTGCTAGTGAGAAACGGCCACACTTGAAAAAATTCACATTCAACGAGCATTTACCCCAGACCATATTTCCAACGGTTTTGTAAAGTACGACTACAATGCAGCACAATTCGGGGTGCACATCGCTAGCTGCTACGCACTTAACGTTTTGTTTCAATGCTATTTGTTTAAATCACCGACCGTTTTGTTTTAACTGTCCACGTTGCGACACGCCCTGAAAAATTAGAAATTAATCTAAAAGCCTATTACCTATCGGTCCTTGAGATGCCGAACTCTCAAGGGATGCAAATTGTGTGCTGCGGAAATCGATTAAAAAATCCTTCGAAATGCAATTAATTTTGTTAAGCGCAAGGACCCAAGTTGAACTTGCCTGGCAAACATAGAGCACGGAATTTCTAAGGCTGATCAATCCGAAGTGTTTGTCGTTAATCTCATGAAGCTGTTGGTCAATGGTCTGGAAGCGCTGCGCTATTTATGTTTGCTGGAGATGAGTTGTGAAAATCAATCGTTAACTGTTTCATGGTAATGATGTTTTCATGCATCTTTTGTGATTCAAATCATGAAGTAACCTACTGTAAATGCAGCAAAGGAAAAACACCAACACACAGCCGAAATTAATTTCATGTTGATGAAAATATAAAAACATCAGAAACTCAAGGCTTAGCAAATTGATAATTGTGTCCTAACATGTAGGGTTGGCGAAAAACCATGAGGGTCAACTGCTCAGCCAGCCCTGATAGCAGGACGTTTTTATATTGTTTTCCAACTGAATAAGGCAGAGAGATTTCAAATTTTCAGGAATACCAGGCCAAATTTTGGGACCAATATGCTTTAAAGAAAGCTGACGTAGAGACGTTTTCATTCTAGGTAAATGGTATCTTTGCGGAGAAGCAAGCCTTGTTTGATGTTTGTGGACTGTTGCAATATCAGAAAAGCAGTTATCAAAGTGATTATGTAGTTCACCCATTAATCAAAAGAGTACATGAATTTGGCAATTGACAATTAAAATAAGTCTGGTATATTTCAAATTTTGTGCCTAAGAGTATAGTTGTTTTAGCTTTGTCATATCTAAGGGTTCTTGCAGCTTTGTTCTGCAGTCTGATTAGGAGTAGTTTTGTTGGCTCTTCCCCAGCTAAGTATTGAGAACTGGGTCTCACTGGACCCAAGCGCATTTGATCCCATTGTTTCTTGTTCACTTAAGTGACTAAATTCGTTTTCGTCTCCCATTTAATGACTGGGATAAATCAAAAGATCTACATTCGCTCATGTTCTGATGTTTTATCGCTCCTGATCTCTTCATTGCGAGTCTTAATGTTGGGACGCTTTTGCAAGGTTGCTGCACGTACTGCGTCTTGGCCAACCTGGTATCTGTTACTGTTCTTGCATGTGTAGCGTTAACCCTTAGAATATTCCTTTTCTTTTGCAGGACAAGGTTGGTGTAACATGGTGGCTAGGATTAAGTTATAAAGGGATACAGCAGTACCAATTCTGTGACCGCTTCACTCCAGCTAAGGTAAGATATTCTGAAGATGTGCTGCTAATCTGGAATAGTATTTATGTCGTTCGTATTTGTAATTCGATACCTTTTTTTGTGCTGAAAAACAAGATAAATTTATATACATACGCATTTTTTTCATAGTTGCACACCATTTTTCTGTCTTGAATCGTATTTCTAAGTCATCGTCATAGTTTTTTTCGTCCACTAGCGTTCACTCGGCAAGAACCAACAATTTCAAGCTGAACGTAAGGCGTCTAAGCTGCTTCAGTAAAAGTTGTCTTTTTCCGTGTGAAATCACCACACAATTATTAAGTCCTACGTCTATGAGGTCATTCGTAATTGCAGTTGTTTTTGTGTTTCGCTGACACACCTCTTGATCCGTTCGTACTCGCTTTGGGCCAAGGCGTGCTTTTTTGTTTTGCCGAACTCTGGCTAATTCGGGTTTGGTCACGTGAAGCGCCTCGTGTACTTGTGGCGTGAACTATCAGCAGCTGCGAAAAATTCTATAAAGTTTTCACGTATTTTGCGTCAGTCCCAGGCTTGCTCTCCGAACTCAGAGCGGTTTCCAGAATAAGTTTGAAAGCACCTGTACTTCACGGTAGACAGTATGTTAAAGAGCGTAAAGTGGGGCTACGTTGAAGTAACGCAAATCCGTGGAATGGAATTGGTGTCCGAGGTTAGCAATCGTTGTTGAGCGAATCTGTGAAAGCAGTTTTCTCAAAAGTGCTGAATTGAGGCTTGCATCGCAGCGCAACAAGTGACTGCTCGGACGCCTCTTATCATCAAAGTGGTGTCATCGTCGGTTAGTCAGTGCAGGCGCGTTTGCTTGATCGTTGCGCTCGGTCAGCCTCATAGCCTTGTTTCCTTTGCTCTGAATGATTTTGTGCAAATGCTGTCATCGGATTTTACTGGCTGCGAGAAGTAAAGTACGACTAAAGACATGAGTATGTTGTGGTCAAAGCTACAGTTGTGCTGAAACGATAGAAACAGATTGGCGGTGTCTTATGTCGCGAATGATTACAAAAATGTTCATTATCCTAGTTGTGACTTCAAAACAGAAAATCTAGCTAACGTTTTCTGCGTTGTTAGTATTTGCATATGACAATTCGTTGGGCCGAAACACGGTTTTACCCGGTGTTGTGGCACAGTGCAGCATATTGCCGGCAGTTTTCACCAACGCTGGCTCCATCATTCGTTTCCCTTTCGTCGGGAGTGGTTCACCGCTGCGAAAGTGTGCCATTGTGTTGGCGCACAGCCCGACGGCGGCAACAACCTGTTAAAATAAAAACATCGCTGTGAGGTTACGGTCGACTGATCATCGTGGTTAGGTTCGTCAGACCCTTCGAAGCGTATTTCGTTCTGCCATGGACTCGCCTGCGTCTGTTTGAGGGAGGCCTGCTGACGCGCGACCCCGCGTGCTTGATAATTTTAATCGGATTAACGTGTAAAGCAATCGGTCTTGGCGCGTTGTTTAGGGACAAACGCGTTTGGATTTATTGTTTCATCCTTTTTATGAACCTGTGCCATCGTGAGCTTGTTTTGAAGATCGCTGATCAGCAGTGCAGTCACTCGAAACGTTTGAAGGAATTCCTTGAAGAAAACGGTTCTGAAGTTCAATTAACTCCCGACGACAGATTAGAAAACACTCCTCAAAAGACCAATTCTTTAACATAAGGCCATCGAAAAACTTCGATCCGAACACATATTTGAAAAAACGCACAGATATGTCATGCATTGTGGTCAGGCACAGGCATCAACCGCTTCCTTGTCGCCGTTTTGCGCTTGACCAAAGCTTCGGCGCAGCACCAAAATCCGCTCGTCTGAAGTTCCTGTGGGCGGATATGTTTGATGAGTAAAGCATTAGTCTGTGCCGGCGATCTTCCAAGCTGATTTTTTGAAGTAGTTCGTGTCAGGACCGGTGGTTTCGTTACTGCTCAGTAAAAAATGTAAGTCATTCAGAGTTTTTTCATTGCTGCGCGTGGAAATTATGACTCTGTAGGTAGACTCCCAGCGGTAATTTCTCCTTTCGCTGGCTCTGTTACAGGACGTTCAATAACTGTTTAAACGTATCTGAGAAAAAAAGCACTAGCCTGCTCATAAATTGCTTCTTAGTATGATGTGCACCTTCCGTTTTCGAACTGACCTTTGTCCTTTTCTATTAACCTGAGTCGTCGCTTTCGTCTTTTCGATTTGCGAGATGCGATAGTTGAAATGAGCAGCTTGAGTCCAAGCCTGAGGTCTCAAACACGCGGGCCGCATGTGACCTGCGAGAGCATTTTGTGCGGCCCGCGATGTTTTTTTGGAAGCTTCAAATAATTATCATACAAGTTATTTATTCACGGGTGTTTAAAAGTGCGCGGATAGCTAGCGAGTCAAAAGTTCCTTTCAAGCGAACGTAAAGAGGGCTAGAGATAATTTCCCTACAGGTCATGATACCTTTAGCAGGAAATAAGATGTGAAAGCTTTTTCTGGCAAGGTTCAGGTACCGCCATTGTTGCGTCAGCATCATGATGCGGCCCTAGGGTAGTCATAATGCGGCTCTCAGGTTACTTCGTAAGTCCTCATTCGGCCCACGGAGCAACTTGAGTTTGAGACCCCTGGTCCAAGCGGTAGTGGTCAGGGGTGCAACCACAGGTTTCCCTCTGCATCGCCCCAACGACGCTCGTGATATGCAACGAATTGTAAAATGCGCGAAAAAGCGCGTGTTTGTGTTTTCATTTTGGCAGAACGCACGCGTGTCTCGTTGCTTCTGCCGGGCACCGACAGTTGTTGTGGCTATTTAGATATATTCAAAGTTCGCGTTCCGAAATGCTGAGGGATCACGCTCGGCAGTGGTGGCATTTACGAATTGGTGGCAGTGATCAATTGACCTGCGAGTTCTAAAATCCTGAAACATTGTAGAGAAAGGAATCATTGCACACGACAAAGCTTTTTTAATGTAATTTTCGGACAGACTCTTTCGCCGGTCCACATTTTACGATATTATCGCTGTCAGTCAGCGTGCGCATGTGTTCGGTTGATTGGTTTGGAGGAATACAATTCAGCGAGTCGGTCACTGCTGCGACAGTGCTCAAAAAAAGTGCATGAATTTACCTCAAAAAGAAAAGACATGTTGTGGTCTTGTTCTGTGGAAAGATAACATGTGAAAGGTATTTATTAAATCCTGTCTACGTGGTGCGTTTCAAGTCAGTGCAGCCATGAGTGCAGATATTAGTGGTAGCCGTGGCACAACCACCAGCCACAGGGTTGATAAAAATCATGATTTTTTTTTAATCAAAAAACTCGGATTTTTTTTATTTAAATTAGATTTTTTGATTTTTATGATTTTTTTGATTTAATGTGTGGAGGGTGGCCACCTAACACTTGTAAATTTTAATTTTAAAGAGTTTGTTTTAAGATACTCGTACAAAAATACAAGCTTGCCAGTGTTTGTGGTGCAAAGTCTATTGTAAAATTGATTTGTAATGCAGCTTTCACTAGGTAAGCCTCTTCAAAACTAGAACTTACATGCATAAAATGGTAAAAACCTATAATACATGTGTTATTATAAACTTGAACCAAAAATATGTTCTGAAACTACTATTTCTACAGTCAACAGTCTACATATTTGCTGGAATTTAGATGTAACTTTTATTTTATGCCAGGTTCATAGCCATGGAGACATTCAGGGACAGTGTCCAAAGTTTTTTGTGCCTAGAAAGGTTTTTTTTTCCCCTCAAAACCTGGCCACAGGCCTGCTTTATGCCAGCCTGCACTTCCAAACTTGTGGCATTCTGATTGAGTCTGCAAATGTTAGTGATTTCAGTCCACATAGCATTTTTGCAGTTCGTTGACATAGAATCTGTGACCTCGCAGTTGCTATGGTTGATAAAACTTTAATTGCTTTCATAACTTGTGTTGTCGTACAAGTCTGTCTTCTTTAATAATAAGTGAAACAGATTAGAATACCAAGTAGATGTGTCATATGAATCACAAAAAGCTTCAAAACTGCATATGATTTTTTACTTGATTTTTTAGATTTTATCACTGATTTAAATGAAATGATTTAAATCAATCAATCCTGACTAGAAATAGATGAACTTTCATTAAAACATTTTTACGCTGATGCAGTATCCCTTCATGCAAATAAGTTCATAACACCATTACTGGTGTACGAAATGAAATATTGGTTGAAATGCCAATACTGAAACGGCTAGTTTATTAATTTCATTGGCACTTACTGCATACATGCATAAAATGTTAAAAACCTGATAATAACATACCTGTTTCAGGAATTAAAAATATGTTCTATAACTATGCTTTCATTCAACAGCCTTCATATTTGATGGAATTTGAATGCAACTTTGACTTTATACTAGTTTACACTTTCAAACTTGTGGCATTCTAACAGTTATGATTTCTGAATCCACATGTAATTTTTGCAGTAAAATGACAGAATCTGTGACGTCAGTTGCTATGATTGATAAAACTTCAAGTGGTTTGAACTTGTGTAGTCATAAGAAATCTTTGCCTTTTGCACTAATACTGTATAGGCTATATGTGAAAACCTATTAAAATGCTATTTAAATGTGTCATAGACATCACACAAAGCTTTGAAATGACATGATTTTTTAAATTTTTGTTTCTTGATTTAAATCATGATCTTTATTGCTTGATTTAAATCATGATTCAAATCACTGATTTAAATCAGTCAACCCTGACCAGCCAAGATTGAACTCGTGTCACTGAATGATGAGTCAAATGGTCACAGCTGCTTACCTCACTGATTCGTGCGGCCGCAAGTGTTTCAACTGCTAGTGACTTGTTGCGAAGATTTGACGAGTTGTGTATCAAACTGCAATCGAATTGCAGCTTTCAATAATGTAAAATAACTGTCTGTTCTTTTCTGTCTTTGTTTTGTTGACCAGAATCTAGTTTCTTCACCTGTATCTAATTTCCGTTATGGCAGACGAAGTGTAACTTAACATTGATTTTGAATGTAAATCATGAATCTTTTATTGACGAAAATAGACAGCGCAGAAAGTGTTTGTATACTGCAAGTATTGACTCCACCAATGGAAGCTGATTCGGCGGGAGCTCTGCCGTAAACAAAGGTGGATACTCAAAGGCGTTGAGCAAAGGAGATAACAGTTTTTAGATCGATCAACTTGGGTTTTTGTAAGTCAGCAAGTGTTGCCGCTTAGTTTTTTTGTGCTGTGAAGGCTTATGTCCTCAAAACTTGGCACTAACTCTCGTTGCTGTCAAGTTTGTCAATCTTGTTTGATGTGTTTTTTTGCAAACACACCGTGGGCTTTGCCTGCACTTTAGTGCGTTGGTCCATCAGCGTCGAAGCATCGGTTGCTGCTAAAACACCCGTTTGGTGTTTTCGAAAAACATTTTAATTATTTGCTGTGAATGTGATTTGTGGCGATGTTTGTGTGTCGATATAATCGTGCGTTTGGCTTCGGTGAGCGCGCTTTTGAAGGCGGTGTATGTGCGGGCGGTCACGGAGTCGTACGCTAAACAACTTTCCGGCCGGCTGGCAATCACTTAAAGCTGCAGTTCCAGGTCTTCGAACCACGAGAAAATGTCTGTTGTTGAGAAATGTGTCATTTTGCGAGAGAATTTAACGTTAACAGCAGGGGCGTACTGCTTGTGTGACTCAGTAGTGAACTGACGTATCAGGCAGAAGGCAAAAGAAAACTAGCGGGTGTTTGCACTGACAAAGCACATAGTGCTTCGCTCCACTGCGCTTATTCTCTAGACGCCCGAAATAGTCTGCGTGTACGGAAAAAGTTTGATTCTTGGTCCTTGATTCATGTTTGCGCGTACGTGAAATTTTGTGAGCACTTTCGTGCAGGTGCTCGAACTCACCCGTTCGTACCTGCTATCCCTCGTCCGTCCAGCTTTCTTTTTCACAGACTGCACTGGACACACACAATAGGTCGAGTTACTGCAACGCTCGTATTTTCCTTTTCCGGCCACTGCTGGCCGCGGCCAGATGCTAAGCGTCAGGTTGCAATGTTGCTGTTACTGAAGTGCACTCATATTGCTCGACGAATGCGTTTTGCGCCCACTGGACGGTGATGTTGTGATTCGGACATTGCTGCGCGCCGCGCATTGGTTTTCGCGTGCTTGTGCGAACCAAGCACGCAGCAGAAGTGAACAGGTGGTGCTGTTGCATGTAAACCACGCTCGTTTACCTCAGAGATGCACGATGTAGGCTGCCCAAAAAACTCAACATACGTTTCTTCAAAAGGCATTGCGACTTTTCTTGAATATATTTTGCTCTCGGGTGCATTTTTTTGTTTGCGTGCACTATTGCATATGTTTGTTTTTAGTCCGCTGCTTCAAATGTTTGCACGAGCAGATTAATTCCTGAAATAAGTAGCGTGAACCCCACGAAACTCAACCGCTTTCTTCTGCACGCTTGGCCATCATGGAGAAAAATCCTGCAAGCACGTCCTGCGGTATCTCGGCTGTTATAAAGCGAGGGTTGATCGCTATTTGATACATAGTCAATAGCTTCCACGAGGCAATGCACATCGTTCGCATTCTGTATTATTTCCGCTTTTCGTTCGTTCTGCTGCGATGAAAGGCATGTCTTCTGCTTAGTGTTACGCCGGTTTGGAAAGCCTGTTAGTCCTGTGTAACTTCCCTAAGCCTGAGGATTGAGTCGGTCATGTTGCTGAGAGGGTGTAGCAGTTGCGTCGCATTTGCACCGTGCAGTCCGACTAGGCGCTTTTGTTTCGACCCAACTGTTGCTACTCAGCATTCAGTTTTACTTTTCGTTTGGTAATGAACTTGTGAGTGTTAGTTTGAGTGTCCGATTTGGCGACCGTTATAATTCTCACCGGATCTACGTAGCAGGGCTGAACATGGACCTGAATGGTTGTTGACGTTAAGTCGAGGAAATCAGCCAGTAGCAAACGCTAAGTCCGATTGTTCTTGCGCATGAAATGATACGACGCGCGTTACGTCGTATGGTCTCACTCGTGACGTCTTTATTTCTTGCGCAGACGTTTTACTGGTCCCAGTTAGAAAACCTTTACTTTCGCGAAAAGAAGTTTTCAATCGAAGTCAACGACCGACAAGTGCGAAAGTTCAGCGCTGGGTCAAAGGAACGATTGCTTGTGGATACTACCAGGAAGCCCTCTCCAAGTGAAATCAAAGTTCACGCTTGGTATGGCTCTGCAGGTCTCATCAAGTCAATTTGGATTATGTCAATTTCGCAGCATCATTACTACTTAGACAGAAAGCAAAGCAAGGTGAGTGCGTGTTTTCGGTGCAAGTTTACACGTGTTACGAGTGCGTTACGAAACATCATAGCCGCTATAAAAGTTTAAGAAAATTTCGTTTCACTGGAAAATGTGTAAAAGTTGACGATTTCCGCATTTTTTCGGCTCGTTGCTTTCACTGTGCTTTTCATTTTAATGGGAAAAGAAGGTGTTTGATGCGGTGATCTGTTGTAGCCAATTCGAACAGACGCACACCGCGTGGTTTGCGACCTTTTTCCCACCTAGCTTGGTATGACGGGACGGGGGTTGTGCTTAAGTTATTTCCACCTCGTTATACTATGGAAGAATTCGTAAATTACGGTAGAATTACGGTAGAAAGTCAGCTACCTTAATTCCCTGAGCGAGGGAAAGTACAGTACTTGGAACGGAAATTGTGAGTGGCTTGAACCACTGCTAATATGCAAAGGCCTGAAGTGAAATTTGAAGGTTAGGTATTTTTTCGTTGCGCATTTCGGAAAAAGCATTAGAGCAAGTCATGAGATAACCTGATCATATTTTCAATCTCACACAACTCTTTTTCCTAAGAGCCGCTTTATCTTTGCTGAAAAAAACAAGATCCTTTTATGCGAGAGACGGTTTTACCTTTCAGTCTTCTAATCAGGAAAAGACTTAAGCCGTTAAACAGCGCGACGTTCGTGGAACGATGCAAGCGAAGTAGTTTTAATTACCACGAAGTGGAAGATATACGGGACAATGCCACTTATGTCAACGTGTGAAAAATCAGCAACTAAGTCCATATTGCTCCTTGAAATAAGAATCGCTGTGAGATAATTGCGAGATTGTACTTGCTTTACGGACCGTAATATTGGATCTAAGTTCAGCTCTGGAAATGACAAACTTGCAATGTAATACTTGACGTTTTTCTGTGAAATTAAAGCCGATCCTGCAATGTTTATCCTCTAGTGCAGCTGAGCTCCTGCTCCAAACCTAATCTTGGCGAGCAGTTTGTTCGACTGTGCCCACACCGAACTTATTAATGCTACAAAGCTATTGCAGCAGAACAGGGTATGCCAAAAATGATGAAACGCTGTTCTTGAAAGCCAGCTACATCAAACGAATTTGCGGTTTGAAAGCAGAAGGCATGCTGTTGTGGATTAGCTTAAATCTTCTTTCGCTGTCAAGGACAGTCTACTGCAAACGTTTTGAAATTCTTTTTTCTTGGTTGCCGTTGCTGTTGCACATGTTTTTCTCTACATTTTCATGCCTTGCTGCTTGGATTTCTTGTCCGGAAGGAACGGAATGCAGCTTGTTCTAAACATAAGCTTCGGTCGATTGTTATTGACATTTTCCTATTTCGAAGTGTTTGTTGTTACTTGATGGTGGCCTTCCGTGGGGGTTGGTGTGCGGGCGTAGGCGTAGCCAGGGGGAGGGCCAGGGGGAAATGCCCCCAAAATTATTAGCATATGTAGTCAATTTGTACTTTGAGAGGCGGTATCCCAAACAAAGTACTGTTACTCGCCTAAAATTAAGATTTTGGCCTCCCCAAAATTTTGGGCTGGCTGCGCCACTGTGTGCGGGAGGAAGTTGTGCTGGAAGTTCCGCTGATATTGGCTCTTTTTCATTGTCCAAGCATCAAACGCAACCTTTTTTTGTCCTGTTGAGCTTTGAATGCTTTTAATGAAGCCAACGGCCGAAACATAGCCGTTGCAGACATCTTTCAGACTTTTCGGTAACCGCCATTGCTATCCGCAGTGACGTAAAGGGCGAATGGCAGCCATCTCAGCCGTTCTTGTTTTTTGTCCTTCGCCGTTCTTGTTCTTTGTGAGGCTGCTCGGAGACTTGCGTTTTTCGTGTACCGAACGCGAACGTCTCGCCGGACGAGTTTGTTCATTAACTTCGCAAAAATCGCTTCCCGTTTCTTCCTGTGTGACATTGCGCGATCACTTAGCAGCTCTGATCACACTGTCAGGTGTGGATTGAATTTGAACGCTGAAAACGTTGTTACCCAAGCACCCCCTTGCAGTTACCTGACCTAGGCCAGCTATGTCCAACCGAAAAATTCCTTACTGAGTCAAAAATCATGTCACTACCTTAACGAGGGCCGCGCATTGAATGACTTACTTGACCTTAGAAAACCTAAAATTTAGTTGAAGCTACTGTACTGAAAGCGTTCGATTCCTAACTGCAATGGTAACGACTGTTTGGCACCTTTAACCATTCCGTAAGTGTGATGTAAGCAAGTTTGGTGCCAATGGAACAAGGGCAGAGATCAGAAAACTACAAATAAGTTTTGCACCAAAGTGTCAGTCGACACATGGAAATCTCTCGCTACGTAGTACAGACGTGATAAAGCGGCATTGGGGACCACTGCATCAAAAATGTCAAATTTAAGATTATCAAATAGGGACAGGTTATCCGTTTGTGCTTACACTTCAACGAAAACCTAGACTAGGACACAAAAAACTTTGACTGGGCCACATGCGGCCCGTGGATTGGATACAGTTGACCTAAACTCACATTAACGTTTGTGCATACACGACAATAAACAAAGCTATCAGAAACGCGATGTCGATCAAGTCGATTATGTATATTTTGAGTAATCTTAGTTTGTCGCCGTCAATTCTCCGTCGCTGAATTATCGTACTACCACTGCATTTGCATCTGGAAAAGCTGACTTTCTTGCCCAAGGCAGGAAAGTTGTCATTTTGCTGGTCGCTGGGTGCTTTGTCTCTCAGAAACGCTTTCTTTCGCCAGACAACAAAAGCGTCGCTTTGATTGTCTTTGGCTGTTCTTCTTGATAGAGAGAAATCCGTTCTGGCTGAGTAAGTTAGCAGTGCAGTTGATCAGAACGTTACGCACCACGAAAATGAACATGACCTTCGCATTCGTTCTCTACCAGTCGTGTTTTCATCGTTTTGTAAGAATAGGGAGTGATCAGCGCGAAAACCGCATCTTAGCTTTCGGCAGCCCTCATGCCTTCTGTGACCTTTCAGAAGTGTCATGCAGGTTGGGACGGGCTACAAGACAAAAGGCAAAGTAAGCCTGAACGCAGTTAAGAACCTTTGCGCACTTGCCGTATGGAGACGGCATGCTATGTTTGATTTCGTGTGCCTTTTGAGTTAATAGCTTGCGTGCGCTAGCACAAAAACTAGCGCAGTAGTGTCTGAAGTCGCTAAAGTGCATGGAACATTTTGAAATCTTCTGCTTGTGACGTGATTCATGGTAGCGTGATGCAGGCAAACATACTGTTTCAAAATAGCAGTCATGAACGCTAGAGTGGTTAGTTAACCAACAGCGATACACGCGCTTTGCTACAGATAGTAGAGAGATTACATTTTAAAGGTCTTGCAAATGGCAGCTTGCTTAAACTCATCCATTAAAATGCGGCCGCTTGCGGTTGCACTGTGCTTATGAGTTTGGCACATACTTGATGCGCCACTTTCTTCGTCTTCTGTAGTTTGCGTTTCTGTGCAATACGTTCACGAACCCAATTGGTTCCAACTTGCCGCTTTGCAAGTCGAGGTTAAAGATGCCAGTGATCGACGAAGCGTAACGACGAATGTTTTTGCTGAGATGTCCGCAGCATCGCTCGTGCCCAGCGTTTGCCAGATTGTCAAGTGGTGCAGTGTTTAATGAGTGGAGAGGCAGGTCGAGGGGTCATAATGTTCGGGTTAACCCTTTTTGACAGGTTAGAAAGAGAACAGGTCTAAAGTTCTGTTGATTTGATTTTCACTCCACACTTCGGCGAAGGCACTACCGGCTGTGACAATTGGTGCGTTCAAAAAACCATTCAACAATTTTCAGTGTAACGTGTGTGGTGTGCTTATCAGATCCGTAAGACCCAAAACAATAAATAAGACGACGAAAGGTGGCCCCACTACGCATTCCAAAATTTCATTCAGCTGGTGCAGATTATGTTTGTCTGGTAAACAAAATCCAAATGTGATTTGTACTGACGAAGCACAGTACACTAAAAGAGTACAAATAACCTGAAGCGACTGATTGCGGCGTTCGTATTAGGCAGATAAAACCGACTCCTTGCGTTTTAAGAGCGATTATTATTAGCTATTGCGGGCTCCACATGCCGTCTACCCTCAGCCTCCTGCAGACCAATGCTTGCAAATTAGAAGTGAAGCGGTCTTCAGCGGTCGATTAATGCTGCACTGGCTGAGCTACGTCATACACAGCGTCCCCACGCAGGCCAACATCGTTCAAGTGTGTACCCATTGACACATAGAGCTTTGTTTTTGAAACGAGCACAATTCGTGACATTGGCGCGTTGCAGTGCGTAATACATGCAAAGCCGTGCCTCTATTTTCAACACAAACACAATCTGAGCATCTATTAAATCACTTATTTGTATAATTCATATATCTCGCTTTGTTTCTATGGAATGCAGATCAACGTCTGCGAACAAGCGTGGTTTGTAAAGCTGCTGTGTTTTACCTTGTGGTGATATCATCAACGTTATTTGTGCAGCAATGCGTTTTTCATTTGCACCGAAGTTGCAAATTTATTTTTTCTTAATTCAACGGTGCTCTGAAACGTTGACCCCTTTTCCAAACAAATGCAATGCCTACGTTGAAGCAGACCCGACAAGGCGACAAAATCGCCATTCTGGCAACTGCAGCTCACAGGCCTACCAGAACCGTCGCCAGAATGTTTTCAATAGCGGGGTTTTGCATTTGTGCGGGGGGCTGGACATTCTAATAATTGACAAAACTCCCACTAATTTATAGTGTTTCATGATTCAATTTTGGGGCTTGAAGCTTTGTTTGGGGGGGGACTAAGCCCACCAACCCCCCGAGGCAACGGTACTGAGTCCTACTATTTCATTTAGAATAAGTCTTTGGCTGTTTAAATGCTAATTTTTCAAGTGTCATGCCTACATCTCTTGGCGCCAAGCTGACCAGTGAAAGTTGGCGTCTAGCTTTCTTTCTTGAATTCATTTAAACTTCTATGCCACATTCTAAAGAGAATCAAAGGCTCCAGGTTTGCACCTTCTAAAGATGTAGTTCTGAAGCCAGCTACACTCCTAGTTACATTTGCACCCTGACCTACGTTCTTGGCTGTAGGTTGCGTTTGGATAGGGACCGCACGTCTGCCGCTTGCCAGGTACTCCAACAGTTCCTGTTTTATAAATGACGATCGCTGCCCAGTCAAGTTTTGTTCGTCTCACTGAACAGGTTAAACTGAACAGCGCCAGCAATCTGACGAACTTGTGCAACGAATTGACGGTCAACAGTCAAAGCTTGATCACACAGATCAAGGAAACACCCGACATGACGCGAAAGCAAATAAAAGATGTCAGCGTTACTGTCAAGAAAGGTGAGCACGACCAGCGAGTGAGTCACTCGCGTACGTTGAATGGACCGTTAGACAGCCTGGCGTTTTATTGTGTTTGGTTTTGTCCGTGCATTGCCATCCTTAGAAGAAAAAGTTGAGGACGGTGGCTAACAAAACCAGCCATGGAAAGCGGGTGGTAATCAGCGCGTGCAAATGAGTGGGAGTAGTATGTTTTCTCGAACTGCATGTAATCCGCTTCTGCGATATTTCTTCCCGATTCCCTAACGTGGAATTGTATATTCAGCGATCAGACGGTGTTTACCACCCACGTTCCTGCCACGGCGTCGCTGCGACTGCAAGCGAGCTCACACATGCACCAAATAATCCACTCTGGTGGCTTTCGCGAAATTTTTGCAATTGCAGTAGTCCCCACTGATTAAAGCACGCGGTTTGTGAGCCCACCCGCTTATAAGTTGAAAATTGTCCGGAGAGGAACTAGTCCATTTAATTCTGTAATTAAAAAAACGCTTTAGAAACCCCAAACCCCTCTTAATGAGCCCAATTTTCGAACACAAATGCTTAAATTTGGGTGAAAAAGCGTCGCAACTCACACTTCCTTGTCTTGCTTTCGACGGTTTTATACTTCGTTAGGCTGCTGACCTGGTCCCTAGTTCAACTGTTTCGCCACATATCGTTTATTTGTGCCATAATCGATAGGCAAGGCGCCTGGTGATCTGTAGAATATATTTTTAAAACGGCGAGGAGACGTGCAGTCGAAATGTATATTGTTTCACCGTAATAAACAAAAAAGTTGCTCGTTACTTGTAACTGTTGTGTACAGTGTTAGTAGATGTAGCAACGGTTGGCCATTCTCATTTATGCGCATGAGAGTGGCGAAAAGTAATCCCCCGGTTAATAAGCCCACCCGCTTGATGAGCCCAAAATCGTCCGGTCCCGAGACGGACTTAATAAGCGAGGTCTGCTGTACCAAGTTAACAAGACATCACTCAAAGTTGAATTCACGCCGCAGGCATCGAAATGCCGTTTTTGTGGGCTACATCCGGGCCACTTGGCGCGGTCTTCCGGCCCGTGATTGAATATTGTTTTTTTTTGTGCGTCGGTGTTTCTTGCTTCTGGTATGCTCCTCTCGGCTCCACAGTCAAGAATCAAGCTGCGGAAGGAGTTTTGCCAGCGATTACAAACTTAGTCTTCGCGCTTTTCGCATTTATTCTTGCGCAAGATCGACGGACCTGATGAAATATGTCGACAACTGTCGTGGACACACATGGTTTGCGCTTTGTGTAGCACACTGCACGCAGGTTTTGTGCGGAATCCGCCCTAATTCTTATACATGAGTATAAGAATTAGGGCGCATTTCGTATAATTCTTATACTGATATAAGAATTAGGGCAGGATTCCCACGCGGTATTGAAAACGCATTGAATTGTGAAATCGGTTTTCAAGACCTTGAAAAAGTATTGAGTTTGGCCAAAATGTACATAAAGCATTGAAAAAGTATAGAAATTCCAAATTTAGGCATTTGGTTATTCAAATTTTGTTCTTTAGCGCTGATGACAGTTTTACCGATTCTTTTTGCATTGTGTTGCATGAATAAAATTTTGGAAAAATGAAGATAGTCATGGTATTAAAGATTTTTCATTTAGTATTGAAAAGATGTTGAAAAAGTAAAAAAAGTGTTTTTTGAATATGTGTGGAAATGCTGCGTTTGTGTGTGTTGCGTTGGCCCGAAAACTGCTAGGAGCTGTGTATTTCAGCGCAATCCACCGCGCCCTGCTTTCAAGACCAGGTCACGCGAACACGCTTCTGTTGTGCGTAGGAAGCCAGGACGAAACTCCGGAGGTGAGGGCGGCGAAACAAGAAATGTCCGACGCGCTGAAGACGCGACGCACCGAACTGGAGGACCGGCTCTACGACAAAGTGCAAGAGCTGAAGAAGCTCTGCATGCAGGAAGCGGTACTGTTTACAGCCGCGGTCGCCCTACAATCGACAAGCTTGCGTCGCCGTTTGGCACACACGCATGAATTTTTGTGGTTTTCGACGACGATTTTAATACACTCGTAGTGGCACCCTCTCGCTATTTGGTCGCGCGCAAACGGATGACCCGCTGATTGTTTTGCGGTTGGCTCAGCGAGCAGCCCTGTCTGGAGAAAGGACGTGCTGCTGCCTGGATTCCTAAACAGTGTCGCAAGCTCGTCGCCATTGTCATGTGTTTGTGACGTCTAGGCAGACCTGTGACCTCGCGTGACCTCCCAAGATAATCTACTTAGAGGGCCTCACCGTTCCTCGACCCTTGTGGGTAGTTTCGCAAGCTTGTAAGGATGTTTGTTTGCAGGTAGTTATCTACAGTTCATCGCCAGGGCACATTCATTTTCGACTGTGTCATTACCACCACACGCTCCTGAAAAGTAGTGCTGGGTGTTATTTACACTTCATTTGTTAGAATATGGCTAAAGGTGTTTCTTTACACCCTTCTTTCTGGAATGACAACTTCCTGGGAAGAAAACATGCCCATTTCTGCGCAAAAACGAATCGTTTCCAAGTTTCTTCGCCGAATTTTCCTGCTGTAAATTTAAACAGTTTTCTTCAACTGCAATTGTTTCTCGTTTAAAATCGCTGATATTTTGCGGTGATCCGCATTGGCCGTTCCTGGAATTGGTCGAATGAACTGCTCGTTGCGTAGGAAATAATTGGACACTTCCCTCCCGAGTACATCCGCTATATGGACCGCGACGAGAAGCGGCCGAAGGTGAAGAAACGTGTCGGCGCAGAGTTCAAGGTCAAGCTTCGCAACAAGTCCGGTGGGAAATCAATCTCGGTGAGATTGATTGATTGATCGTTCGCTGCTAATCTCAATACATATTTCTCACGTGACCGAATGGGATGACCTGTGGTGTTTTGTTGATCATCTTGAGTGAAATTGCGTGTGTGTGCTTAAGGTTTGTTGAATTACGCAGGGCATGTTATCGTTCACACAGGGATATATGGTTTATTCTGACTAATGGATGTTTTTCTTGCTAACTTCGGACATTTGGCCGTAGAATTTGCAGGATTTGGTGTTTGTAGAAACGAGGCCACCGAAGGATGGCGAGGACTTGACAGTACTTGGCAAAACCGCGTCTTGTGTTGCCCAGTCGTCCATTGCACAGTTTTACGCTGCGGCACACCGGGCCAGTGGCTCCTAACTTACCTCCCTCCGCGAACCCCAACCTTTGCGAGACACCCTGCGATTCCGAATTCGAATATGCTGCGATGCTTGCGTATCACAGTGCTTTGTGAAAGATCGAACTAAAGTAGCTTACGCTGGGAGTTTATGCTCTGAATTTCTTAATGCAAGCTCGTGAAACCGTTTCGTCGAGTTATCACAGAGGAAGAAAGAGTTGCCAAATCCAGATAAGGTAAAGATGACCAATCGCTTCTCAAAATATGTCAAATAGCTTCAAAAATATGGCAAAGAAGCCGAAACAAGCTAAATATTTTCGCTTTTGAATAAACCAGATGAGTAATAGCAAAATTGCAATGTTGCTGCAGAACCAAGTCTAGAACTATTGCATATAAATTATCCTATAATCGTTATATCCCAAAAGTAACTCTTAATTAAAGGTGAAATTCTCATCAACTCTTTGCAACTTTGATATCAAAGGACTTCTCCAGAAGGAAGCATATTCAGAACAACATAAGCTACCATTTCCTTTATTAGAAAATGCTTTACAGAAAATACATTTAAATGTCTGAAACAACGAAACACAAGTTATGAAAATGCTAACATTCACTGCAGCGTGGTCCAGGATCACTTTCAATCGGTAAGACAAGCGTTTGATATGTTAGATATGCCATAATTCCATAAAATGACTATTACGAAATGCAAAGTCACAGAGCTCCCACAGAAAAAAAGCAGTATTGCGATGGTGAAATGGAGCAAATCGGCAAATATCCAGGCAAAACGTGCCAAATACCTTTAATAATTGTGCTAAACAAGTGAAAACAGGGCGAAAAAGTTGCGTACGTTTCAGAGCAAAGCAGCCAGGCTTTAGAAAATGTCCAACTACGTTTTTTCTGCCAACACCATTGTGAAAGGTCAAAAACACGCCAAACTATGACGTACATGCCATTGCCAAGCGGCGTTTTCTCATGCCAGACTGCTGTTCAAAAGGTCAAATTTGTGGAATTCTGCGTTTCGAACATTGAAAATGCCAACCTGGCAACCCTAGAAAGCGGAAGTCTATGCCTGCATGCTACCACGTGCCTTTATCAGCAAAATGCTTTATAACCATAGGCGTACGAGGCGGGGGGGGGGGGCGGCCGCCCCCCCGGGCTTGAAAAATTTCAGGGCAACCGCAAGTTCCTCAAAAATCCTGAATAATAAAATATATTTCAGTACAGTGAAAAATTCCAGGGCAACTCTGTTTTTCAGGGCAAGCGCAAGTTGCTCAAAAATCTTGAATAATAAAAAATATACATTCAATACAGTAAATTCAGGGCACCCTCTGTTTTTCAGGGCAAGCGCAAGTTACTCAAAAATTCTGAATG
>Ga0210059_1005524_pt1 | contig 20344 bp, 14 predicted proteins | sample Ectturendosymbi2_FD_188042 | JGI IMG/M metagenome (GOLD analysis project Ga0210059, IMG submission 188042) | Ecteinascidia turbinata endosymbiont from Florida, USA - Sample 2 (SPAdes) (version 2) | ecosystem: Host-associated > Tunicates > Ascidians > Unclassified | place: Key West, Florida... | reverse complement strand
ATTCCTTGTGAGTAGCTTCTGAAGAGGTCCAGTGTTTAGTTTGAAACAAGGTGTGATCCACCAGTTTCACCAATTGTAAAATAACACTAGGGCGACAAACTACAGAAGAGGTTTGGACAGTATAATCTTGGATATCATGTACAATCATAGAGCTGGTACGAAATGCAATATCAGTTAGCGGTTTCAAAGTAAAATCTTTGAAAAAAGCAGTTTTTGAGTGACTGTCACAAAGGTGTTTTAAGATCTATTACCTAACGGCTGGTTCTCTTTCTGAATTAAGCAAATAAAGTTTTGTTGAACGTGTAACATTTCGATTTACGTTGGTGTACTCATTTTATGTTCAAGGTTAACTCTTGGCAGCAAAGTGAAAGCAGTTTTGGAAGCTTGGCTTAATTGAAGGTGACCACAATTTTGCAAAAGCTGCCCAAAAACAAATTCAGCAAACGGAGTTAGTTAACAAGTATGACATCGAAATCTATATTTCCCTCGGCTTCCTTTTGTTGCCGACCCAAGTATGCTCCAGCCATTGTGTAATGGACTGACCACCATTAGTTTTGAACTTTTGTAGTTTTGCCAAAATCATTTGCGTTTTTCAAAATGTCGGAAATACCGGGATTTTTTTATATTCGAAAAGATCAAAATAATCAGTAGGGTTCGGATTCACTAACTACTAAGACGACTTTCGCCAACGTCGGACTAGTAAACATTTAGGAATTTCCTTGATATTTTTTAAGTTGAAGGGACGTGTCCCACAGGCCTCTCCATATGTCAGGAAATTAACCTAATTGCACAGCAAAAGGAACAACACAGTTTGCTTTGAACATTAAAGGGTATAAACGAAACAAGACTAAAACTTAAAATACACTTTGTACAGTCATGCGACATGTACTATTTGCTGTTTCTGTTTCAGAAATAAAATGCCCACTGCTATCGTCATTCATTAGTGGTTCTGTTACTTGCCGGAAGCATTCCTCCCTTGTCAACTGCAAAACAAAAAAATGTGCAATTGGAACCACATGCACATATACGTGCGACACTGGTTACCAGCTTGTTGGTTCTTCTGCTAGAATCTGTCGGTCTTCTGGCTCTTGGTCGATTGTTCCACAATGTCAAGGTAAGAAACATACGTGTTCTTTTTATCTGGTTTCCATGTGGAAATTATTTTTGGACGCGTTCATCGGCAGGTTGAGGGACATGACACTGCACTTCTACTGGTTAACATGGGTTTTAAATAAAGGAGTGTTTCTGAAGCAAATTTAACAATTCACCGTTGAAAAATGCCTTGCTAGAGTAATGTTGAAACGTTACGTTTTGCCAACTTTGCTACACTATGCATAATAAGTATCTTCATTTATAACTATTTATCTGTTTCAGTTAAAATTGTCTTGAACAAATTCAATATAATTTATTTTTTGAACTTGTAAGCATTTTAAAAATATGCGAACAGTTGCAAGCTTGTTGCTGTGGGTTTTCACTGATGCTTGCAGCTAACAACTGTAAATTAGTTTACTCCTGCTACGTTGCGCATGTTTGCTGTAACAAACAACCTTCAAGTAATTTTTACGTAATTAGTGCAAAGAAACTTCTTTGTGAAAAACTAAGGCGCATATCTTATTGGGTAAAATCCCATTTGTGAAATGACAAACATATTGTTTTAGCTGCTCCCACTTTCTAGTTAAAAATGTAACCAGAACTGCCTATCATTGCTTTGTCTTGAAGTATGCGCATCTTGCGAAATGTTTGGAACTTTCAAATTTCCTCGCTAGGCACTCAATTGGATTTCCACATATCACCCAGGGATTCAATGTAAACTTCCTGTATTAATTACAGCCTACGCGGGCATTTGTTCAAACTAAACTTTGATGTTGAATTTACAACTCAATGTGATTTGAAACAGTCGTGGGAATCTTCAGATGAAAGTTTGTAAGGTCGACGTTTTGGATCCCCAAAGCTTCCAAAGGTCATTCTCTATTACACTACCTCAACTGTTTAAGGCATAGAGAACATAAAATGTGGAACTTATAAGCAAGCAGCTGCGGTTTTTGGCTTACAGTATGCTGTAAAGGTAAAGAAAACAAATTGCGCTCTCAAAGCCCCGCTGATGGCAGGGTTTAAAAATTGATTGAAATATCAGGTTGCAGAAACTCATCAGCAAAACAGAGTACGTAGCTGCGATGATAAGGAGCTTCATTTCTTGTGAATTCAGTGTCAAAAACATTAGGTGGCAGTGGCGTAGCCAGTACACATTTTTTTTGTGGGGGCAAAATATTTGCTTTTAGGCGAGCAACAGTATTCTTGTTTGGGACGCCACTTTTAAAGCACAAAATGACTACATTTGCTAAAAATTCAAGGGCCATGGCCCCCTGGTCCCCTACTTGGCCACGCCTATGTTAGGTGATTATTGGATTAGGTTTAGGTGATTTTTGGATGCCCTTGTTTGGTCACAAAAACAAAAGTAAGATTGTTGAATTAGGGAGATATTGGATGCCCTTTTTGCAGCGATTCTGGCATGACTACATTTAACTCACAAATTGTTGAACTTGTAATCGTGGGCTGCATGCAACAAACATGTATTGCGAAGGCGGGTATCATTTTACAAACAAAATGAAGTGCTTTCATTGAAGACGAACTGAGGAGCTTTTCTGTGAATAGACGCACTTCATGACCCTTAGTAAACTGTAACGTATGAACTGCTATAAAAGTTGTGCAATAAGAAGCAAATTCAATCATTTGCAAATTGCAGAGGAAGCTTCAGTTCAAAATTTAGCTAGCGTAGTCACAAAAGAAGCTTACTTGAATGTTTCAAATTAATTTTGCTGAATCAAGATCATATCTCATGATGGACAAAGGATGGACCCTTTGACAAAATTGATAGCCCAATGAGATGTCATGAAAATAACACACCATTGCAAGAAAAAGCATTGTTGAAGTACTTCCCTGTCCTCAGTGCATTTTTCATGCTCAAATTTTAGCTAAACAAATTCTTAATAACAAATCATTTCTCTCAATCACAGCCGGATAGAAAAACAAAAAACTTTCTTTTCTATAGAAGAAGATTCTGCTATCAACTTAATGAAATAAAATAATATTCATGGTTTAGTCACAATGACTACATACTTGATACCGTAGAAATGAAAGTTTATGAAGACCAGCAGTGTAATCGTTGACGCAAAGTGAATCATCCGCATGTTACTAGTATTTCTACGCATTACCTGTTGCGTTTGTAGGCAATAGTACTTTTCAGTTGTGTAGTGTGAAGATTGCCTTGTCATAATAATAACGGAGCATTAACGTTATTCAGTGCTTGCTAAACTGCACCTTCTGACCCACTACTCTAAGAAAATTTACCCAATCTGCCCGCGGGTCCAACTGTTTTGAAAACCACTGGTCTGGTTTGCTTTCAGTACAGCACCGATCAGGTTTGTCTACTGAGCAGCTTGAAATATAACGTCGATAAACTATAGAAAAAAAGAACCGGTTATGCGCTCACAACAAATGTCAGTGCATTAACGAAAGCATTTCATTCCCAAATGTTGAACTAATACAACAGTTGACCAAACCATCAATGAAAAAACTCATCCAATCTTTCATAAAAAGCAGTGTAGTTTTCGACGTCATTCAGTTCTAGCGCTCATATGCACTGATACACACGCAGAAAAGAATGATATATAAAAACAAACTGTTTGCGAATACGAGAAAGCTGCCGTTTAAACTAAACAACCAAAAGTCAATTCCGGGATCTGCGGAGAGAAGATTTACGGAAGTTTATCTGACTTTGACAGAGATATAATCGCTGTACATTTTAGGCAAAGTGACACAAAGCAGAATATGCGTTTTAACGAAAAACTTCTTTGAAGGTAAAAGTGAAAATCGGAGAGGTTATGAATTGCCGGTAGCAGAGTTGTTTGTTGCTGTACTGCTTTCCGTTTTCTTAACTTTAACCAAATATAGGTAAACGGTTGATATTTAGAAGAGCTTCGTTTGATTTTGGTGAATTTTGGCTTATTCGATTTATCATCAACATCACTATGAAACGTAAATGATTTCTAAATTAACTGCAGTTTTTTTTTATGAAAACATCGGGTTGTTTTTCGAAAAAGTTTATTGATATTATTTTTAGGGCTGTTTTTGACATTGAAATTTAATTTTGAGGTTTGTATCGAGGTTTTTGTTCATCAGAAAATGGTGTGTCGCTTTCTCGAAAACGTGTCATCGAACAGAAAGCAACGAGGTCGGGAACCTCGTACTCTACCAATATTTGTTGCATTGTTTCGCCTTCCGCTGTGCTAGATCGCTCAGATAATTACTTTTGACAGATGTACTGTACTTTCCGCTTATTGGGGAGTGTCCTAGCATATCAGCCATTTACGCGCTTTTTTCGAAAAGCAGATCGGCTGAAGGCAGGACAGAAATGTTGGGATGTTGCGATAGTTGCGGAATGAAACGTGTAAAGTCTGTCTGAAGTGATGCAAACGCTGTCTGTTGTTCCAAACTTTTTTTATGATGTGACCAAGCAAATTTTATAGAAACGGCAGCTCCAATATCGCTGTCTCAAATAAACATTATCTGTTTTTGTTGGAATTCTGCGGCACTAAGGAAAAAATAATCTGTGGAAAGTTGCTTTCAAGCTTAAGCATATTTTTATCTCTTACGAAAAAGCAAGCACGTTATCAAAGTGTCTCAACAACGAAAACGCCTTAAAGCCAGATTGTTATTTTCGGTGATGAAGTTTGAGCTTTGACCCTTCAGAGTTTTGTGTTAGCCAAATTGCTTTTGCTGCGTTAGTAGAAGTAAAGAAGACATTGTCATTTCCAACATTGAGTGCATTCCCAATTTCAGTATATAAAATGCACACGTACGTCGTGGGTCCACGCCTTCTAACAAGCTCTATTAACTTTACACAAATCGAGTTTGGAATGCACATGACAATTTTGCCTGCCCGTGCACATTGTATTTTCATGATAATCACCGTTTTGCAGGAAGCTTTGTCCTGTTTGCTGAGCGCAAGCTGGAAACCAACATACGCGTTTACTGAAGATTCACTTCGCAAGCTTCAGTCGTCGTACGCGGTTTCTGCAAAGCAACAGAAACGAAACTAAGAAACACACACCAGCGTAACTATTTATGGTTGACTAAACAGGCAACTGTGGCAGTGAATGGACAGCAACATTAACTAGCTAACTGCAACGAGTGCATATTCTGTGACTGCAAACAATTATCATAACAAATGAACCACCTACCATAACAATGTGAATTGTATAAATTTTGTTGTGCAAGTATACAATCTTTATTGTCAGTCTGCCTCTAGCCTAGTATTTTGCGTGTTAACTATGAAGCTGGGAGGTCTAATTCGCTTGTACAGTAGGATGTGTCACACCAAAACCTGTCATATTATTACTCCGGCCTTCTTGGAAGGCGTACGGCATAGAGAAAGATTGATTAGTCCGCTCGGACATGAGATGGAGTTCATTGTGAGCCCCCGTAGGTTTTGGTCACTCTCGGCATCGTAGGGGCGAAGTACATGACGTACGGTTGAGGTGTAGACAATCTCTGCACCATATTTGGCATAACTGCCTAGGCGTCGTTGTGCAAAGTGTGTGGTCGTTTGCATTGTTGGTACTGCGTAAACAATGCCTTCTTTTTTGTGAAACATACTATTGGTCAGACTCAGTGAACATTTGAATTGCGCAATTAGTCCTATATTCATTGACTTTAACAATCATACTCACATGTTTTCCGTAGAAACATACATTTGCCATTTATACAGTTTTGACATTTCAAAGTTTTCTATATTAGAGCTTTGGCAAAAAAAGCATTTCACACATCTATCCATAAGACCTAACCTGTCAATAATTTCCGGGGTAGAGATTACCGTATTTTACTGATTGCAATCCGCGAATTCCCGTTTTTTCATCATTTCGTTCAGCTTGCAATCAAGGGCGGCTTCCATTTTTGCTAACGTTTGTCCTACTCTGTATCTTCCTTTTGGTACGCATTTTATCAAACATAATCCTCACACCTTCTCCCTACCTGTTTGATAAAGTAAGATACAAGCTACGTGTTAGGTCGACTGCATCTGTGCTTGTGCATGGCCGACGTATATCTGTGCAGTTTCAAATCATCTGATGTTTGGGATATTGCTGTCAAGATCTCAACGCAGAGGCTAAATGTTCAAGTGCGAATTACAGTCTAGGGCTGCTTAAACACAAAAAGCAGCTTGCAATCGGTAAAATACCGTATGGGCTTTTCCACAGGTTGATTGAAGTGTAAGAAAAGCTCTTTTGCTGCTAACGATGCATTTCACATACGTACAATGAAGTGAGATTGATCTGATTTCCAAAGGATTTCTGAGACGTATCGATGAGAGTCCCACACGCTTTACCGAAAAAAATTCATTTTAAATTCATTCATGTTTATATCTGTTTTTTCCTCTGCGGAGGGTCACTGGGGAAACAGGCCTGTAAGCAATCGAAACACGTCACGGTAACAGCAAATTGATATAGTTCTGCTGTTTCCACACCAAGACGAGTACAATAAAGAGAAGTAGTCACTCAACCTGGTCACTGGACGACCTCTGGGTACTTTTTCGTGGGTGTTGCCAACAGGGCTTACCTCGCTAATCATTCCAGGAACATTCTGTAAACATAGCCGAACCAACGCAAATGGGATCTCTTGATACGTCAGAGAGGTGGCTCGAGACTTCGGACTTTACAAATTTCATAGCTGCGCACTTTGTCGCGAATCGTCACACCGCAAAATCTTTGCAAAAATTCCATCCTCTCCGCTTGCACTTTTGATAGCACTCCCTCAGTCATTACGCAAGATCTATCATCATACGTATTACGTAAGGGTCGTAACAAACAGCAATTAAAAAAGGGACACCTTTGTGGTGTTTGAAAGCTTGGTCTGCAGTGCTGCAGCCAGGACGAAAATTACACTGGGCATTTTCTAGCTTTGGTGCAATTGCTTGGAGGCATCTTGTTTCACGGCACTTGGCATACATTTCTCCAGGGACGCTAAGGAGAATGACATGGGTGTCCTGTCAGGAAACAAGGTCACGTGACACGCACAAGTCAGCCAAAGAATACTTCTTGATTCAAGGCTTTCAGTATTTTATGTCTGGTTTCATCACAGCCTGCAGGTTTCCCAGCCTTCAGTGTTTTGACAACTATGGAGACTTCACCTGCAGTGACGGGATTTTCCTCACCCGAATGTATCTCCTATGTGTCCAATGGAGAGTTAGTGGCTAGTTAGAAACATCTTTGAAATGATCTCTCCATCTGCCATGCTTCTCATTTCTGAGTAAGGAAGCATTTTGGATCTAGTAGTACTAGATCGCGAAGACCACAGATGGTTTTCCAGAACAATTTTTTGGTTTGCCAGTAAATGGAATCCACTTTGCGTCCGACAATCTTCCAAGGATGCATTTTGGACGTTTTCACCGTGAGGGCTATGGAATTTCGCGATTCGGCGTGACGCGAATGCAAACAAGGTTTATCGTTGCTCTAAATCAATGACTCGTAGGTTACTTTCTTTGCTTGTATAGCATCTTTCACTTCTTAGTTCCATTACGGGTTATTTTTTGCCATTATTCGCCACACCGAGTCCTTTCCGTCCGTACATCCGAGCAGCAGCAGATGACGCTACAGCTGCTTTGAACAGATGTTAGTCTACTTCGAGTGTCGGCTCTGCGTTCCCGGAGCTCACGGAACATGATAACCAGGTGGTGATCGGGCAACACTTCTTCACCCCTTTTGTCACAAATTTCCAACACTGAACGGAGCAAGTCGGGTGATACTATGCAAAAATCAAAGCGTGTCTGTTGACCCAAAGAATCTCTGCCCCAGGTACACTTCTGCGCATCTTTCTGTTGGAACAAAGTGTTTACTATACACAGTGCGCTGTGGCAACACAGTTATAAAAGTCTTCCGTTGTCATTTACGTCAGCATTACCATGTCGACCGATCTACACCCCTCCATACTCGGGAATTTTTTCTTACGTCTGCATTGAAGTCTTTCAAAAGGATCGCGGATTGGTTGGTTTTAACCCTTTGCAGGGAATCATTAATTTCTCCCACATATTCCGGATATAGTGCATTTGGGATTGGCCGTATATCTGTATCAAAACGTGGGGAGAATTCTTACAACTTCACTCTCAACATGCGCATCCTTTCTCCTATTGGGATTCCTCCATTAACACAGCTTCATAGCTGCAGACTAACAAGTGTTCGTCGTTTGAACCAGATCTTCACTCCACTGCTTGGGCGCACTAGATCTCGGGGCCAGTGTTGGGCAGCCATTCGATTGTCTCATCGTCCAGAACCGTCAGGCCGTGTAGTCCATGAGGAGGTCGGTGGTAGAGCATTGGAAGACAACATGGTCGACGGTTTGTTCTGCGACACACTCACAGACCGCAGAAGAGGCCATACCCCATTTGGACAAGCAGGAGCGGAAACGCCCGACACCGGTGCGGAGGCGGTAATGTCCCAGTTTTAAACAAGTGCTCTCAAAAGTCGCATTTCGGAGCACTGAGCACCTTTTTTGAATCTTAAATGCGAAACTGTTTCTGACGTCTGCAAACAGAAAGGAAAAGCGTCGCTGCTTTGCAAGTAAAAGGTTGTATTCGCAGTAAACAATGTGTAAATGTTTGATGTGTATCAGATGAAACAACAAACTCCAGATCTAAATGCAAGACAAAACCATTACAACGTTTTCCACGAATATAATAGGGAAAACACAAATGACTATGAACAAAGCTTGCATTGAACCAGTGGAAAGTATTTCAATTATTTCGCGTGCTATGTCTCCGATTGAATTTTTGTTTTTTTAATTCACTGTTCACTAAAAGATACAGGGTATGCAAGGTCAAAATTTCTATCTCATCCGAAACTCATTGTGGAACTAGGATTGTTGCTTTTCAAACACCATGGCTACAGAGTGATTGAAAAGTATTACAACGAGATACTTAAATAGCAGATACAAAGGTTGTTTTCATAACGTTTTCCAGTGTGTTTATCGCTTGGATTCACGACCCGTAAGTAACGCTATAGTTTGAATTTCAGCACCATCCAATGCTCACGTCTCCCACACTCAAATAAGCGTAAAAAGAAATGGAACCTGTTCTGACAATACCTGCATCGTGTCGTGTGTGGGGATCGGTTCTCCTTTGCCTACAGTAAAGTGGATGAAGCATAATAAGGATGTTTCGAGCTCTTCATCAAAACCTGTGTATCAGATTATTACCAAAATCAACGCAACAGCACGTCAAAGCAATTTGGTGTTGTCAAAGGTAAATAAAATACGAGTTCTTTTTGTTTGACAATTGGTTTTCACTTGACAGTGCCTAATTGTGAATTGAAAGCCCTTTTACATGGAATGTCCCTGAACAATTTTCAAATTACTTGTTTACTGTAGACGGTACATATGATCGGTGAAAACCATCAACTATTCGCAAAAATGAGGGACTAAGCTATTAACGTATGCCAAAAACATGAACGAGCAATCGAAATTTGCACAACCCTTTAACGCGCGAAGAATCGACGATCGTGGCTTTCATATTTATGATCGGCTATAGGTCGTGACCCGATTGCGCTAGCGCGGTAAGAGAGTCAGTGAAGATGTCGCCAGATTCGGAAGACAGCAACGCATCTTTTGAGGTAGGTTGCGCTTATGTGTGACGTTATCGTGACGCGATATTGGGGAAAGCCCGTTTTTCACGTTGTCAAAGAATTTATTGGTTTTCATTCAAAAAGCCGTGGAGAACAAACTAAACACCTTGGAAACGAAGCTTCTGCATAAAAATGTCAGTTATAAGGGTAACTTTGAGAAAGCAATTGAAAAAAATGAAGTTACTTTGGTGGGAGCACCTTTTCACAGCTTCAATTGTCCAACGAAACATCTGAAAACTGAAGAACAGATTTCCCTTGGTGTCTTGCAACATCGTCGCGAATTTCAAAATTAGCTAATACTCGAGGTATTAGCTATTACGTTTGCTGTTTAACTTTCGAACTACTAACGTTAGAAAGTAAGTCAAGGGCTCTAAAGAATCAGGTATTGGCCTAGTTTCCTTAACAACAAAAAAGGATCTGCACTTTCAGAATTTTTTCAAGACCCAATGACGTCATCTGATAACGACGTGATTCTACCCACATTTTCACCCAAAAATTTCCCCCAAAACAGTGATGACTCACTTTGGTTGGAATTTTTGGTCAAATGGGATCTTCAGACGTAGCCCAAGCCACAAAAACGTTTCGAAAAAGCTTGCAGGCAGGCGTGAAAGGAACTTTTTTAATTTTTTGGAATATTGCCTGAAAACAGCTACCAAAAAATAGAAATTTGCATTTTTCTTAACGTTTTCAAATGCAAAGTTAACTTTTTCAAACTCATCGGATCGATTACTGTTTTCTGAATCCGTGGATGTCTTCACTGACTCTCTAGCGCAATCCGTTCGCGAGTTATGGCCGATCATAACTTCAAAAGGTAGGATCGTGGCTTCTACAGGCGTTGAGGGAACTGTTACCGTCATATCCCCAGATGTCTTTCCTAAAATAGTCAAGCTTATTCACGTTTCGCATTTTTTATAACTTACTTTATTCCAATGAAACAAGCAATCATTAAATGTTGCAAATATGTTATCCGGATTGACTCAAGGATTTTGGAACAGTCCGTAGAAGTTGAACGAACCCATAGAGCATTTAGATTCAGGCATTGGTCAAACACATTTTTGCCTGCGTATGCGTCTAAGCGTGGTTGAATACCTTAGGCATGGCTCCTATAGAACTTGAATGCTGTTGACATAAGCCACTGGCAAAAAGTGCTGCTTTGCAGAAGTGGTATATTGCTGTTAAAGTGCTATTCGGAATGTTGTCTTCTTTTATCCATTATGTCGCCTTGTACACATGATAAACTCCAAAAAGTTTGAAAAGGGTTATTAGAAAATGTATAACTAAAATTGGACAATAAAACGAAATTAAACCCAAAAGATCCCGAAAAATATTACAAACGTTGGCACTGATTAAAGGCATTAAAAGAAGGAAAAATAATTTATCGCATCTGAAAAGTTATAATTAAAAATGAAATGTTTGGCATTAATCTATTGCACAAAATCTAACGATCTAAAATGAAGAATCGAACAAACAACCACTCAAAATAGTGCAGAAGTGTTTCTTTGAAAATGAATAGGATGGACAGAATGATGGTTCTGCGGTAGTGTGGTAGACAAACGTCTATTTTTTGTCGGCCTATTTGAATTGAATTTCCGTTTCTTTATATCTTAAAAAGTTGTTTTTTAGCAAAAAATTTTCGAGCACTGCATGATTTATCTTTGAAAAGTACTTTCCATAGAAACCTCAGGGCAAGAGTATACCCCTCAGTTTTCTATTCATACATACCTTGCAATAACATTGTTCTTTATCAAAGTGTATTGACTAACTGAGATAAATCTAGCCGACAAACGTATCATTTATTGAAGGCTCGATACAGCGACACTGGGCACTACAACTGCACAACTGAAAATGAAGTTGCATCCAGCACCAACAGAAAGATAGACTATGCGACTGTCGTTGTTAATATTGTTGGTATGTTGATCAATTCGATGACTAAAAAATGACAAGAGTATTGCATGTTTACATTTGCTGCTACCATCCTTTTTTGCTTGCGAGTGTCGGTATACGTCTACACAATATGCGGAGCGTTTAAAATGCAGCAAATAATTAATTTTTAATACAAAACCTGCATTTCTCATATGTCTATGCAAAACATCTTTACAATTACATGCCGATTTTATAAAGTGTTTAAGCCTTTTGGTACAAAACGGGTTGCTTTCGGTTGTTTTCGCTGACTTTGAATCCACTGGCGTTTCTTAGTACATGGATCCGTTCGTACCAATGCTGTGAGGAAAAGTTGGCGATTTTTTATATGATACTTGATTAGTGAAACGAAAAACTCCACTCACTGTTATGTTTATTCCAACGCGTCCTCCTTATTTTTTCCATTTCTGTTATGCATTTATTGCTTTCATGAACAATAAAAACTATTATATTAAATTATTTTGAATAAGTCTGTCCGCTAAAAACAGCTATTGTCCACAGGTATTTTGCTCTTATGCGCGGAGATTTTTTTCTTGCAAATTTTTTATTGTGTTCTTGGCAAAGCGCTAGACAATTATATTTCTTAATTCACGCACAAAGAAACAATCTTCTGTTTTCGTTGTTCTTAAACATCGAAATTTTTGCTTTGTTTACAGTGAGCACGACTTTGGCTACTTGTTGTTTTATAAGGGGTTCATGAGAACAGATGTGGCAAAATATCGGCCTCCATTCCCAGTCAGAAACGGAAGTGATACCAACACATAGCATCTCCTTTACATATGCTGTGGGTTGGAATGTCTGCTCATGCACTTCAGTAAACACGATGTAGGGCCTCATAATTTGTTTCTGCAAACGTGGCTGTGCGTTTGGCACAGCCAGTTTGCTTCACGGTATAATTTGGGCATTTACTATGCGCCAAAACGATCAATACCGTCAGCATCGCACATCCGTTGTTGTGAACTTCAACAATGAGATTTCAGCAGAGGGGATTGCTCGAAAACTTTGCGAAAATTACCTGCATCAGCCAAGCCTAAGTGCTGGCGCCACTTTGCTTCTACCCATCTGGAGAAGAGAATGGAAACAGCAGAGTTCTTCTACTCTGGACGACTTGGTAACCACACGTAAACAGAAATTTTGGTAACAGCTGGTGATTTAAAATTGGAAGACCACTTCACTCACAGGGAAGAAATAAGAGCTGGTGGAAGAAGCCAAATATTTCCTGCTTTATGTTGGCATCTCTTCGACCAAGAGTTGTGGCAACAAAACTGTGGAGTTAAGCGATTGGTGAAAACTCTTCTACTTCGGCGTTGAGTCTTGGCTGGGAATACTCGCACATGTATAGCTGGTAGGCTGCGTTGATGAATGCTTCCCACTGAGATGAGGGTCATACAAGTTGAGTCTGAAGTTGGTTGGCCAAACCCGGGGTCTGGTACAGGCATTACGCCCAAACGCAAATACATAGTACCCTGAATTCTTGGTGAAAAATAGTGAAGCCCTGCGAAGAGTCAACAATAAAGAGCCCGCGATACTTCGAGGAACCTTCAAGGAAAATGTTGAGAACAACACTGATATATGAAAGGGAACGATTGGAAAACTTGCTAATCTAAATCAGCGCTTCTCAACCGGTGGACCGCGAAGCTCCTTCAGGTGGGCCGCGAAAATGTTCCGAGATAACTTAAATATTTTTTGAAAAAAGTTATTGGTTGATACAAACTGCATTTTTTTGAAAAAGTTATGAATTACGAAAGCCAAAAATCAAAGTCTCGGCGAAAAGTGGGCCGCGACATCAAAAGGTTGAGAAGCACTGATCTCAATGGTGAAGACCATTCTCCCGCAACTGTGTTGCAACAATGCACAGTTCATCATTAACACTTTTGTCCAACACCAAGATTTTCACAATTATACCTCGAACAGAAGTTCATTGGACAAAGGGTCACTCATTGATTTTTGCTTCTTGTCGGCGGACCTCTGTCAGTCAGTGTTGGACCTTCGTGTCATAATCGGCGCAGAACTGTCGACCGATCACCAATTGTTGATCTGAAATTTCTGTTTGAAAAAACACCAGGGCCTACACGAAAGTCCAGGACTAATAGGTCGCATTGATTAAGCTGGAAGAACGTGGTGGACAATGATTTAAGAACTTATGAAGACAGCGCATGGCCCTTATTCCGAAAATATCCAAAATGCGCAACAAACGCAGAAGAGAAGTGGCAGTATGGTGGCCCATGGGCGTCACCCTGAAAAGTTTTTGTTTCTGGCATTTTTTTGAAAAATAAAAAACTTTCGTTTCGCAAATGTTTTCCAAATAAAAACATTTTTATTGAAAAAAAATTATTCTCGTTTCGAAGACACTTTCATTTCGCAAATGTTTTTCAAATGAATAGATTTTTGTTTTGAAAAATATTATTTTCATTTCGGAAACACTTTCACTTTTGTTTCTGAAACATTTCGCAAAAATTGAAAAAAATCGCATCAGGTTTGAAGTTGTGCCACCCTCCGTTGAGGGCCAGTGTTTCCACTTGAGAAGGCTTGATTTGCAAATTCTCCTATGTCGATGTCTGGCTCCAGTAGCTCGCGATCGTATTGCGCGTACGTGTAGACTAGTCTGAGTCTTTCCTTTTGTGATAACCTATCCTTGCGGAAATATCTTTGAGGGATTTGTGACATAAGACATGTAACTTGTGGCTTAGAGTAAGTGAATGGTATCTTTTGGCCAAGAGAAGCGGATGGATTGTGCGATTGAGGAGTGGTGGTTGTGGTGCAGTTAGTCAGTACTTGAATATGCTGGCCTGTAACCCAGTTGTTTCAAAAGTTGAAAGCCTTCTCAAGTGGAAACACTTGCACGCATGGGCCACAACCACAAAACTGTTAAGATTTTTTTCAGATTTTTTGCCAAGTGTTTCGGAAACAAAAGTGAAAGTGTTTCCGAGACGAAAAACATTTTTTTAAAATCGAAAATATTTTTGTTCTGAAAACATTTCCAAAATGAAAGTGTTTTCGAATCGAAAGTAAAATTACTTTTCAAATGCAAACAAAAGTGAGTGTTTCCAAAACGAAAATAATTTTTCTTAAAACGAAAATGTTTTCATTAAGAAAACATTTGCGAAACGAAAGTGTTTTCGAAACGAAAATAAAGTTGTGCTTTGTTTTTTTTCAAAGAAGTGCCACAAACAAAGTTTGTTTAAGGTGGCACGCATGGGCCACCACAGTGGCGGTTGTGCAAAGCAGTAGTCAATGCATGAGTTTCTTGGTATGTGGACAGAAACGACTCGGTGTGGCAACGGACGGAAAAAAGCTAATTCCTCAGTCGAATCGTGAGGTAAAGAATATTATTCGAGAAAGAAATAACCCTGCAACGTCAGGCGTCAGATTAAAACAACGTTCAGGTTACTAGGAACGACTAACACTAATAATTGCATAAGCCAATACAGCTGAAACATTTTCCCATTTCACCCAGGTTTACTGAAACTGGCAAACTGGAGTGATCACTCCCATACACAGCACGGGAGACAGGAGGAAATGCACTAAATCTTGGAGATGTTTGCAAATCTTCCTAGTGATTTTTGAGTTTTATTTTTAAAAGTAAGAATTTGTTTCTACCATCTTCCTTCGAAATTCACAAGTACATTGCCCAACAGTTTTCTGTTATGAGTTAGTAGCCAGTGAAATATTTGTGAATTATGACATGTCAGTGGAAAACATATAAAACGTGAAGAAAACATCAATTGGTTTTAAACTTCTGGTTTAACAGTTATGTTGTTTTATATAATATCTCAGGTCCCCCTGAGGAAGTATATGCGAAGAAACCTGCAGAAACTGACCAGAAAAACAGAATAAAGTTTGTCTGTCGCTTTCAAGGAATCCCTCTTCCCGCATTAAAATGGAAACTTGGCAACGGAAGCAATTTACCAATCTCAAGCCAATTTTCAGTAAGTTCGGAAGCTCACTTTCGATAACATGTTTCTTGACACCAATTCTAGATAATATAAGAATTATTTCATTGTTTTTCACTTGTACTAGGTCATTTTATAGCAATCAATGGCTATAGCAACCAATTTAATTGTACGATTCCATTGAATTAAAATACCAGATTTGTTTTTTCTCACTCAGAATAATCTGAGAACTGCGAACGCATCGTGCGTCAATTCAGATTTAGCATCCTCAATACATAGGTTTGCGTCAAAATTAAACAAAAGTAGAGTAAGCGCAGTGGTAACAAGGAAGAAACTAACACCAGAAAGACGGCTGTTTTGCATACCTAAAAGGACGAAACGCAGCATTTTACGCAGTTTATTTTAAAATGAGTAAATATGAAACATTTTATTCAGAAAAGTGTTCTTTTCTTTTGCAAACTGGTTTCACGTGATATATGCTTTTTTGTTTCAAAATACAAAAACTTACACTGAAATCGATATTTTTGTAAAACAACTGATAAAGCATACGTTGCGCATGCAGTTTTCAAGCCAACGATTTGCACAATTTGTTTACACAGGTACCTTACACCGGTTTCTCAAAACTTTTAAAAGTGTCAGTAGTGCGATTTATGCATTTTGACGTAGATGCGTGAACTTTTGTTTGATAGCAGGTGTGGCGTTGGGGTTTTACAGGCCGCAAATTTTTTCAGCTGGACGCTGTTTAGACAAAATCGGCTCATTCCCTGTGAGTTCTTCTACTGCTTTTTGTATCTCTTTCTCTGCGGCTTATATTGATCTGACAGACGAACGCGCAAATTACCCAACTGTTGATAGAAATCATATCAATGACAACATAAAATAGATGCGCAGGACATCTTCTACGTCCCTATTTCACAGAGTAAAGTTTCATCATTTAATCATACAGCTCAACTCCCACTTTGGTGTCATTGTATTAGAGCAGACATGTGCAACCCGCGGCCCGCGGGCCGCACTCTGGCCCGCCGCGTTATTTGGTGCGGCCCGCCTGGTTTTGTTCATGATCTTGAAATGGTATTTCAAATAAATTATATTCCTCAATTCTTCGTTCTACACATTTCACAATCATTTACCACAAGCTTTTGTACTAGACCAGAGGTTTGCAGCCATTGAAATTCACGAACAAAGAACAGTAACATTTTTAAATGACATGGGAACCATTGACCAAGAAACGAGCATAAATATTCGCGCCATTTGTAATTGTTACCCCACAGCCCAAATTAAGCTCTTTGTGGTGGAAAAGTTTCCTTTGTGATTCAAATGCGAGGCTTGCAGAGGCTTTGCTGTGTAAAATTGTTCGAAAAATTCAAGACTTGGCAGGCAGTTGTTCATGCGAACTGAGAGCTATTAGATTTGATTTTAGCTTGACAAGTGTAGTTAGTTAGAAAGGAATTCAGTTGATTCGCCTGACATCATTAACTCGATTTGCGATGGTGATGTTGTTTGTGGTTGTGCAAGTGTTGGGATTGGAAATGCAGGCAGAAAGAGAAAAATTCGCAGCAGGACAAGGGAAAGAGGATAGATGTGATCCAAATAGGACAAGGATATTGAAAAAGTTGCCATTCGATGATAATAGTATTTGTTTTGCAGTTCATAAACGTAACAATTTAAACTGTGATTTAGTCTCAAAAATCGGCAATTTTATGCGAAGCATGTCGTGTTCGCGAAAACGAAAATTCTTAATGAAGGGCGGATGTTTAACGACGAGTTGTTTGTGAAATATTTTGTTGATCAACAAAATGAAAGGGCTCTTTGCTTGATTTGTCGAAACAACATCGCTTGTCTGAAAGAATTTAATATAAAGCGGAACTACAACTCCAGGCATTCAGAACAATACGAGGGAATTTAAGTCAGTAGCGGGTGGATCAAGCCCACCAGTTGAAGATGTCATTGCAGGGGCAACAGAAAATGATTTCCCTCTACAAAATCGACACTCAGCTTGGATTGAATTGAGCTTCAAGTTTAGTGAAGTAACAGCAGAGAAAGGGTAAGTCTTCAGCGACGGCGAAATGGTGTTAAATAACGCTGTGATGTCGGGAAGTTTGCCAGCCAGCAAATTACATTTAAACTTGAACAATACGCATGTGTTGTGGAGATGAGAGTGTCAACTTCAGCTTCTTTGACTGCTTCCAACGTATACAATAATTTTGCATGAATAGTCATACTGTTTTGCAGTGGATTGGTAGTTGTAAGAACATACTTAAAATGCCGTATAGTGGTTGTTTGTTCTCGCGAAATGTAGCCATTGAGACTGTCAGTAATTTTGCATGTGTCTCATCTAATTCTTCGATGTTCAATAAGGCTGTCACCGGCATGTACTTGGTAGTTTGGAACAGATGAAATTACACCATATACTCGATATCTGTCGAGTGACCACTTAAACTAATTTTTTGAAGGATGAATAAAGCTTCATCCAATAAAAATTAATGCGGCCCGCGAAAACTTTCCAAAATTCTGATGTGGCCCTCCAGTGAAAACGGTTGCACATGCCTGTATTAGAGTATTGAGTCGGATTTAGTTTTCAGATCTTCATTGCTTGAAACGTAAACATCTGGATGTAGGCTACTCAAAATTCCCACCTCTTTCTTTAGTTGGCACTGGTATAATGTAAGCGTGATTGGCGTTTAACTATCAAACCGAAACATGCGTTTTGTACAGCTCGTTTTTCCTTATGGACTCTTCCGGAACTTCATTCCTATTTTGTCGCATTGTTCCAACGAGACTACACTTCTTTTCAGCGAGTCATAATGTCAGGATACGTAAGGTGAAAAAATTACGACAGGATAATCTTGATTATCTTGTGACATGATAATCTTGGTGGGGAATCGGGCCCATTAGCTTCAGATCAACATCAGAAGGCACGCTCACGTCTTAGCTCTGCGAGTCTTTTTTTCCTACATAAGGAACCTGTTGAATAAAACAAATTTTTTGACATCAACTGCCAACCAGAACTTCAAACCAAGATTTTCTGATATATTAACCATATACTGGATGAATTTGCAACGTGCCTTACATGGCAAAAAATTGCTGAAGAAAAAATGCATTTTGGAAGTTTTCTATCAAACGATTCCGAAATTGTAAAGCGAGAGAAAATTTGTCTTGCAGAAGATTTCTTCACCTTTCGGTCCAGATCAAAACGGATATATCTCATGATTTCTAAAAATCTGACATTACTGCGCACAGTTTGTGAAATCATTGCACTTCCCCATGACTTACCCTATGAACTTGTCACAAAGAAGTTTTGTCAGCCTCTCACGCCATGAGCCAAACCTATGCATTTTTCCAGTTCAAAATAAATCACATCCCCAGTTTGGTCACCAATGTGTCTTGCACCCACCTCAACAGTGCATTTTCTGATATTTCGCAACATGAGCTCATCAAAACATATACTGAACAATGTAAGCGAACTGCCAGAAGCAACCCGGCTATGTTTGAATACGATAAAGCCTAGGATGAAATCGCAGAACATTGTGTGCATGCAGTCCGCGCTGAAAGGCAGATGACATGGTAACCTTTTTCTACCTCAATCCAATTCCATTATCCAATAGGAGCTAATGGCAATCCGTAGTTTAAATAAATATCCAATACAGGGTTTGTTTTTAAGGAAAATGTTAGGAACCCGGTTTGGATTTGTCGGGACCCGATTTATCTGATTCTAGGGACCCGATTTTCTCTGATTTTAGGGACCGGATGATAATTTTCTCTGATTCTAGAGACCCGATTTCAAATTCAAGGAACCCGAATCGGGTCCCTAAATCGCCTTAAAAAAACCCTGATCCAATATCTTAGTGCAAATTGTTGCAACAGACCTTTTGGTTTTCCTCGGACAGTGCTGACTAATGTGCCGCTAGTACATTGGCCCGGATGTAAAGAAAGGTAGGCCTTGACATCATAAAACGATACTAACGGTGAAGGTTAAGAAAGTACAGAGCTTTGGACGCTGCATCGGCGTTGAGTGGGAGGATGTGCCGGTTGGGTTCGGCAGTGGCATCACCATACCTCAACATTTAATTGCGTTTCCGCGTCCACGTGAATTGAAGTATGCCGTCCTTCTAGGTAGTGCACACTTCAATTTTTTAGCAAAATAAAAAGAGTTGAAATTCACAAGATACCAACATAAATAGAAACACTCATAAGGTTACATGGCTGTAGTATTTACCACTTCAAAGTTATTTGCGCGTATATGCCATCAATTGACGCGTCCCCTCTTAGGGTTAGCCATCACTAGAGTTGGTTTATCCGGATTAGGTTTAACCGGTTAACCAAGAGTATTTTTTGTCATCCGATATTCGGATGTTTTTCTGTCGGTTAACCGGATTTGAAAGTAACGTTACCAATGCGCTTTACGCTTTTTAAACGGCCTGTCAATCTTCAAACTCTCTATGAAGCATTGCTTAATGTCCAGCCCACATCTGTGGAAACAGAAAAGACATTCAATGCGTGACGACTAACTCTAGTCTCGTTTGTACGATTCCGCAATCGATGCATTGTGCTCAGTGGCGTAGTGGAGCTACGTGTCGCCCGGGGCCGACGTGAAAGTGCCTTGTTTTCCAACCTTACAATTTGCTTACAATAATTCAAAATCAAACAAGATCATGCTTTGTGGCTAGTGAAGATGTAACGAATGTTTAAATTTTTAAACAACGTGGACATCAGGATCAAGCACTCGGAAACTGAAAGGGTCTTGTTTTTCATTCTCGCTTATGGTTATTGGTTTTTCTGCCCATTCGCCACCTTTCACACCATTTGCTCTTCCTTTTTTCTGCTTTCTTTACATAAGCATGTATGGATCCGGCATGGGCCTCC
>Ga0210059_1005523_pt1 | contig 20345 bp, 17 predicted proteins | sample Ectturendosymbi2_FD_188042 | JGI IMG/M metagenome (GOLD analysis project Ga0210059, IMG submission 188042) | Ecteinascidia turbinata endosymbiont from Florida, USA - Sample 2 (SPAdes) (version 2) | ecosystem: Host-associated > Tunicates > Ascidians > Unclassified | place: Key West, Florida... | reverse complement strand
CAACGGAGCTTGTGTGAAGACTGCCGTTGGCCATAAGCCGGATCGTAAGCCGTAACCGGATTCTGTGTGAAGCCGCCATAAGAAAGGAGTAACTTACACCAGCAAATAAAGCCAAGCACCCAATCTTGGCTAAACTAAGGAGTCCAAAACATCTTTTTCGGCACCTATTTAAGGCTCGCTATGAAGTCATTCTGTTGTGGAGGTCACTCAAAGTAATATTGCGTAAAAAGTTACTGGGTGAAATACCTTTTGACCAGCTAGCTAGCATATGCGCATGCGATTCCACCATCCAAGCTCGTGCTATATTTCATGCAAACGGATGGTCAGATTGTTGGATCAAGTGGCGTGCAGTGAGCGTTTTCCAGAACTTTGGGGAAAATTGAAGCTATTATAATAGCTAATAAGTAATACTGCCGTTTCCCACGACGTATTTTTCTGAGCAAGGTTTCTGCCAAGTACTGCACACGCGTAATAAATGCGACAATCGTCTTGACATGAACAGGACCGGTGGAAATGTCACATGACTTAAGCTGACCAACTGGCAAACTGCTTTCAGATAAACAACATCTCAAGGTTCGCATTACTTGGAACCAGCTGTTTTTTGGAAATTAATAACATTTGTTCTGCATATGCATTTGCAATCGTTCTTTTTCTTCGTTTCATTTTGTGCTAACTAGGTTGCCGTTTATATTTCATTAGCACTGAAATTATTTTCAAAGCAAAATAATATTTTCAGACAACACAAAAATTATAGGTTGGGAGTGTTTTTCAAACAAAGTTCCCGAAGGGGAGTGATTGAACGAAAAAGGTTGGAGACCACTGATCTAGATAAACGTGTGAGGCAGGGATTCCTTTCTTTGTTGTTATATGTGATTTCTTGGGTTGGGGTATTTGCTGAGCCAGCATCCGCCTGTGCTTTCTTTTAAAACCAGTTTTTTCTTTGCAGGGGATCTGCCATTGCAAAAATTGTGGGGCAAAAGTGTGCTGCATCGAATGATTTTCACACACGTGTAAACATGTACGTTTATGAGGAAATGGTGGATGGCCAGAAACTAACAGAAATTATCAACACCAAGCATGAAAATGTGAAATACCTTCCCGGCCACAAAATTCCTGACAATGTGGTATGTTTCTGTTTAAATTTTGCGGTTTGCTTACACGACAAATCGTGGAAAATATAAAAAGTTACGAAGATTGTGGAAACGTTAAATCAAAGTTTTCATCCATATTTTTCTTCTGGAAGTTTTTGGCACTAAAACCAATTGGCTTTTAACAGTGCTGTGCTTTCACAACGTGCTGTTAACAAGTTTACTTCGGATAGGTTGCTGTTCCCGATCTTGTTGAGGCTGGAAAGGGTGCAGACATGCTGATATTCGTTGTGCCTCATCAGTTTATCCGAAGGTTGTGCAATGGTCTTAAAGGTCATATTAAACCGGATGCAATTGGAATATCACTGATCAAAGTATGTTGCTTGCTGTGAAAACGTCTTCGTGTTAATTGCCCACTTCAATTATATTTCGCAACTGTATGCATCCATAATCAATTTGATTTGGTTTTTATTAAAGTTTAAGAAGTATCTTATACTTTACAATGCTTTAGTAATTTCTTTCATACTTTTTTTTATGCAAGCTTCGTGTGTATGAAAAAAAGCTTCGTCTGTATGAAAAATGTGATGTGGCTCTTTGGGAATTGTGGTGTGGGTTATTTTACCAAATTAGTGTATGTTGGTATAAAACAGGGGTGGCCAACTCACGGCACGCGAGCTCCATGCGTCTATTTGCCCGGTTTCATGCGGCTCTTACGTAATCATCGGAAGTATTACTAAATGTGCTCAACAATAAATGGCTTGTAAAGTTTTGTCATTCTCATGCTGGTGTGTGATATTTACAAAAAATCGAGCTGAGCAAAGGTATGTGTGTGAGTGAGGAAGAGATGGGGTGATGTTAATGTGTGCCCAACTGCCCATGCGTATGATGTGGCTCTTGGTCTGTGACTGGACACCCTGGTGTAAAACTTACCTAACATGCTTTAAACGGTAACGATTTTTTTGTTGTGTGTTGTATTGGCTAATTTGATTTGTAAAATTGTTTGCTTAACATTTGTAAGGCTTTACAAAGCTTCCAAAATTCTATATTTCAACTTATGTTTTAATGCCTAAAGTAACGCAATTTTGCACGCTGCTTGAAAATGCCTCGTGTCTGAGTTCAGCGCGAACCCAAATGCCCGTACAAAGCACAGTTATAAACTTCCACTACGTTTTGCGTATTTCAGGGAATGGATCATTCGGAAAGTGGCCTGCGACTGATCAGCGACGTCATCCGGGACATTTTGTCCATAGATGTGTCTGTTTTAATGGGCGCCAACATTGCCAGCGAAGTTGCAGACAAGAAGTTCTGTGAAACAACAGTAGGTATGGCAAAGATTGTGAAGCAACAATAGGCACGGTAACAATTGTGGCAACATTTTCAAGGATTGCACCTCGCAATAAAGGGTGGTCTGTGCGGTAGCCTGAGATCTTTCAGTACTCGTGTCAGAATATACATAAGTCAAATCATACATATCATACTCGTGTCAAATCACACATATCATGGATATTATCACCTACGCACTAATTGTGTGGTTTGGTAATGCATTGCCAACTGCGTTACTCGAAGGGAACTGTGGAAGGTGTGTGGTCTGTGCTCAGAGATACAGTCGAATGATTAATCGCTGTGCGTTTACGGTTAACTGAGCCGGAGAAGACTTGCGAGTTCAACTGAGTGGAACAGCAAGCATCTCTCTATGCGCGTGTTCCTTCTGCTTACTTGTTGATGTTTGCAATTTCCGGTCGGTAGTTTTGCACTGATTGGCCATACCTCTTCCATGAAGGGATGTGACAAGTGAACAAAGTAACGGGCCGGTCTTGCCAGACTGCAACCGGCATGGTTGCAGTGATGCCAGGTTATTTTGCAAAAGCAAACAAGTAAAATTCGCGGAAAATACGCAAGGTTGGCAGCACTGCATGGTTGCTGTCTATGGCTTCACGTGTCGACAGACGCGTCCCATCCCCATCCGAAAACGATTTGTCACGAGTTGTTTCAAGCGTGGTAACCGCAGTACCCGCATTGCTTCGCGCTGAGCAGCAACAGCAGCAAATTTGAAAAGCCTTGGTCCGTAATATTTCAATCGTAGGTGCGGTTTCAACTGTAGCCTTTGTGTCTTGTGGGATTGTAGTTGTTAGTGAAGAAATTAAGTGGGTATGAAGTTTCGCTTTTGCCAAAATCGTAAATGCGACATGGAAAATGATTGAACAGTGAGTGTTGGTTAAAATATTCGGCTTTTGATTTATTCGCACAAAAGTAAAATTTTAGTGCTCCCGCAGCGTTTAGAGCAAGTTTTCGATCTAAGAATGAAAAAAGAGGATTCGTATGTTCAAAATTTTAAGGATCTGCAGTTCAAAACCAAAGTGCGAATGAGCGAAATCCCACATTTTTTACAAAATCTTTAACTGCATTTGTTCGTTTCCACTCACCGCAATACTTCAATTTTCTTGTAACGCGTGTAATCGCTCATCTGGTGCGAAATAACGTCGCAATCAGTGGCGTACCCCAAAATGTTGGGGGACAAATTTTTTGACAGCGAGCACCAGTATTTTGTTTGGGAAACCGCCTCTCAAAACACGAAATGACAAGATATGCTAAAAATTTGGGGGGAATAGCCCCCTGGACCTCCCCTGGCTAGGCCTTTGGTCACACTTTCATCTCAAGCTCTAGTGGACTTCGTATATTGCGTCGAAAAACGTTTTCGAACAGATTTTGTTGTTTCCCGCATGGGCAAAATAATCTCCTAAAATGAAGACTGAAGGCCATCGCGTGTTGCAAAGATTTTCATAAACCCTTTGGGAAAAATGTAGACCTTGTCCTATTTCTAACCGTTAAATTTTATTACTTCAGTTTTTAATTTTGTTTTGCTGTGTGTTATAGTCTTTTTATGGAGTAGGCGAAGAACGTTTGCTACAAGCTGTTGATATACATCAGCGTTCAATCAATTTCTATGTATCGAAAGGAATCCTTTCCCAGTCTCAAGGAATCAGACGCTCGGATTTTATCAGAGTATATGTTTCGCCTACGAAGTAGACATCATCAGATGAAGTGCATGAAGTATAAAATAGAATTAAATAAAACCCACAAACAGTAAAGTTTCGAATGTAAAAAACCTAGGTAATTGAAAATTGCAACCCCAGCTGCCCACGTTACATCGGAAAGGAAAAGACTCCATCTGTGTCTCTCTATTTCTCAGTCTATTTCTGAAAGAATTGCGATTGTATTAGCTGGCGATGCATAAAACTGTGTCCATCTATAACAATTTTTAGGGCAGCATTTGCAGTGGATGCTAAAAATTCCAGTGTTGGTCACGCAGGCTGCAGTGTCGAAGCAAACGGCCAGCTCTTCAAGGAACTTCTGCAAACGCCGGACTTCCGCATTTGCGTCGTAAACGATCCGAACACTGTCGAGATATGCGGTGCCTTGAAGGTGAGTTCACGTAAAAATGCCCGAATCCGGAATTACAAAGGAAAAGACGTTGTTTGTTCAGCTCATTTTCACTCATATGCGCGTTTGTACTCTTTTCGGAATGTCAACGAGTGGTTTGCGCTTTCTTGCGCAGTGGACCACGCGCCCGCTTCCGCAGTAACGCTGCATTGATGGCGAGTCAATGGAAGACCAGCGCGTGTACTTGCTACTATCTAATAATGCTGAACACGGGGCTGGACAGGCCGCAATTCCCGTTTTTCAAGTCATTGGTATAACCCGGGAATCGAACCCATCGCACCAGCGCGTGTTCAACCAAGTGTACCACTTATCCGGTTGCGATTTTAACCGAAACCAAATTTTGTTTTGTTTTTTTTAACTGTACTGTGGTCGTTTTCTGATTGAGACGTGAATGACTAGAAAGTCTTATTGATCCATGTGCTTCTGCCAAAAATTAAGCCGAGTTCGGAGAAGAAAGTCACTGGCGCTGGCCACTGCAGCTGTCAGCTTCGTATTAAGACGTAGCCGAACGACCATCGTTGAAGTTTGTCTTCTGTATGACGCAATAATCAAATTGCGCTCAAGCCACTCAACTGGGTTTTTCTTTTCGTAAAATGCGTTTCTTGACAAGACACAGAGCGCGGAAATGTCTTCCTCGCAAACCGAACTTCCCTTGAGCGGAACGCGGGCACATGTTTCTGCGACGAAACCGCTCTGTTCTTTATTTTTAAGGATTGACCTTGGTGACCGTTAAGACCGCAACTAGTTCATCTGAATACCAAGATGGCCACAAAGCGAAGTTTTGATGTATTTTGGTAGTGGTTATGCAGAGGGGTTCTACTGTATTTTGAGATGCCATTTCAGACCCTCAAAACACCTTAAGCACTGGACATGGGTGTCAGAAGTGTGGTGCAGGGGCTGCTTTGTCCCCCCTGTGTTTTGAAATTTGATATTTTCGTATTAATTTTATGGAGACAAATGTTTTCCTCGTACTTTGAAAAGGAAAATTTTACCGATAGGAACCCCTTGAAAAATGCTTTAGCCATGACTTGAAAAAATCCACTATTGCCCTCCCTGGACATACATCCTTGCGACGCCCTGAAAAAATCCACTATTGCCCTCCCTGAAAATATATCCTTGCGACGCCCTGAAAAAATCCACTATTGCCCTCCCTGAAAATATATCCTTGCGACGCCCTGAAAAAATCCACTATTGCCCTCCCTGGAAATATATCCTTGCGAAGCCCTGATTTCTTGATGTTTTAACAGAACATCGTCGCGTGCGGAGCGGGCTTCGTCAGCGGCCTCAAATACGGGAACAACACCATCGCGGCCGTCATTCGTCTCGGACTGATGGAAATGGTCAAATTTGCCAAGGTATTGTGACGTTGCTTCAGCGACAAACTTGACCTCTACGCTGAGATGTGTATTTAGATTCGGGTTTGAAAAGTGGCACTCGAGAATTGGGCATGCAGGAAAGCAGCATGTTCCTTCAAGCACGTTTCGGTTTATCTTCACTGATGGGTTTGATTTTATTTAAAATTCGATTTTCTTTTCAAACACTTTATTTAACAACTTAATGTGCCATTCCAGTTTTCTACGTTGGCAATCATGTAGCGTCTAGCTTTGACTCATACACTCTTCCTTATTTATGTTGGTTTCTAACCACTAAAACCTAATTTCAAATAAACTATGAAGATGAAACAAACGTCATCCGCTTCAACTTCCGCAAAGTTCTTCACCGACTCCGACGCTTGCCACTGCTGTTTCAATTCAATAAATTGCACGTTTAGGATCAGGCAAAAACTTCACACCAGCAAATCAAAAATGTGGTTTAATGCAGAACCCCTGAAGGTTCAATTCAATAAATTCGGGGGCACATCTTTCTCCGGTAGCGTGCAAGGTGTAGTTATTTGGCCAAAATTGTTTTCAGTTTAATACAGGGGTTCCCAACCTGGGGTACAGTTGCCTGTACCCCTAGGGGTACATTTAAGGCTGGCAATAGAAGGATAAATATATTCATGCATGTTTTTTTCTAAACATTCTGAAATATAAAAGTTGTATTTGAAATACAGTGGATTTATGTTATTTTACTCAGCCTTCTTATCATAAGACATTTTAGGGGTACACTACACAGTACACACTCACCTGTCGAATTGCTGAAGGGCCCAAGGGTTGGGACCCCTGGTTTATTACAAAGTGAGAAGACAAATTAAGCTGCTTGAGAAAAAGAAAAAACAAAAAGTTGTTCTTTCGAGCTTGGCTCCTGAAAGAGGAAGAGCCTATAGCGAAAATTTCTAAGAAAATATTAATATTTTGAATTTCCTTCTTCAAAAATGTAACTTGGGACCCGCGACAACACACAGGTCAATGTACCTGGGTTGCGCAGTTACTGCGAAAAAGGAAAGTTGCCGCGTAGTTTTGGGCCTTCTTCGTAAACGAGGATCAGCTGCTTAACTTTCCACCTGTTGCCCGCCTTTGCTTCGTTCTTCGTCGCTAGTCTCGCCTGAGACTGATGTGGTCCACCGACTGATTTTTGTCAGTTAGTGCCCGGATGTGGAACGCCAGTAGTGTAATAGAGATGAACGGATGTATGTTTTTTTTTAAAATCCAAGTCCAATCCAAGGATTTCATTTCACAATCTTATCAGCTGACAGTTTCCAAATCCAAATCCTGTTTAAATCCAAAATCTTATCAATCGTGTTCTGCTGAAGGCAAAATAGCCCAGCACAGTGTTTGTTTCATAACGCAAAATAGACACTGTCAAAAAAATACCTTGGAAACGAACTCAAGTTAATTTGTGCTCTTATCTTTGGCTCACAGCACTATAATAGTGAACAGAGTAAAGACTTCAAGGTAAGCACTATTACCATCAAATGCAATAAGAAACTCAGTTATAAAGTGTAGCATAACAAATCAGACAAGCAAATTATCAGGTGAAGGTACCGGCGAATCGATAGCACTAGGTCACACATATATAAAACACTATAACGATTATGGGTCAAGGAAAGGGACAAAATCAATGAAAATCACACGAATTATTTTACTTTGATGACGTAATACATAAGAATGCAGGCTTGTATAAGAATGCAAGCAAACTTATACAAGCCTAGAATGCAAGCAAACTTACAGAATGAATGCAGCCATCTACAGCTCTGAAACAAAACTGAATGTTGCAAAGATGTTCAAAACGAGATTGTCATATCCGGTTAAGCAGAATTTATCAAAATCCAAATCCATCACAAAGCTGAAAATCCGCCGGATTTAAATCCAAATGCGTGTTCATCTCTGTAGTTAAGTACGTTGTGTCCCGGATGTGAACATGTAGCGAAGACGGACAAATGCGCTACGGCCAAATACTGCCTTTGCGTTCAGCAATACGTGTGTAAACATCGTGGTAATATTTGATTCTCAGGAGCATTTCAAGTGAAATGCTTGCAAACCCGTTTCAGCCGCGCATCCAGAATTGTTGTATTTAACCTCCACGCATTATTTAGCCTCCGCGCTCCCTGTATCTTCGAACATACTTCGTCTTGCGCGCCCCACATGACAGGTTTGTCTTAAAGTTGCATTTGACCGAAGTTTCTTGACATAACAAGACAGTTTTCCAAATAATGCTCAAAAAACGCCAAATCGTCCGCGATAACCTGCGTGAGCACGAAGCATTTACTACAATGTTTTCCATTATTATCCACGAAAGGTTTAACGATTGTTGCCGAACAAAGCTCCCTCCCCTTCACGTCGCGCGAGTTAATCGACCTATCGTCTTTGTTATCACAGGCGTTCTTTCCAGACAACCCCCCACAGATCGAAACCTTCTTGGAAAGCTGTGGAGTGGCGGACCTCGTGACCACTTGCTACGGGGGGAGGAACCGACGCGTCTCCGAAGCGTTCGTCACAAGCAACAAGGTGAAGCCGACGGTTCTGATTTGTCGCGAAAGGGTTTAAACGACAAGCCTGTAGGAACGTATTGAGTGAAGAACCTAGTACGAGAAGTAACTTGTTTGCCACGATACGATACAAGCTCCTGTAAAATCTTTTGTCGAAGCTTAAGAATTCGTCAGTGGTTAGTGACTGGAAAGTGAAACTCATAAGCTTGTTTTTCTGGCGAAACGTTTCTTTTTTTCTTTATCCCAGAACATTTGATTTCTTTTCGGCTGTGTCACCCTTGTGGTGTCTTGATGCTGAAATTGTAAAAATCCAGTGTAAGTTTTATTTCGTGGAATGTCGCGCTTTTCAAACTCGCTGCAAAGCAACAACAAAACGTCCGGAAGCTTTCAAGTGCAGAAGCTGTTGTCCGTGCTCGAAGCACCGAAGAGCTTCTCTCACTCAGGGAGTAAACGTCTGCCCGTTGCCAGGAATCGCGATTGCGTAGATCAGGGGGGGACCTATTTACTATCACGGGATGCATGAATTGTGCATTGTCGCTGGTGGGCCGCAAAATCAATTTTATCCTACAATTCTACCTTTACATAAATATGAGGAAGAATGACTTCTCTTGCCTTACAAAACGAAGCTCCATACCTGCTTATCATGGAGCTTCGTTTTGACGCAACGTTGTACTCTAACAAGGGTAACGGAAATTCTGATGCAGGCCATATCAAATGTTCAAGCGGGCCGCATTTGGCCAGCGGGCCGCAAGTTCCCCACCCCTGGCGTAGATAAATAGATAAACGTAATACGTAGTTACCGGTTCTGCGCTAGTTCGTCACAGCAAAACTAAAACTGCTGCCACAGTACTGGGGAGATTTGCCGACATGCTCATTGGGGACCCGTCAAGAACCACTGCTTTAAGGGTGGTAAGAAAGTTCTCGATGCGCCTCAAATTTTCAACCCTAGGGACTCTCATGGAGTTTGCTTCATACTTTACGCCTGGTCTCAGTCTAAGTTTTGCTGCACCCTCACATTGGACCGACATCAACTCGTCGGCGAGTCCAGTTTTGTTTGCCACAGAAATCTCTGTAGTTTTTGAGTTATCATTCGATTTTTGTTGGTTACATTTATGGTTAGCAACAGCAAGCATACGCTGCATCTTACGTATGCAATTTATTTATTTTTTTAGAAAGTGAGGGGTTGTGACTTTTTAGCGCCACTGTACTTTGATCTTGAGTAGATGCGTAACGCTTGGTTCAAAGTCTCAACAAACCAAACACCGTGAAAGGAACGTTATTTATGGGCAGTTACGACGCAGGTTCGAAGTCATCTCTTTTTTCCGAGCCTGTTATGTACCCGTTCCCTCACAGGAGATTTTACCGCCCAGTGGAAAATTTACCCACTAAGTGACCCACACTATGGGTAAGTCTTCATGCGCCACTCTCCAGCCGTTTTGACCTCCTTCGCGTGATAGTTGTTTGGTAAGGGAATGAAAATGTTGCCAAATATCGAAAAACAAGCAAAATGAGTTTTCGAGGAGCCTGATGTTGACATCAAGTATGTGACGAGACGAATCGCAATGACTCTAGTTTTGTATTTTTTCGTTCGACACAGATCCACCTAATCCAAGTAAATATGTTGGCCTACGTCAGGGATTTTGTTAATAATAAAAAATTATCTAATTACGAAAAATTTCGTAGAATGTAATATATCCTGAAACAATCACATCACGTAAGATGTCCGGCCCTCAATTTTTGGAGATACTTGACATAAGCTATTACGCAACAGTTCGAGGGCCGGACATCTTACGTAATGTGATTGTTTCGGGATATGTTACATTCAACCAATTCAACAAATTTTCCGTAAATATGATATTTTTTCATTATTGACAAAATGACTTTGCAGTCGGTCGTAGTTTGGAGACCCCTGTTTTAGGTGATACGAGTGGTTTGCTGTTGAGACGGTGACAGTTACTGTAGAAATTGAGCCGTGCCCTGTGAAGTTGTGAGATCATACAATGGGTTAAATCAGGGGTTCATGGATGTGTTTTAGGGAGTCCGCAAACCAAAATCCAATCGAGAAAAATCCACTAGATTTTGTCCGCCCGTTTTGGCCATTAATCTGCTTAATCGCTCCCCAACTGTGTAGTCTGATATTTTCATGTTGCAAGTCAACTGACTTTTTATTTGGTTTTGATGACGGCAACTGGCGGTAGGCCAAAGCCTGAGATTTGCTTCTTGTCGGTGCGGTTGAAGTGCTCACGCTAAGAAGCGACCAAACAAAATTTCTCAATAATCGAAAAACCTTCGACAAAACGAAAGGGTCCGCAGGGGTTTTGTGTGCAGTGAAAGGGGCCCGCAGCGACGAAATGTTTGAGAAACACTGGTTAAACTGAAGCACTCGGGGGTCCATTGTCGAAAACGTGCGAGAGTTCGTCAGATGCTTACATCGACAGTAGGCTTATCTGCATGGTCGTGCTAACAACTGCGCTGGAAGTGAGCTGTGGCGTCAAGGTAGCTCAGCACTTGAGTGAACTAGAACGAGCACGTTGGAGCTGGGCGTTTCCATGGAGCTTCAGAACAACCGTGTTGTGCAATCTGCGTTACGGTCTTTTGTAGGCTGGCGGCGCAAGCGAGGAACCTCAATCTTTTGGTCCTTATAAATTTTGTAGACTTTTCAGTTTCATATGACAAACGAATCGCAAGTTTATCTACGACAGCACTTCGGTAACTTTTCAGAAAACTAACCAACGCAGTGCAGCACAAGACCAATGTAGTTCCCTACAACCGCCCATGGCATGCATTGCAGTCCGCACACCGCTTTAGTCTCGTTATTACTGCAATGTTGATTGCAAAACTCAGATAAAACAAATACGTTTCACTACGGCAGACATTATTTGAATTCATTCTTGCATCATTCAACCAAAACCAAGTGTCCAGTCGAATGCAAGCACCTGAGTCTTTTGCCAGCCAAGTAACTTCGTGCTGCTGTGTTAAGTTACTGGACAGTTCGCTTGGCGTTGTGGTTAATCAGCAGAAACCGTGTTACTGACGTGGAAAGTGGACTAACGAGCTCACTCGTAAAAAGGGCTGGTGACGCAAATCACCTGAGTCTTGAATCAAGGCAGGCCGTGCTTGAATTGCGACTGCGCTTGCTTGTTGGTGTGCTGCTCTTTATTTGCTGAAGCGCGCGCCGTCTCAGCGAAAGAACAGATAACTCTGTCTGCTGTGTAAAGCGATCTCTACACAGTTTGGCGCTGGCAGCGTTCAACGGCTTCGATGTCTGGCCTTGTTGTTGCTGGTAACGAAAGCGTCGAATGTCTTTTCATTCGCGCGCCGATGATTGTTTGGCGTTTCACTCGGGTCGCGATCGGCGGGTGTCGTGCAGCTACATCAGTGGTTCTCAAACTTTTCTGCACGTTGACCCCCGATTAGGGTATACAATTTTCTGTAGACCCCGTGGCCTAGCCCAACAGTTACTAATACAAGGATAGTATGTGTCAAAATAAATTTGAGTACTTTTTACTTGAAATGCATGATAAAATAATACACAATCCGAAAATATGCTTAGAACTATAGATGTAAGCATAACGTAAAACAACAATTGTTCTCCGTCCTACTGCGTGCGTAGCCTACTGCTGTACTGCCACTCTAACAACTGCCGAACTGCGACACATGCACTACAATATTGTTTTTGTGACGTAACAAACAGAACAGTTTTCATAATGTCATCACAATGGATGATTTAATAAAAAAATATTCGAATCGAATGTACCCGGGACGGCCAAACCGCGGTTCTTTGAGCTTTCCGAAAAACTGTATTTTTATTTCTACATATTGCAAAGTGTAGAAATATTGCTAAGTGGTACAGTGGTCAGTGACGGATTTACGCATAGGCCATGACCGAGGGCCCCGCGCAACTCCTTCCTATGACGAATCATTATTAACTTAAAATTTGCGAAACTGTGAAGATAACTTCACAATTTACTTTGAAACGAGCGAAAATGCAAACGTCTAGTCAAGACTATCAGTATAGTAACAACACGATAATATTGTTTGCTACGCAATATAGGAATTATAATATTGCAGTGTCTGGCGGTCTTGCGTTGTTGCGAGCTTTTTGTCAGTGAAAGATTGAACATCAAATAAGGAAGTACTGCGTCAAAGGTTTGATACTGAGGAACATGGCTGGGCGCGAGAGAGATGCAGGTTGTCTGTATGAAAGTGGTTACATGCAGTAGCGTTGTCAGCCCAAAATTTTTTGGGAGGGCCAAATACTATGACTTAAAGCGAGCAACGGTAATTTGTTTGGACATTGCCTGTCAAAGCACAAAATGGCAAGATGTGTTAGAAATTTAGGGGGAATGGTTCCATTGCCTCCCTGGCTACGCCTATGGTTACAAGAAAAGAATGAAAAAGAAAGAACAGTACTTTCTTGATGTTCAATCTTCCAGACAAAAAGCTCGCAACAACGCAAGACAGCCAGCCAGGCACTGCAGAACTCCGACGAAAAGCAATATTGTCAGTATTGGTTGCTACGTTTGGTTGCTATCAACTAGATTGCCCGCAAACAGATTGCTTGTTGAAACTCTATACGCCTATGTTAGGTAAATCAGGTAGAACAGTTTCTCGTGAGTTTTATTTGGAAAAAAGTGTCTACGTTGGGGTTACTTCATATGGTTAGCTGAGGGTGTTGCGACAATACTTTGCTGTGCAAAGCTTGTTTTCATGCTGTTTACCATCAGTCTAAAGAGGATTAAAACGCTGTACTTTGTATTGCTTGGAAAATGACAACTTAAAAAGGCATAAGCAAACTGTATGTCCACTGAATGGATTGTGCTTGTTTGTTCCATAAAATATGTGGTTACTATAACAAAGGAGTTTACGTACAGCTCATCAGATCGACAACTAGAGGATATTTCTGAGGGCAGCAATACGTACCTGCATGAAATTGTATATTCCCGAAAAATAAACCTACAAAAAACGCTAGAAATGTCGGAAATTTAACGAAGAGAACTTCTGAACTACACGAAAGAGCCATAAATTCCAAGAAAAGATCGCATTACCATTTGTTCCAGAGAAGAATATAGGAAAGGCTTCAATTTCTGTTGAAGATCTAAGGCAGTCGTAGAACCAAAGTCGGCACCACAAAAGATAGATCTTTGAGGGGGCCCTACACATAAGCGGGGCATACTTCCACGCTTTTCAGACAAATGGCCAAATAGGTCACACCTGCGTGGGACCCCAAAAACTAAGATGGCCTAGGGCCCCGCGCTCCCTAAATCGGTCCCTGACTATGGTGACTAGTGTACCGTACAGTATTACTGATGCAAGTCGATGCAAAAAATTATGTCACAGAAGCGTAGATTGCAAGTAAATTCGTGTTTTTAGATTTTTGTGTTGCAACTCTTTGTAATTTGGGTTTCACGATTTGCGGCTCATACATGGAGCAGGTTTGTCCACCCCTTGAATGTCCTTTAAAACTACTGTAGCTGAGATTTGATCAGCCCTCTTAATTTTGTTTGATTTGTTGAAAAAAGCCGTTTGCATTCCTGGCCCGATTAACAATAATTTTGAATTGGAGGCGTCATATCTCCAGTAGACCCCAGCAGTTTTTCATTGACCCCTGGCCATTCAGTGACCCCCATTCGACCCCTTGACTATTTATCGACACCTTGGATGGTCCAATTGACCCCTGGGGGTCGATGTCGATCACTTTGAGAACCACTGAGCTACATGTTGCAATTGCTGCTTCGGGCCGTTCCCGTTTGTTTCAAGCAATGTTACGTGATGACAAGCTCGCAAGTGTTGATAGGCCTTGATCCTCACTTTGGCATCAACTCCATCGACCTCGGTTGAGGCGTGCTGCGATGACAGCTGAGCTGCGACCTTCATAATGCCGCAAACAGTCGATGTGACCTTCGATGTCCGGCAAGGTTCTGCTGTTTCTCACTTGTTGCCAGAACAGCAAAGCAAGGTTAAACCCAGGGGCTGTTAAGTTACAGCGCTTGATCGACGAATACAATGTGTTCGCTTAATGTTTGCCAAGGTTTTGCTGTCGTTAATCTTAACGACCTCAAGAGCTTTAGAACAATGTTATGTAGCGGACACAGGCCTTGACATCGCAGAACTTAACGAGTGCGCAGCTCTCACAACAAAGTCGACGAGAATATCACTTACGGAAGTTGCAGGATCAACCGTTTGCTTTTTGCAGACGATTTAGTTCTGCTTGCATCCTCTGGGCAAGGCCTCCAACATGCATTTGAGCGATTTTTACCTGCGTGCGACCAAGCGGGAATAAAACACTAAAAGACCGAGGTATTCGGTTTCTACAGATATCCAAGCCAGTGCGGGCTGCAAGTAAGTGGGAATATACTGCAGCAGGTGGAGAAGCTCAAGTAACATCGGGGTAGTATTCACGAGTGACGGAATGCAGAACATGATTGATACACGACTTGGTAAAAACAAACACACTTCCGCGCGGGCTTTATCACTTTTTGATCACCAAAGGGAGCTTTCAAACATCGCAAAGCTGTCAGTTTTTTAATCGGTCTTTGTTCCTACCCTTGAGTGATGGCTGACATAGTGCAATGTCAAATTCAAGCGGCAGATACTGGATATTTGCAAAGAGTTTGCGGCATGACGCTTTGCGACAAAGTGCGCATATGTGAAATTCGTAAAACCCTGAATGGCTTTTCGCTTTTCCTAACAGAGAGGTCTTAGCTACGATGATTTCGGCCACGAGACCAGAATATGGTCAAGAAACGTTGGCAAGGCGACTCCTGCTAGCCACACCCACGCGAAAACAGGCCCAGTTGTCGACCAAAGACCAGGTAGTGTGATCATATCTCAGGCCTGACTTGTCCCTCCTTGGTGTGGAGTCAGCAAGTCTATAAAAGATTGCTGAAAGCCGTGAGGTATTTCGCGATCCTTCCCAAAGGCAGAGCGGATGTGAAAACGAATGAAGCTCTCTGATTCATACTGACTCTAGCATCCATTGAGCACAGCGAATCCAGCGCGTGATTGTTGACCAACGTGAATCGTAGACCACCAGTTGCCTGCCCAGCACACAAGTGAATTGCGATGTGAATGTAACTTAAATAGAATTCGCCTGTAACGACAGTTCGCTTGTAGCGACGCTTTTTGTCGGTCCCCGCAGAAGCGTTTTGTTCGTTTTTTATAACGACAGCTGCAAGTTTTCTTTACAGTTTAAAGTGTAAGCTCCGCTTTGTAGAGTCACCAAACAAATCTTTAATGATATGATAGGAATGCACTAACGTTAGCGGCCAACTGTAGAGCCGTTGCAAGTGTGACCTAACAGTGACATCAAGAATATTGTGCCATAAGCAGCAATTAGAGCCAAATCGTTTGTGAGTTTTACTGTATTGGGGGTCGTTGCTACTGCAGTCAGCTTGATCGATGCTCTTGGTGGACTACAATTTTGAAAAATACAAGACAAAATAATTTCTTCCTGAATTTAAGGCAAAACGTAGTGGGGAAACAAAATTGAATCGGAAGCACAACTTCGACGTTGTAGATAGCCTTTGTTAAAGTAGTTCAAACACGCAAGAGACGTAAACATCCTAGTCCATAGAGAAATGCCACTGTTAAAGATCCAATGCTGTTCGGACGAGTGTGTGGTTATGAAGACATTGAGAAGTTAGACATGAACTGGATTAACGGATGGAAAGTACGAAAAGGAGATAGTATGCAAAAAATAGAACGGTTAAGCAGAGTTGGTTTGATCAATCTGGCACGAATGATTGGCAAAAACACCGCTTCCCTGCTCTTCTAAAACAGCAGAGGATATTTTCGATGCGGACGAAACTGGACTTTTTCATCGGTGTTTTAGTTTACCTGGCGTAGCTCACGTTTTCAACAATGACAAATGTGTGGGTGGTATGCCGTCCAAAGAAAGACTAGCGTTGTTAGTAAGAGACAGCGTGGCGGGGGAAATTTCCACCTCTTGTTATCGGTATGACAGCGAAACCAAGACGCTTCAAACACTTTAAGAAATTACCATCACCATTATGGATCTAGCAAGAAGGTATGGACGACTGCTAACATTTTTGAAAGGTGGGTGAAAAACTTCAAACTAAATTCAGATAAGAAAATACAACAGAAAGTCGCTCTGGTTCTTAACAAGTGCACGGCTCATGCGAGTATAAATGGATTAATTAACGTTTAACTTGTCTGCCTACCTTAAAACACCACTGCCGCCAAAACCCAACCTATGGATGCGCCGGAGATACTCCTGCTTCAAATCACATTCAGTGGCGTAGCCAGCCCAAAAAAGTTGGGGGTGGCAAAATGTTTGATTTTAGGCGAAGAACGCTATTTTGTTTAGAAAAACGCCTTCAAAGCACAAAATGACTATATTTTCTAAAAATTTGGCCCCCTCCTGGCTACGCCTATGATCACATTACCGAAAAAACTGGCAAAAATTCGTTTATTAGCATGTGAAGAGTAAGGTCGATATCTTGGAAGGAGTGAAGCTTCTTAGTCAAGCCTGGAATTCTGTCTCAGAAGCAGCAACAAAAACTCCTTCAAGAAAGGCAAGTTCTTCCAGTTTGAAAACAACGTAGGACAAGAAATCGAAAATAACGTTGAAAGCGAAGTAAGAGGTATATTGGAAAGAGTTGTTGCTGCAAGCTTGGTTCCAGGAACATTTGGTTTCGAAGACCATTTCGAAAAGTCATGAAAGACTTGTAATTCGTGAAACAATTACGGAGAGAGGCATATTAGCTGACCTGAAACCTACAGAAGACACAGAGGAGAAGGAAGATTGTGATGATATCCCGGTAGTTCAACCTGCTGTCACCAGTAGAACCACTGGTAACCATCTGGCAGCTTGATCGGTACCTTAGAAGCAGCGGTGATAGCCAGGAACTGTTGCATTCTCTAACAAAACTTCAACAACACTTGGTAGCTAAAGCTGTCTCAAGAACAACTCGAACGAAAGTTAGCGACCTTTTTTGCATGAAAGCGATGGAGTACTGCAACATCGTATGCGTGTAAATACAATTGGCAGCATTTTCGAATTCTTGTTTGTGTTTTTCTTATCAACGTATACGCGAAAACATTGATACAGTAAGCGGCAATCCTAATCAAAGTACACTTTTAACCCTTGCCAGACTTTGGCATTAAGCAAAACGCCAATTCAGGAACAATTTATTGTAGTTCGCCTATAACGACGCCTTTTCTCCGGTCCCATGAAGTGACGTTGTAAGAGAACTCTGCTCACCATGTAACGACGATTGGAAAATATTTTTTGTTATCTGTATTTGCGAACTCGTTTGACAGTTTTATCTGCCTCTTTTGTGCTACACGCCCTCTAGTTTTATTACCTCTTCAAAGCTGTGGCCTTTCACTGCTGTCCACTCTGCCAGGCCAGGCGGGAACGCTTAACAGTGTATTTTGCGCAAGAACATAGCAGGAACGGGAACACTTCGAAAAATAACTCGCATATCCGCGCATTTCCAAGATTCTCATTCTGAACGAAAGATCCGAGCTTCGCAACGATGTGTGAACCTAAACAGAGCTCATCAACTCGCATGTATGCGTCAACTGCCACAGCATTTCACAAGAACACACCGCTTGTGTGAGGTTCGAAATCTCCCAAAATCAATGCTCTAATAAAAAGGATTCCTAGCAGATCCTGATGATACGTCCGCACGTCAAACATCGCAGCAAAGGCAGCGACCAGCGTTCCAAATTCGTAGACAATATACCAGCCTTACCGACATTCGTTGCTTGCTGCGACAGACATTTTAAACAGGAAACAGATCGAATTATTGGTCCGTGAACTTACGCAAATGTCCAACCAGCGAAAAATTTTTGCAAGACTTCTTTTGAGTTGAAATCGCGATTGTCATGCTTTGCTTCCATTTTAATTTCTTCTCTTAAAATATGAGACGTAAACTACTGCACAGTTTCTTTTTTTTAAATAAACCACCACATATATTGTGATTGTTTACAGAGCATCGAAGAGCTTGAAATTGAAATGCTCGGTGGGCAGAAGCTGCAAGGGCCTCAGACCGCCCAAGAGGTCTACAAGGTCATGGAGACCTTGGGCATCGACCAAAAGGAGTAAGTCTTCTCACAGCGTTTCGCTGCTAGCTGTGTGGTTTGTTTTGAACTCGGTGCATTTCACGGCACGCGCCAATATCGCGTGGTGGAAAAGATTGCAACAAAAGGCGACGATTTTCGATTAGATCAACTGTCTTGCAGAAAGCAGAAGTGGCCGGAGTCGCATTTTCCGACTCCGCTCCTGTTCTAAAATTTTTGGGTCCGGATCCGGCGCTGAAGCTTTTAACGATTTGAGAATCCGACTCCGAAAAGCATCGATTGAAGCTAATATCAGGAATGTTTGTAATCAGGCAAAAGTATTTATAAAGACAACGCAGACTCCTGCTGCTGTTGCTGAAAGTAAAAAGTGACTCCGTTTCCGTTTTTTCAAAAAAATTTGACTCCGGGTCCGAAAAAAACAGAATCCTGCTGGAGTCGACGCCTAACCCGTGGAGTCGACGCCTGACCCGTGGCCACATCTGGTAAAGAGTCGAATGCAAATCCTTTCAATATTTTAAAGACGACGTCAGAATAAACATCACTGCAACGTTTTTTTTGTGTATTCAGTTAACAGCGCAACAAATTCTGGGTCAAACTTAGCTTGGTAGGTTTGGTTCAATCGGTCAAATTTAACATATAAAAGTTTTCAGAACCCGCAATCACCTTTTTTTGAAAGACACTGTCGTTAAAAAAATAAGCTGAGGACTAACTTCGTTCGACGATGAAACCAAGAAAAAGTTGGGGCGTGAAAACATTACCCTTGGGGCGTGAAAACATCACCCTTGGGGTATGAAACCAAGAAACATTTCCGGTTATAGGCTGTTTTAATATGTAAGCCTTCTTTCGCAGGTATCCACTATTCGTTTCAGTCTACAACATCTTCTTCAACAAGCATCCTGTGGAAAGTTTTGTCGAATGCCTTCAATCGCACCCGGAGCACATGTAAACCGGTCTGTTCCGGTTTCATCCTGTTTGGCGGGCGTTGTTGTGCGTGAAAATCCTTTTAAACGTTTAGATGTCGTCTTGTTTTCGTAATCTACAATGGCTTTTGAAAAAAAAAGTTTTAGCACGAGAGCCCAGCGTGGACATGTTCTTCTCCTGTACCCACTTCGCCAACTTAAGAAATACAATCGCCGTTGCTATGCGCTGTTGGCAACTTGACGTCGAGCGCCAACTTGCGCTTGATTCGAGAGTACGGACCGATGCTGTCGTCACAGACGAAGTCGTAGATCACTTTGGTCCACGAGGTGTACTGGGGAAGGTTGTCGTAGTATTCTGGAGCTATCTTCCTCAACTGTAGGCAATGAAAAAATTAAAACAATATTATAACGTGTCTACCACTTGCCGGCAGCCAGTATCGTGTACTCCTTGAAACAACATAGACCCAATTTTTTTTGTTTGATCCACTTATTTCTTTTTATGAGTCAAACGCAAGGTCGCTCTCGTCACCCTAATCATTGAAAGATTTCTAGTTCTTTGTGTTTAAAATCCTGTCGGCAGTTTTACTTTTACTGACCCAGACTACTTTATTAAATTTTTGGAGTGGCACATGAGGATTAAACAGTTTTCGTCTGTTTTTCATTGTCAAAAAACTGATCGATCTAAAAAAGTTCTGAGATTCATTTGCGTCACTTGATTGACGATGCGACCTTTGCCAGGGGAGCGCGTGGTCCTGCTGTGCGGTACAAACCAGTGCAGCAGGCCCGTCGCCAGGATTTAGCGGCAGGGGGGGGGGTAAAAACTAGAAGAGAGGGGCTACATTTTAAAAATACAGTATTGGATGTATGCAGCAACCGGGGCGCCAAACGTGAAATGGGGGGCACCGATTTCAAATGGCGACGGCCCAGTGTTGGAGTTAAAATAACTTTTCTTCGCAGAGAGAAGCACCCCTTTTGAAA
>Ga0210059_1005522_pt1 | contig 20346 bp, 15 predicted proteins | sample Ectturendosymbi2_FD_188042 | JGI IMG/M metagenome (GOLD analysis project Ga0210059, IMG submission 188042) | Ecteinascidia turbinata endosymbiont from Florida, USA - Sample 2 (SPAdes) (version 2) | ecosystem: Host-associated > Tunicates > Ascidians > Unclassified | place: Key West, Florida... | reverse complement strand
CTTATAGCCTAATACATGAAGTTAAGAAAAGTAGAATCGTTTTAAGATCCTTAAAATACGTTGCGCCTTATAGCCCGGTGCGCCTTATGTATGAACAAAAAACTAATCAAAGCAATTTATTGACAGTGCGCCTTATACTCGGGTGCGCCTTATGGTTCGTAAAATACGGTAGTCAAAAAAACAAGTTGAAAAAATAAACAGAAGACTCCTGGCCCTGATAGTGGAACTCATGGAACTTCTCGAGGTGTTTTGAACAAGACTTTCTTTTATAAGGCAAACTGGATCACCACGACACAACATCCAGCAGGCGATACCATCATTGATTCTTTTCAGAATCCCTGGTATCTTGCTTCCTTAGCTTGAATATCTTTCACCCTGGTCATCACTCATGGCATCAAGGTTTTCCGAAAACCATAGTGTGAATCAAGAAAAAAGCTTTAGAGACATATGCAAGCCCATCTTGTAAGCTAAGGCAATTCTGCAACTTTTGCTTAAAAACAGAGCTCTAATATTTCCTATAAAGTTTGAGCATATCCACCTGAATGCCTTCCGAGCTTGTAACTCAAGTGCATTCTTAACTCAAAGTTCCGATCTGTCAAAACCTTTACAAATCTGTAGGCCTACCAAATTCCTTCGTTCAATTTGGCTTACTTGAGGTCAGGAAACTTGTCACACAAATAGTTAAATTAAAGCTACTGGAATTGCATTTGGCTGTTGCTTTCACAAAAGTTTTCATCAAGCCAAGGTTTATATGCAGAGGTAAGATCAGGGCTTATCATGATTTGCTAGTGGAGTACCGTATGTTTGGGACCATACGGCACACCGGATTATAAGGTGCAGCATCAAAGATTAAATGCTAGCTGTTTTTTTTTCATACATAAAGTGCACTGGATTGTAAGGCACATTAAATGAAGCAAAACTTAGATCTAAGTTAAACTGTAGTCACTCTTTCATAAAAACTACCCAGTGCTGAAGTCACCACTGGGAGTTAATTTGTCATTACATACGAGGGCGTACAATCTATCACGTATGCCTAATCTGCTTGACACAAATAGAATAAAATATAAGTTGCGTGCGTGTTTGATTCGGTGTGTACCAATGTAGTCTGGAGCCCTGTGGAGTATGAGGATCTGTGGTATGTGCTAGCTTCGAACCACATACGCTGCTCATTGCAATTGTTGTTGTATTATTATGCAACACGATAGTCTGTTTACAAAAAAATCGTAACTAGCAATTAAATGAATAACACCGTTTACCACATAAAATTGGTTCAAGATGAGAAAGCACAACCAGATTCATACATTAGACCAGGATTTCTTAACCTGGGGTGCTAGCACCCGCAGGGGCTGCTGAAATCAATTTCAGAGGGTACTGGGAAAGGTCACATATGTGGCGATAAAAGGTAGAATGAATACGTTTGTTTCTACTTTATTCTTATAGTAACCAGGTGTTAGCCAATGGTAGGGGGTACTGGACTGCTTAGGGGTGACCAAAAGGGGTGCTGAGGTAGAATAGGTTAAGAAACGCTGCATTGGCGCACCGCGTTATAAGGCGTTCTTTTGATTTTTAGCAAATTAAAGGATTTTAAGTGCGCCATATGGTCTAAAAAAATACGATATGTGGAATTCATGAAAACTGTTCACTCCAGGAACATACGAGTTTCTCGTAGAAAAATGTTGCTTTTCATAGTGATCTGCAATAGCACGTAAAGCGGCTGTCCCATAAACATAAAAACAGCAGTACTAGGGAACTCCCATGTGCATTCCCATTAATATGCTTAACACTTTGGCACCTGGGCGCTTTTGGGGATTTTCGAAAAAAAGCAACACCGAAACACACATGGCTTTGCATGGGAATTTCTCTGCTCTTGTTCAGGTTATGGACGTGGTCGAAGCGTTAAAAGAAGCGGCAAGTCTCCTAGTTTGCACTTGAAAAAAATTTTTTGGTTGGATAGTGCAGATTTTCTGTGAGTAATGTCATAAGTGGAGGACTTTTAGGCCACCTTGGCCCACTTTGCCTGGCCCTGGGCACCAACTGTTAGGTGGTTGTATTTCGCTGAAGTTTTTACTGGAAACTAGGCTACAATCTGAGTCTTGATACTTTGTATGACCTGCTGGGGTTTCGGGTTGAAAAGTTGTGATGTAAGTTAGTAAAAATATTTAACTAATTAGATAATAATTTAATTTGTTTATTTTAGATCATAACTTTTGAACCAGAAACGCTGGAAAGTCGATCAAAGGCTCAAAAGACTCGGACTCAAGCCTAGTTTCCAATGAAAACTTCAGTGAAACACTTTGGCCTGGCGGTTGGGCCCTAGGCCAGGCAACATGAGCCAAAGTGACCCCAAAACTACTTCACTTATGACGCCACTCACATAAAATCCACACCCCCAACTAAAAAAAATTTTTTTCAAGTGCAATCTAGAAGACTGGCCGATCTGTTTGACCCTTTGAACAGCTCTCTAGCGCAATCGGCGGAGGAGCAATGGTGTTGGTAAGGCAACCGAAAACTGCTGTTTTTTAGGCCAAAATCGAAGTACGAATATATCGTACACTGGCTCTCAAAGTGTTAATAAGCATAATGACCTTGAGGTCCACGCAGGCTCTACTGATAGTCATTGTAGCCGACTTAGCATTCAAAACAATCTGGTTGTTATCATACGATTTATTCAAATGAACAGAATGTTCAATGGAGATTTCATGTTTAATATTGTATCTATGTGCACGTAGATATCAATATGTCACTCAATGAAACATATTCTTGCATATAAATCACTCAGTTAGGGTTAACAAACTTGCTTTACTTTCGCAATTTGTATGTCTGCTACATCAATTATTTCTCTGTACTATGTCACAATGCAAAATAATGCTACCTTCTGTTGTTCATAGGCCTGTGGTAAGCTAGGTAACTGGAAACCACAACATACCCATATCTCAAAAACTAGATGTGCTGCAAAAATGTAATGGAATTTTTTAAATCAGCGTCAAATATACTTTTAGGGGCACTTACTGCAATCACTCATTAAAGTTTGCTATTGACCAGTGCAATTAGTTTCATTAATAATGTGTTTACAAACTTAACATGCTCTGTGTACAATTCTGTACTTCTTTTGCTGGAGTATGTTTTTGGGTTTTCAGACCTAAGCTGTTGAAATGTTGTTAAAGAATATTGGCTGCAACAGTTAGTCTTTCCTGAAGGAAAGTATGGTGTGTGTCTTGATGTGTTGGTACATTTGTTAATAGTTACTGGTTCCTTAGCTGTAGATGTGCCATTGCTTTGATCTTGTGAAGGTTGCTGAATCAGAGAAAAAGGAGACCATCACAAAGAATGATGCTATGCAGTTTCCTATAGTGGCCAGTGGAATGCTGTTAGGCATTTATGTTATTTTTAAGGTAATGCAAGTTGAATATGCATGCTGTGATTTGTTTCTAGAAATGTTTCATGATGAAGCGATAATGATTTTTATTGGGTTCATTTTTTGTGTATAAAGATACAGTTCATTTTCTGGTTTTCATGCATTAAATTTCTTATATTCATGATGTAGATTTGTATGCTTGGGTATGGGGACTCCCCAACAGCAACACCGATGGCTTTTTCAATTATTATGTATTTATGAAATAGCTAGCTAATCTGATGATGGTATTTGTCATTTCAGATTTTTTCTCAAGAATACATTGATATTGCCATTGCATTGTACTTCTTTGTTTTGGGTTTGTATGCTATGACTCATCTTGCAGCGTAAGTAAATGAAACATAACAGCTTTCATCTGAGTAAGTCTTGTCATCTAACATCTAAGTCATTTATTTACTATAATAGCGAATAGGCCACATATATGGTGGAATATCTCTGGCAAGCTGTAAAAATTGGTAAATTTTGTCTTAAAATCATACCTTTATCTTCCAGAGGAAAACAAGGGGAGAAAACTGTATCAGGGAGCAAGAGAGACTTCCCTTGACTTGCTGTCTAAGTGTCTGCTTGTCATTAGGTTTAGTTTTGATGCAATGTTGTGTTCTAACTTGGACAACAAAAATTCTGATGCAGGCCATGTTAGATTTTCATGCGGGCCTCAGGTTCTCCACACCTAATCTAAGTAAATTTTGTTGAAAGACTAGATAGTCCAATGCAATTGTTATTTAGCATTCCATCTTAAAACTAGTTTTCATGCAGACCTGTTCTTGCGAAGCTGATTCCTGCATCTTTCCCAAACATTGCTTACCGGTTGCATCTCACCCAAGAAGGAGATGCATGTAAAGGTTAGATTTACCAGTATCTTATAAGATTTTATGTAGCTTAGTGATGTTTGTGCCATTTTTTCTTGTTTTTTTTTAGATGTATTTGATTGGTCATTCAACCGTATTGATCTCATGGCCATGCTGCTATGTGCTGTGGTTGCTGCATGGTACAGCCTGAAAAAAGTAAGTTGGTACTATCCTCTTATGTGTTTTTTTTGTCAAATGGCATTAACACTTTGTTGGTGCTCAGTGTTATTTGGTCTGTTAACTGGTTTTCATGGTTTTAAGCGGACAGCTTGGTATCAGCTCCTTAATTGCCTGACTATGCCTTTGTATTAAGGTTGTAAAATTCACAATGAATAGACATTATAAACTGGTAAATGAGTCCCATGTTGTAGAGCAGTGCTCAGCAAACTTTTCAATATGATGTTCCAAACCACCACCCATTTAGTCAAAATTAAAGGCCCATGTTTATTTTTCAAGGCCAGTTTTCAAACTTTTGATGTATTCAATTACCTGTTACATAACAATGCAATGCTGATGTCATAAACCGATAAAAATAATGTAGTGATAAAAATAATTCCTTGTTAATGTCAAAAAATCATTGTTCCAGTCATTATTACAGTAGCCTGTTTTAGCTCACGAAACCAATGCAGGACTGTAGCTCGTACATGTGATGCAGCCCACAACAGAAAGTGTTGTGTGGCTCAAATAAAAAGTGCTAAACTGGACACAATTGGTCTGAAGCCTACAGTTTGCAGATCATTGTTGTGGAGGATTGTCATGTAATAACCACATAGGTAAAGAGTTCTTGCATTTACTCAGGTAGTGATTGGAACAGGTATCAAAAGTTGAGAAGTGAGTTAACCTATATGCAAGGGTACGTAAAAGCTAATTTTTAGTACAAATAGAGCGATTTTTCGTTTGTATTATCGTATGACAAGTGATAATAGATTCTATAAGTTAAACTATACGTATATTAGGGTACATTTGAAAACGAGAATTTTGAAAAAGTTTACACAAATGTTTTGGCCCATATTTCATGGCAGGCCACTGTGTTATGTAAACACATATGAAAATGTTCAGGTCAATCGGAACATTTCTAGATGGTCCACACAGCAATCTGACAATCACATATTTCAAAAACACGATTTGTTTATTTTAATAATCCATTATTATTTCCATGCTTCCACATGGATACCAGTGACAAAAAGAGGTCAAACGTTCACGCAGATTCATTATCAGAAGTATTACACGAATTTAATTTCCTTTTATAAAATCTTCTTCTCGGATCTGGCTCCTCACCTCGTGCCTTTCAACAGCTTGAACAACATTTTGATAATTTTGCTCAATTTGACGGAAGACAGAAAATCAGAACTCATTCGAACGCTGCGTTGTGCAAGGTCATGGGTGCAATTTTATGATCGGATTTTCTACTGCGCAGCTTCGTAACTGGCATTCCTTGGCCATTCACAAATTGGCTAATTCAAAAAGTTCGTAGAAATTTTCTCTGGGTCGTCAGCGATTTCAACTGCAAAAACTCTGCTTAAGCAGCCTGCTGAGCTGGTGTCATTTTGAAACGTGCAGCCAAAGTAGTTAATTTTGAAGACTTTAACAAATTTCTTGGAAAAAATGCTGAGGTTCCTGGTTCTGGGTGCAGAGTTCTAAACATCTATGGCTGTGTACCAGCGGGTGAATGACTCTTCCTGATCATTTTCCAGTATTGTCTCATCGCTTTGGTTGCTATTGACATCACCGTCAGTGGCTTTAAATTCTTTTGATTTTCGCGTTACTTCTCTTTTCTCAGAATTTGTGCTCATCTCGTTTCAGGTTTTCTTCCTAAGCTTGTTATTGATGGATCCCATAGTCATTTTCCGCATTAGAGTAGTTCCTTCTCTTTTCGCCTTATTTCCTTCATTTTCACATTACTTCCGCCTCTTTTCTCAGAACTTGTGATCTCTTTCAGCTTTTCTATTCACTTTTTTCCTAAGCTTATTGTTATAGGATCGCATAGTCATTTTTCATATTACTGTAGTTCCTTCTCGATTTTCGCTTTAGTTCCTTCTCTTTCCTCAGAATTTGTGCTCTCTCTTTTTCAGCTTCTCTATTCATTTTTTCTAAGCTTATTGTCATAGTATCGCATAACCATCCGCCGAACCATTCTCATGGAACTAAGAAAAAACACATAGTGTTCGTGAACTAAGCGGCTTTCCACATTGCTGGCCATATTGCAATCGTAGTCGTCAGACGTTTTTCTTCATCCAGTGATTTTCTTTTCGTTGATTCCGAATTTCTCCTGGCTATTGGAATGGCTGGTAGCTTTGCTTTTCATGTGGTAAGAGACAAAATCTTCTCTTCGACTTTTTTGTCGTGGTTGGTATGTCTGCTTTCTCAGACAACGGTAATAATTCTCTTACAACAATTTAAGCACTATCCCGTTGAGTCTGATTGGGCGATGCGGATTTTATCAATTGAACATCACAGCTTGGTAAATGACATCTAATATGACCATCGTTTTCTGTTATAGGAGGACCCAATCCATAAACTGGGACCCTTGAAGACATTTTAGGACTGACAACTGAGACTTGATCAGCCTGACATTAATGGAAATGATCTACTAGTGAGATATGACACAGCGACGCAATTCAGATTAATGCATCAGGTCTACTTATACCAAACGTAGTCATCACTCATCACTGCAAAGCATTCACCAGATATAGTAGTTCTCGTAATATCTCGTGTAGAGAATTACAAAACACGGACATCACCATAGTCGTGAAGCATTACCAAATATGGACATGCGTCATCAGTAGGGCCATTTTTATGACCTAAAAAACTTGACAATATGACTTTATTTCTCAGAAAATATGACTTTATATGACAAAACAAAAATATTACTGAGCTAGAACATGCAACTACTGTACAAATAAGCATTACCAGCGAAAACAGGCGTAGAAGATGGTAGCCTCATGGCTTGTTGAAGCTCCACTAAAATAAATGGCCCAAAAGATGAGCAAAACATAGTTTGGTTTGAAGCAAATTGAAAACATGCATGGACATTGGTTTAATTCGTTGGGACAGCATGAGCATGCATTTTTGGCAGTGCATTGCATTTCATCCACATAATTTGGTGAACCTATGTCTTTGACAACATTTGCAGGGTGCCTCAATGGGTTCAGTTTTCAGCTTGCAGCTTAGATCTAGTGATATATTAGTTTCACCTGATATTTTGAGATGGTTTTGATGGTTTCCTTATTGAATTAGGTTGAAAATATGCAAAATATGACTTTATGACCTAACATGGAAAACTTGACTTTTTATGACCGTGTAACTTTTGCTATAGACTTCGTAGGGGTGCGATTTTTTGTATTATAATTTGTTTCATAGCTTCCTGATGCACAGAAAACAATCTGACTTATGACTTTGAATGGCCCTAGCCGTCACAGACTCTCTAAAGCAAAATTGAAGTTTCTGCTGCAAAAAACTACATCTCCATGAGGCCGGAGTAAGTTCTACAAAGGCTCAGTCATAGGCAAAGATGATAAAGACGAGCTAAAAAAGCCTGAATTAGTTACTAGTTATTGTTATATAACATGAAATTTGCACACGAAAAATATAAGAAATAAGTTAAAAATCGAAAAATTCGAAGTCGGTGTGGACCCTCTAAACCAGCGCTTCTCAACCAGTGGGCCACAGCCCACTGGTGGGCCGCGAAATGTTCCGAGATAACTTAAATATTGTTTGAAAAAAGTTATTGGTATGCCTAGTCATGAGTTCTGAAACAAATTTTTCGTAAGGTGGGCCCAAAATCAAAGTCTTGGCGAAAAGTGGGTCGTGACATCAAAAAGATTGAGAAGCACTGCTCTAAACATCACCAGAATCAAATTCTCTTACATGGATTTTTGCATAGCCAAGCCTCACATAAAAATCATAGGGCGCAGTTGGCCCGAAACAACACAATTTTGAAATGCACCCTAATGCAATATATCAAAAATGTTTTCATGCCATGCTAGGCATTGGCGACTCTAACAAAATTAGTTGAAAGCAAACGTTGCAGTTGCACCATCGTATTTAATTAATGTATGTTATGTAACCAGCACTGGATTGCCAACAACTTAATTGGCCTTGCTCTTGCTGTGAATGGAGTTGAAATACTGCACTTGAACAGTATTATCACTGGATGTATTCTGTTGAGCGGTAAGCACGTGGTGGGTTGCTTTTAAAAGGTTTTGAGAAGAAAGAATGAAACACATTAATGCAAGTAGTCGAAGTTGAAAACACCGTATCTTTTATCCGCATTTTGTGATGAAAAAAATTCTCGTGTTTTTACAGCTAAATCTTGCATGAACCTGGCCTGCTGGCAATAGTGTGCTATTTTGTCGCTGAGTCACAAAACCAGCCACACGGATGTGCTTTTTTGTTAAAAGAGGCCGGAAATAATCTCGGGTTCAGAATTTTTTTCATTTTTGACGAATTTCTGCCAGTAGCTTGACAAAGCTCAGAGTCTCAGGCTTCTGTTTTACTGATAACGAGTCCCAGTAAGCATTTAATATGTAATACAAACATCAAAATGTTTATTTGCAATAAAAAAGCTCGCTTTGTACTAGTTTTGTCTTTCTGTTCAACCCAGACCAGGCAGTACGTTCGCTTTGCTCTTGAACAGTTGCTGCAAGGGCTGTCAGTGAATGACTACAAATTTACAGTTAAACAAGATCAAGATTTTTAAAATCTTTATCATTTTTAACCTTGGCAATTTTAAGCTGCTGTAGCTTCGTTCACAACGAGCTCGGAACGCAGTCGTGAACTTCTAGTGCTTGTTAGTCCTTGTTCCATTTCGATGTGCAAGATTTTAACTGATAAGATTTCTTGATTTGCCTAACTTCCAAGTTTTATTTAAAAAAAAATACGAAATCTTCTCTAAGCTGTCACTCCAGCAACATATTGTTTTTTTTGACACCAAAATATTGAGACTTCTGTCAAGGCCTCCCAAACAGTCTATTCTGGAGGCCTTGCCTCTGTACATATTTTGGGTCGAAATAATTGCAGCTGATGAATTCGCGGATACAGAAAGTATACTGTAGAAAAGTCAGTTGGTCTCGCCACCATCAAATTACATTGTCTAGAGTGGTCGCATTGAATTATTTTATTTTTATGATTTGCCGATGTGTATTGCTGCATCGAGAAAACCGATGTTTAAATGAACATCTTTTCCTTAGGTCTCTTCGTGTACGATGTATTTTGGGTTTTTGGAACGAACGTAATGGTTACCGTCGCCAAAAACTTCAACGCGCCAATTAAAGGTGAAGCTGCATGCCTGCATGATTGAAATACTAAATCGTTCGTATTGTGTTGCAAATTTAATTTTGTAAAAGTCAGACAAAAACTCCGGGATCGAACAAAAAATGTGGGAACATGCCTTTGCACTATTATTGGCCTGAAGTTTTATAGTTGCAAAGTTAGCTTTCACGTCACTAAATAATGAAGCAAAACCCATGAAATAAATACCCCCGAAGCTTGTTAGTATACTGAAGCAGTTTTCTTTAGATGGAGTACCTTGATTTGTCTGCTGAGTTTGCTGCTGGCGCAAAATAGCGAAGTTATGCTGCCACCAAGATTGCAGCTATAATTGTTTTGTAGCGGATCACTATGCATGTCGGTGATTCAGTTGATAGTACGCAGAAACGAGCTGGTTTGCTGTTTTCATGATTGTCCTTCATGAGCATAAAGAAAAGAAACCGGATAAGATTGCTCCTGCGTAATAAACAATAAAAACAGCACTGAACTGAAGGTCAATAATATTATGGTGATGAGCAAATTAGAAGTGTTTAGTCATCTCGTACCTTCTTATCTTAGTGTTGCTTTCTGAGCCGGTCTGTCACTTGGGCACTTCGCCCACAAGCAATGATGTCACAGTGTTGCTTTTACAAAAGCTCTTATAAAAGTCTGTAATTGCAGTTGTCTTTCCGCAAGATTTTATTGATCATGGAATTTTTGGGAAGCATTTGGCTATGCTTGGTCTCGGGGACATTGTCATTCCAGGTAAGCGTTGAATGCGTCTGCGCGAAAGAACGCAAAAGGATATGTTACGCTGTGTGGTGCGTGCGGCATTTTAAGCCGTGATGCTGCGACGAAGAATGCAGCTATATTTGTTTTGTAGCGAATCAGTAATGTGGATTCTATGCAGTGGAAAGGATCACTGTAAAAATCATGCGATGAAAAGTCCGCTGAGGACTTCTTGCTTGTGTGTAGCTCAGTCACCGCATCAGCTAACTCTGTCAACCGCATCTGTCAAAAACAGTGCTCGTCAGTAAAATGATGACGACGAGGAGCAAAAGAAGATCGTTAACTTTCGCTTGCTACGAGCGTAGAACGTGAAACGCTTCCTTTTGTCTTCCTTTTGTCGGTTTTATTCGAGTGCTGGAGGATTGTTTATATCTTGTTCAAACACATTCGCCAGCTTTTCACTAAGCAGACATTATTCGCCTTAGCGCCTGCAAAGCTTACCAAGGAACGTGCACCGTAAAATTCATTTCAACAGAACTCTACTGGTTCTAATGTTCTTGGCGTAATCGATGCGTCAAACGTGATAGGTTAACTTTTGCAAATCAGAAGTTGTGCCCTGAAAGCCTAAACTGATTCTTGTTAGTGGCAGCTAAAGTCCTATTGTTTTTATATATGCTTTATGTTTCAGGTATATTCATAGCTCTCTTGCTTCGTTTCGATATGAGGTATGTTTATCATGGATTAACTAATACAGTCTCAGGCTGTGTGTTAGAATAATGGTCGGTTAAGTCTAAACAAAGTAACGAAAGCTTGCTTTGATTATAATATTTAAACCATCTCGAATGATGCTGCTGTCGTGTCAAAACACTTGCTTCCCTGAGACAGCCTCGCGTTATCTGTGTGTTTGATGTGACTCTTTGGGGTTTAAGAGTCCCCGATGAAGTTATTTCTCGCTGCTGTTGGCGTACATGTCGTTGCCAAAGTTTAAAAGCTCCGTTTGGTTGATTTTGGTATGATCTATAATGATCTTGTTATAACCAGACATTTGTTAGCTTTTGTTTGTTGTTTTGCTTGTGAGTTATCGTTGTTTAGTCAGCTACCCTCTGAATCTGATATTCCGATAATAGTCTCAAAATGCAGTAGCGAACGTCCAGCATACTCGTCAAGGACAGAGACGTTGCTCTAAGTTGCCTTTTTTGCCTTAAATCATTAAAATGTTTTTGAAGCTAATCCGTCACTGATGCAATTGCAACTTCTACTTTCTAAGAATCAGCTTCAGTTCATATGCGTTGTGTGTAATTTGGCCAAATCGAGCCTCAGTCACATGCATTCTAGAGTCAGCTCTTGACTTCGCTGTTTCGGTTTTACAGCTTAAAACGCGGCCAGAAAACTTACTTCTACTCCTCGTTCCTTGCGTACATCGCGGGTCTGGTGGCCACGATCATTGTCATGGTGGTGTTCAAGCACCCCCAGCCCGCCCTGCTATACCTTGTGCCAGCATGCATCGGTGCGCCGCTTCTGGTCGGCGTGGCCAAAGGCGACCTGCCCAAGATGCTTGTGTAAGTATGTGCTGTTGTCGGTGACGCTCGCTTGTTCGCGAATGAAATCAGCGCGATTGGAAATAATCATAAAAGTCTACAGCTTGCTGATCCCAGCGCTTAGCCCCATCGTGTCTCTTGGTGGTTTAGCGTCTGGCAGCAAATGGCTTACTGTGAAATGATTTCCGATTGGAGGAGTTCGGCGTCCATATGCGTCCTGTGCGTTGTGTGGACTCGAGCACGCAGTGCGAGGCAGCTGCCGGATGCTTCCTGTTTTAATCAGTTTGTTGCTTATGTGTCTTGAGTGATTAAAACTGCCATGTAGGAACTCTCCTATAGTGAAAAGCCCTCTAGTTTGAAACTTTTTTCGATCATGCTTTACGTCAGGGGCGAAGCGTCAACCGAAAGTTCGTTTTGAACCTTTTGCAGAGAGTATGCGAGAGTATTCAAAGATGAGGCCGTTGTTTCAAGGGAGGATAGATGAATGAGGTTCATACGTTATTTCCTTTTGCACGTCCGGCACACATCAAGTGTCTGACATCGACAGTAAATGTTGTCAAGGAATAACTGCATGGTTGCATCTGTCGACAGCGCAAATCGTCCGCAAGCAATTTTTTGGTTAGGCATATTTCTGTAATGTCAGTATGGTTACAGTGGCACTTGGCCTGATGCTCATGTAAAAAGTTTAAAAAAAACTTGTCGTGTTCGCGTAAATAGTGTCAATTTATTCGGTAAATGTTTTCCTTGCCTGTTTTGCACACCACATTACACAAAATACAGTATTGCAAGCTTGGCAATAAAAAACAAAACTTTGTTGCTTAAGCCCTTCCCACTTCGTCCGAATGCGACTCTCTTTGCGGAGGTTTGGTGACTTTTCATCACGCACCATTTCATCACGCGACAATTAATCACTAGATAGTTAATCACGCAGACAATTAATCACTTGAACGGTTTGGTGACATTTAATCACGTGACGATTAATCACTGACATTTCATCACTGTTTAGTTAATCACGGGTAAACAGCGAAGAGCCAATCTTAGCCTGTTATTTCACTATTTTCGTAGTCGTCTTTCATACCAATTTCGTTAACTTTTCGCATAGCACTTTGTGTTAAATGAAAATAGCAGCCCGTAACTGTTGCATTTGGAAATGCTGATCTAAAAGCATTTATAGCTGCCCTCTCAAAATCTAGCAGTGTTCTCTCGGGAGCAACCAAAGGAATCATTCTTTTTACTTCATTCAACATGCGATCATATGCAACTTGCGTCTTGTTCTGTACAAGGCAGTAAATGACGGCAGGATTTCTGCCAGGAGCGAGTTCGAAATGTATTGTGTACAATTGAAAAAATATTGATGGAACAACCTTAAATGTTCCGTCTGCTAGCCATAGTTTCGCTCTAGCCAATCCATCTAATAGTACACTTTTGCGTATCCCAATCATCCTGTCGCAGACAGAACCAGTCCCGTCGCCACGGGAGGGCATTTGGGGGGTTAGCCCCCCCAAATTGAAACATGAAACACTATAAAGCGTGATTAAATGTCAGTGATGAACTGTCGCGTGATGAAATGTCTGTACACCCTTTGCGGACGCTCCGCACAATAGTGTCTTGCGTCAGCCCACGCATTCATCTGTTCGTACATCGCTTCCGTCTGTCAAGTAAATGGAGAACAACGCCGGATTGAAACCGAAGTAATTTTTCGATATTTTTTAGTCACTATCGAAAGGAATTGTTACACAGCAAACAATCAGAACAATCAGGCTCTTTGTCCGGTTTCGTGCGGCTCTTGCGTAATTACTAGACGCCCCACTAAATACATGTTTAGCAATAAAGGGCTGGCAAAGTTCTGTCATTGTCGTGTTGGTATGTGATATTTACAATAAATCTAGCTGAGCAAAGGTGTGTGTGAGTGAGGAAGGGATGGGGTGTTGTTCGCTTGTGCCCATGTGTATGATGTGGCTCTTTGCGGTAACACAGTAAGAAATGTGGCTCTGTCTCTGACTTGTTGGCCAACCCTGATATATGGTGTCTGCGAAGTGCATACTTCGCTTACTGAGCAAGCATCCTCAGAGTTGATTAAATTCGAAAGTAATTTGAAGGGTTGAAGTTTAGAGTTGAAATTCTAAGCCCCATAACAAACCGATTGAACCTGAACTAACCTTGACTTTCACCTCCGGTTGGAGAGATGTGACGTCAACCAAATCAGTTCGTGCTGGACAATTTACAGCAAAACCCGGGCATGGAGCAGTTGAAACGCTTGATTTGAAAGTTTTTTTTCCTTGTATGGCTTCAATTGTAGTTTCAGCACGTGTCCTGTGTATCGTGTGCAAAATGCGACAGTTGTGAGACGTTAACTATTCTTTTTTATTTGCATTTTCTGCAGCTACTCGGAGGATGAATCGAAAGATGCTGCGGAAAAGCCTCAGGAGGAAGCGACAAAAAAAGAGAACTGAAATAAACTTTTCCCCTGTAAAACAAAATAGAAGACCTGCACAAGCGGTCGTGCTCTCGCTCAGATGCTGTCGTGCTGTGGTTACTTTGGTGTGACGTCGAAAACCGCCGCTGAGCCTCGGCTAAACTGTCAAGACCCTCCTCGCCCAACGCGATTACTTGCGGGTAGTTTACTCGATAAACGAAACAAAACTAGGTGGGTTGGATCCGCATACTGGCGCGTAGGTCTTAGCGTACTTACTGTTTGCTGAAAATGTCCATTCTGGTATATTGTCATCGTGTGTGCTTGGAATCCGTTGGGTCAGTGGTTCTTTTCGTCTTACTGCTACCTTTCCATGGCACCAAGCTAACAAGGTTAGCCGATGTTCTTCTGAGACGGTTTCCAAAACGTGCGTTCGTAACCATAGTAACCATGCTTGTTCGTTTGCGGAGCTCCGCTGCCGTCGGAAATAACGGTGGCCGCAAAGCATTGGAGTCTCCCGGTTTATTACATGCCCCTGTGAGTTTGTTGTGTGTTGGTTGGCGTGGTAGGGAATGGCGAGCTCAGCTACCTGGTTAAAATTCGTCGGAACCGTGCTTTTGTTGCCTTTCATCTATGGCGGTAGCTTTGCCCAGACTGTTGTTAAGGTCCTGGAAGCCGAGACACGTGGTTATTGTAAATAGGCTTAAACTGCTGATAGCCGTCCCTCACAGCGTGCAACTACCAAAGAGCTTTTCTGCTGATTATGTCCATTATTGCCCGACCAACTGCGTTTTGGAATTCGATTGTGACAAGCTTGCTTTATTAACCCTGTGTTTGTCATCAGGTTACAGATAGTGAGCGATATTTTCTATGGAAAATTATCCCTTTGGTCTGCTGTTGCTATATTAACTAGCATGGAAAGCGTTTGACATCAGGAAGGGTCTTCATCGGGAAAATGTTTCGGCAAGATGGCGATTGAACCGTAAAAAACTCATAAGTAGGGCAACCAATTTTTTTTTGACCTAAAAGCTTAAAATTTTGACTTCATTTTGACCTATAAATTTTCTGCGTTTACAACCGCAAAATAATTCAGCCTTAGGTGTTGAGAACTTGAAAAAAATTGATTGTTTAACTTTGGGGATGATGTATTGATAAGTACATTAATAACTACAGCAGACTCAAATTCGAGAACATCATGAAGCTGAAACACTATACATAATGGATTTAACGTTTACCAAAACAAGTATTGTAAGGCCACATTTCTCGTCTATCCTTCATAATATTCAATCGTCCAGTAGTGGGCACAACAACATTATTACGGCAGGAATCCCAACAAGCCCATTGTCATTACAGAATTGCAACTAAACATGCAAAAGCATACCACTATCTGTTGTTGCAGTTTCAATAAAATATCAAAGAGAAGCAAACTGCTGCAAGAAAATTTTGACCTAATGATAAATTTTGATTTTTCTTTGACCTAATAACTTGGGATTCCCTCATGTTATGAGCGTGAAATTTGGTTTGTGGACGTTTCATAAACTTTAGAAACGGCAGAAAAATTTTGACTTTATTGACTTTTGGTTGCCCTACTCATAAGATTATGATGAGTTGTTCCAAAAACTTCAGTGTCAATTTTATTTCAGAACGTTTGAAAGCATTTTTGTTTGCGATATTTCGGCATAGTTTTCAAAAGCAACCACTTGCCTTCTATCAAAACTGACCTCAAGTTCGGTGTGAAGCAAGAATAAGCATTTTGCAACTATCAGTAAAAAGGAATAAGCTGGGGTAAAATATTGTAGGAAATTTTGAAGTAGTTTCCCAAACTACTGTTCAATAGTAATTGATATTTCATAAACTAAATCCCAAGACAAGAGTTAAACGAGATAATTTTGTTGGACGTATCGTACAGGATTTTCGCTGTTTGCCTGTGGAACATCGTGCAATCCTTGTATGTTTGATTCAGTTGTTTCATTGTGGATCGCAAGCGACAGACGTTCCCTTCCCTTGGACTTTTTTGTTTTTTTTGCGTAACCACATGCACTGGATATTGCCAGTGCAGAATCCCAATAGCCATCGTATATAGCAAAGCCTACTGTCGCTCTCAGCAGGGCTGAGCCTTCGTCAAAAGAGAATTTGCACTTCTCTACTTTTTGTGTTTAAGTCGTATCCAGATCACAAAATTCACGCCGTAGAGCGTTTGTTGACAACAAGAAAATGTTTGTTGGTTTCAATCGGCAACGGACAGTAGCAAATTTTACATTATGTGGACCCAGTGCAGAAGTAAATGAAGTCGCGTTGCTTGTTGCTGGTTTTTGCATTACCTTTATTATTTTGTAAACAAACTCTATTGGCTGACCTTGTTGCAGGAAGAAATCAGTTCCACTGTTAAATCTAAGAAACTCGTGGATTCCCAATACTGACCGTTCTTGTTCTGGTGGTTGTGTTACGTTTCGTTTAGAGGCGCATTTCATGACGCATTTCTATGGTTCTTAAAGCAGTCACATGCAGATTGCAAAAGACGGTGTTGCAGAGTTCTTGTGGTCATGAACAGTTGCTCTTGTCAAAAATCGGGGGCTTTGCGTTTTGCGCATCAGTCACCGTTGAAGGGACATTTGACACCTACCCGGCCATCCTCAAAAACCAATGCTTTTGGATTGCATGGTGTCCTGGAAAGCTCGTTTCCTCTCCCCATACCAAGGACTTGCCTACGCCCGTAGCTGCTTTCCCGTTTAAAGCTTGCTGTGCGATGTCTGATTTACTGCTTAGGTTGCGTTCTTTCTGAGGTGCACAAGAATAAAACGGATGTTGTTCATGTGTAAGTAGTATTTGTGGGCTTGTGTAAAGGCCATCAGTCCAAGTGACTGGCTAGCAGACTTGGACAACTAGATAATTCTAGTTCTCTAATTCGATGAATTAGAGCGAAATGACGGTAATTATAATCTAATTTGCTAAAAGCTTCAATGGTCTAATTTTAGTTCTGTGTAATTTTCGATTTTGCCAAAAAATGCTAATATGTCCAGCGGCATTTTTAAAGATGAACGAGAATGAACCCTTGTGCAAGGAAAGTGCAACAAAATGGTCACAAGTGCCACGCTGCTATCCCGTCACTTGAGCAGCGCAGACAGTGAAACTCGATAAATTTTTTTTCTGATTCACAGCGGCAGTACAAACTATTTGCCCTCATCTGTGATTATTATTACCAGACATGGGGCGATTACATCACGAGTGCAATCGATTACAATCTCGATTACATTTGCCTTGAAACATTTGCATGGTTTGATGTAAGTATAGTATATGTTCAGACAACATACGATATGAGCGAATGCAGTAAACGAAGGTACTAATCTAAAGATCAAGCACTTGTTTACTGAGATGTTCGTGCAGTCAACAAACCAGTGTGGTAACTAGAAGTTTAAGCTGGAGAAGAAACTTAGCTGAAAGAGGTAATCTGGCCTCTAGGGGACCTGCTAGTCTACACTCTGAAAAAAGTTGAGAAATGATGGTGAGTCCGGACTTGTATGGCTATACCAAAAACCCCAATCAACGGAAAACACTCCGAAAAACGCAAATTTACGACAACCAATTAAAAGAACACTAAAACTAAGTGGGTGCCTGTTCTTTGCATGATATGGCCAGGAGAGTAAAATCACCCCTCTTCCCTCCCGTCAGTTGCTTCACTGCAACAAACGCTTTAAATATTGATTGAACAAAAATAATCAATGTTTAAAATCTTAGAGTTAATAAACATCAACGCTTTAAATCTTTTATCAGTCAAACGACATCTACCAGGCTTGATCATTCGACCAGCAACGCTGAAAATTTGTTTGTTAGGACAGTAGAACTAATCTAATTCGTCATAAGGTTCCCACGCATTTTCAAAAAATATTTTCCATACTTTTTCAATACTAAATTTACAAAGTTCAATACCATGCCTTATCTTCATTTTTCGAAATTCATAATCATGAAACACAATTTTACACATTGCACAACACTTCGCAAATATCCCGCTTTTCCTTTAGCAAAACTGTGCTAACCTGCAAAGAACAAGATTTAAAGAATCAGTGTCTGAAGACTTACTGCATCAATCTGAACGAACCTAATGCAATTAAGCTGGTTTGCTTTGTGTACACACAAACAAAAGATATCAAAAACTTGAATGAAACTCAGCACAAAAGGCAACAGAAAACTGTAGCAAACTACGTCTACGCCAGGGGTCTAAAACAAGCGGCCCGCTGGTCTTTTGTGTGGCCGGTGCTGCTTTTTGGGAGTTTTCAAATAATTAACATTCAAGTAATTTCGTTTATTCATCGATTTTTATAAGTGCTCGACCAGCGAGTGAACAACTTCCTTTCAAACGAAAGTAGAGACGGCTAGAAATGAGTTCTCTATAACCTATGACACCTTAAGCAGGTAATGAGATGTAAAAGCTGTTTCTAGCGAAATTCCCGTACCGCCATTGTTGCGTAAGCGTGAAAATGCGGCCCTCTGAATACCTGGTAAGCCCTCGGAGCAATTTGAGTTTGAGACCCTGATCTACATTTCGTACCATCGAGCACTGCTGAATGTATCTACTCAGCACTACCTAAATCACGTAACATTTCTTTAAGCTGTTCCTCTAGATCAGCAAGAGCTTTTTCTTAGATGCCTGCTGTTTTTCAGAAGTTGTTTGACTGTGTAAGTGGTGTCAAGTGACTTAAATCTTGTGCTTTTGTGCCAATTTATTGTCTGCTTTCTGAAGAGCTTTGACATTCTCTGTCATTCTGTGCTTTTTTCAGGTCTGTGGAGCCAGTACTCAAATTTCAGGCTCTGGCTCCGGGCATCTAATATTTTTGGCTCTGGCTCCAACATTTACAGGTTTTTGGCTCCGGCTCCCAAACAATTTGGTCCAAAAAATAGGAAAAAACTTGTATTATTTGTACAACTCGCTTGTTCCACAATTTATATCTGTGGAACCGGAACTAAAATTTCAACCTCCGCCCCCAGTCATCCAAAATTACTTGGGCTCCGGTTTCTATAGCCCTGGATTTTTTTTATTTCTAAATTTTCCTCTTTACTGACTTTTTCCTTGGAGTCATTGCTTTCAGCCAGATGTGCAAAGTATCAACTTCTAGTTCCACGTCCACATTGTAAAAGTTCCTTACCGATCGTGACATTTTTTAATCCTTCCAAATTAGCAATGTACAGTAGTCCTTCACCAACCGCCTCGCAATTAGATGCGAACCACATGAATTTACATCAAACATATTTTTTTTCATAACGAAACCTCTTTCAACGGTTGCCTTCCACGTGATAGCAGCAACAAGAGCTTCACAACAGACCAGAATTCACAGAAGTTTTCACCAGTCCCGTCGGCACGGATGGGCTTTGACCCTCAACTGAAGCTCCACCCCCCCAAATTGAAATATGAAACACTATTGATCAGTGCTGTTTTTATCAAATTTTAGGACTTCAAGACCCCTTGCATAAACGTAAAGCCTCCCTATTGAAGACTTCCTGTCGACGGTTCTGGTTGTCACCATGCATATGTTTAAAATAAATGACTTCTAAACAGAAATAATTGTCTGCTTGGATGCAAGGGAGTTATGGAAACCAGGGAAAAGTTTCATTTTAGCTGGGTTTACACTTTGTCTGTCACGTTTAGCTCCTTACGGAACCGGGCAAGCCACGATAGATACCGGTTACATCCCAGCATTCTTGCGGAACTGTGTTGAACACCTAGCGAACTGCAGCCCGTTTAAAAATGTAACCAGATTAACTACCCAATAATTTCGCCTTCAACCTTAAACCATGATAGAGTGTCATGAAACTGTTGAGGGGTGCCCGACGAGAGAACCTGTTTAACAGGTTTTTGTCGGTGTCCCAGCTCTTCAACTTTATGGTATGCAATTGTCCAATGTTTTCACCAGTAACCTCAACTCAAATACTGACTTCCTTTTGAAAAAACTGACAATCTGACGCTGGGGCCGAGATAAAAATATCATCGAACTGGCTAAGATCACAGTCACGATCTTGGGCAAATCGAGCTTGAGGTAGTTGGTGAAGTGTTATTTTATACTTCTGATCTTCTTCGTTTGGAATTTCCATACTTTTGCAATACCTAAGGGACACTTTGGCCAAACTCAATACTTTTTCAAGGTCTTGAAAACCGATTTAGAAATT
>Ga0210059_1005521_pt1 | contig 20347 bp, 11 predicted proteins | sample Ectturendosymbi2_FD_188042 | JGI IMG/M metagenome (GOLD analysis project Ga0210059, IMG submission 188042) | Ecteinascidia turbinata endosymbiont from Florida, USA - Sample 2 (SPAdes) (version 2) | ecosystem: Host-associated > Tunicates > Ascidians > Unclassified | place: Key West, Florida... | reverse complement strand
GGCGGCGGCTGCGTCGCGGATCTTTCCCGACGTGGGAGGAGGACGACGTCGGTGCCCACTGGTCGGCCGGCTTTCTACAAATAGGCTTGGTCACTGTCGGGAGGACGTACGCACACAAACACACACGGGGCAGGCAAAGGTGTCAGAGCGACGCACGAGCGAACGCGCTTCCGTTGCCATGGGAGATTATGAGCTATGATAAAGTCATCTCAATTGCTGTTGCGATGCGACTATAGCAAGTCGCAGCCGCCCTTTTTCTTCTGTTTCTTGGTTTGCAGCGCGGCTCTGGTAGCGCGTTCGAAGACGTCCCTGACGCCTTCCTTTGTCCGGGCTGAACATTCCACGTATCTTCAAAGCAAATACTTAAACTGTTTTTGCGCTACTATGAACGGCGTGCACAGCGTACAAAGCAAATTCATGACGATAATGATAAACGTGACGTAACAAATGTATCTAAAGTATTGTTTTGCCAAGTGGCGTGACATTATCTTATTCAGCAGACGCGTTTTAATTTCGCAACAATCAACAACACATTCGCAAAATATCCACTGATATCTTTCCGAGTAAATTTTTACATTTGAAAGCCAGTGCGGTAACAAGCATGACCGGTGGCAAGTCGGTCACATAGTATAGCAGTACTTCCTCTATCCGGGAAGCTGCTTCTCTTTTTGTTAGCGTGTAACTAACTTTTACGCTAAACATACGTGCGTTCTTAGTAGAATTCGTACTTGACGCATGGAAAGAAGTCGGTGAACGGGGAACCAAATAAGCGCAAACGTATAATTTTTTACGTAACAGTGGGTAACAAGTCAAAATGGCGCATTAGCTGAAAGGTGCGTCGTTTCAGGGGGTCCCGTTAATCTATTCAGGTAAAACCGCCCCAGGATCGCAGCAACCGGCGGCAGACCCCCAAAAAAATTATATTGTGTTCCACAAATTTTGTTGTGTCCAGTAAAATTTGTTTCAAATATCTAATAAAAACAAAAATCTTGCCCCCTCAAACCTTAAAAACCGCCCGAGACGGCCACCTTCTAGATCAGGTCTTCATAACCTTTATCTGACCATGTTCCCCTTTAACATTTTGACAGATGAGCATGTGTCCCCAAAATTTCTTATGACAAAAAGACTGAGTAAAATAACAAGAATTTACTGAATTTTCAATAGAACTTTGAGACTTCTCGAACTATGACGGTCGACTCCGTTTTCATGTCTCAAAGTTAATTTGTTGCAGCGGTACAATAAATGCACTTCTTAAGGATAATGTGCTCCCTGGAGTACTGGGAACCCCTGTTCTAGATCCACCACCGTTGCAAAAATCTTATTGCAGTGCTTCGTTGACGAACTTTGACCGTTACCGTCATACACCGATCTTTGCCATTGCTGCTGAAATATTATGCAGCGAACTTCAAGTGAGGCTACAGATACTCCGCGTAGGATTGGCATGAAACCTGCTTGTGAAGAGCGTTTGAAAATATACAGGCGAGATCAGTACCATTTACATTCGTCCAATACCAGCAAGTGAGAATGTTTTTGGAAATTACCAATGTCATTTTTGCGCATCCACGTTACAAATTGATCGCAGTTATTCTAAACAGGTGTTAACCTGGTAGGTGGGTTGTTGCACGAAAGCGGAAGAAAAAGCACACAATAGCTTGGCATTTGGCAACCACGTCAATCAACGAAGCTATCTAACCCTGCTGCTACAACCCACCTACCAGGTTACCACCTGTTTAGAATTATTGCGATCAATCTGCAACGTGTGGATACGCAAAAATGACATTGGTAATTTGCCCTGCTCCTTGATATCGTGGTCGATGGTTTCGGTCAAAAACACGAGCATTGGACTTCTTCGATTTGGTGCATTTGTTCGTGCTGCACACCCGGAAGTGTGGCGTTGCATGAAATAGCCAGAGACAGTCTATGACAAGTTTCATGTTTAGGTGTTTTGGCATTACAACAAAATGAGCAGCACAAATACTCTGCTGTGTGTGCTTTCCCTGAAGAAACTCACCGCGGGACTCACACATGCCTCATACGCGCGCTGCTTCTAATTCAGAAAACGTGAAACGAGTCTATTGGTAAAAGTAGTTTACAGCAATATTTCCAGAACCTAAAGTGGCTCCAATCAATTCATGGCCGCTGTTGGCTTCAAATCGGTGGTCCCAAACACGCGGGCCGCATGTGGCCAACGAGGGTGTTTTGCGCGGCCCGCGATGATTTTTTTTTTGTGAAGTTTCAAACAATTAATATTTAAATTATATACTGCATTTAGTTTATTCACCGGTGTTGAAAAGTGCTCGGCTAGCGAGTGAACAAGTTCCTTTTAAGCGAACGTAGAGAAGGATAGAGATGATTTGCCTATAACTCACGACATCTTTCCCAGGAAATAAGATGTAAAAGCTGTTTCTAGCAAGGTTCAGATGCCACCACTGTTGCCTTAGCGTCAGAACGCAGCCCTTGGTAGTCATAATGCGGAACTTGGGTTACTTTATAAGTTCTCATCTGGTCCTCGGAGCAATTTGAGTTTGAGGCCCCTGCTTTAAATTATGGCCTTCCCACATACAAAGGTTCCTCTTCTAGTCTAGAGCAGACCTCATCTGTGTTGGGAAATCTTAACTTGTAAGAAACACTGAAGAGTTCGCAAACGAGCGCCATAAACACATGAAATAAACATGCAACATTGAAAAAATGGGTAATTGTATCTTCTTCACTAGCAGGGCAATGACAATAAATTCACCCGTAAAACAAACAGACCTTTCATCGTCCCTAAAGAGCACGTTCCTCCTTAAAAACACACAAAATATTGCGCAAGGCTTGCAGCAATATCGAGAGTGATAACTTTAATCTTGTGGCATTTGGGTTCGACTTAAAAAGATCTTTCAGTTAAATATTTTTTCATGAATACCTAAAGTGAATTCAACGGCTTTCCCCTTTTAGGAGCAACACAGTATTTCGAATGAGCTCACTTATAGTTAAATGCAGGACTCGATAGCACACATATGTATCCCGCCTCGTGTAAGTGTACCTTGTGTGACCTTTTTTTTCTTTGAGTGAAACCAGTCATGCGGGCCCAACACATCACCTGGGACGTAGGATTACAGATAAAACACTTTTTAAAGCACAACAAAGCGCAATGCACAAGACCTACCCATAGGCACCAATCTTATCGGCCATCGCTTGTCCTTCTTCAGTCGTTACAGGTGATTGTTTCATTTTACTTAACTCGCGGATGGTGCTCTGGTCGTGTCTCAAATCCTTCTTGTTTCCGACTAAAATGATGGGAACATTCGGACAAAAGTGCCTGACCTGTAAATATGCAACACCTCAATGGTGAAAATTATCCAGCAGCTTGCATTGGACACGCAAGTTTAACTGTATGCGATGCTCTTTTGCGGCAAACTCTTTGTTGATTAGTATTTAAGCCGCACGACTAAGCGAATTCGTAACAGTAAATAGTCAACTGAGTCACCGCCAACAGTGCACAACTTATCATTCATCTTAACCTGGAGGGTAATCAGGTTTTGAACTCAGTTTACCAGAAACAATTTGACCAGGACAAAGAAATCATTAAAGTTGATGCAACTGTTGCTTGCCCTGGTCAAGTTTCTGTGAACTGAACTTGCTGGATGAAGACTGTGGGTGACCAAAGATCAGTGAAGTTGATGATTTGGGAGGGAAAATTAAAATGAAAATGCGCCTCCAAAATACAACTTTCTTTGGATTTCTTTAGTGTGAAATATCTAGAGATTTTGTGGCTAATTTGTAGATTAACATCAGCAAGGAGGGCCACACTATGTAACTTTTTCACTTCAATATGCCCCAAAAGCAAAGACTAAAATCAATTTCTCATTGAAATATACTTTGTCTGAATTCTGCAAACACCAGACAAGTGCAATTTAAATTATGTGACAACAGCACCGTTGTTCTGGACAGTATGGGAACTCCATGAATAAGCCATAAGCAATTCAGAATTAATTTTCAATTTTAAATCTGAACCTAACTGACATATGTGTATGATGCTGATAGTTATTATTTTATCTGCCGTATATGCACCAGAGTCCTTCGCACGGCGGGTAACCCGCATTTGCGTGGGGTGAGTGCAGGAACCTACGGAGTAATGCATGTGGTGCAGGTGCGAGTTAAACTTGGTGCAGGGTGGGCCAAATATTGTCACTATCTTTGTGAGAGTCGCACACTGAATGACTTCCTTTCATTTTAGCAAACCAAAATTTAGTTTAAAGCTACTGAGAGCATTTGAATACTATTTGATATGGTAACGACTGTATGTTACTTTCAATCACTCCTAAATCTGATATCATAGGCAAATTTAGTGCTAATGGAAGAATAAAGGTAGTTAGAAATCAGTTTAGTACAGAGGGACACATGAGTAGAATTAAAATCGAAATTAGTTTTGCACCAAGGTGTCATTGGACGTGAGGAAATCTACTAGTGGGTAGTACATGTGCATGAACATGATAAACAGGCACTAAAGACGATTGGATTGAAGATATTGAATTTGAGATGATAATAATAAAGTCAGGCTGTCATTGTATTGTACATATACAATAATGAAAAGCTTACTGGGCCACACAAAACCTTCAACCGGGCCGCAGGTTGGGCATAGCTGGTGTAGAGACATTCTCTAGTGGTGGGGATTCAACAGATTAGAGTTTCCACGTTTCACTGATCTTGCAAGAAATACGTTCTGCGTGATGGCAACTAGCGCTGCTAATGAACGAGTGTTTAGCATCAGTGATCATGTTGTTAATAGTAGAAGAGCAAATTCGAAGAGTTCCTCAGTGAACGACACACTCTTCTCCAACACTGCTCTGAGAAAGAACCACTGAAGTTACGTAGTATATTTTTACTTTACAGTAGTTAAGGGTCTTCCATTGCCTTTGAAATGAACACTGAATAAATTGCCACTAGCAATGAAACACATTGCATGTGATTTTGTTCGTTTTCAGACACATAGTGACAGGTGCAGGTTTGGGACGGAAACTGTGTGGGGCGGGTGCAAACAAAAACTTTTAACCCACGCAGGACTCTAATATGCACACATTGACTTGTTACAAGTCATAGTTTGCCCATGCATTTTGTAAGCATGGGCACACATTAATGCGTATAAAGTAGAACCAAAATCACTATCAAGCCATTATAAGATGGTAAAGACAAACCACAACTCCAAACACACAGCCTTGCTTTGTGTTGCAGCCTTTGTTATTTCACCATCAAACTTAAAACCATTCCTGCTACTGCTTTGAACTCCACAGGAAACCAACAATTTTAAGATTTTGCCAGCAGTTACAAAGAATTGGGATTAAACTATAATGAGTTTATTCATAAGAAAGTCAATGTCAGCAGTCACTGCTGAATCACATTAATTGCATAATGCAGTCTCTTTGCAACTTCGTTGTACCAACAAAACTAAACTAACTACAGAATAGACTTTTCAAATTCAAAATAATTGCACAACTATCTGGCAACTTGCAATTAATTATCATGACAAAGTTTGAACTTACAAATGACATTTTCTACAATACTAAATACTTAATTACTATTCATGATTTATGCTTAGCCTGAGGAAAGAACATGGGGAGGCACTAAGTATTCTGATCGCAACATGACGTTTTCTAAAATCGATCAACTTTTAACTCGTTGGCTGCCAGGCTACGGTATATTCGCACTTTGATTTTGGCCTAAAAAACAGCAGTTTTCGGCTGCCTTACCAACGCCCTAGCTCCTCCGCCGATTGCGCTAGAGAGGTGTTCAACAGCTCAAACGGATCGGCCAGTCTAGAAGATTGCACTCGAAAAATTTTTTGGTTGGGGGGTGCGGATTGTTTGTGACTGACGTCATAAGTGAAGAAGTTTTAGGGTCATTTTGGCTCATGTTGCCTGGCCTAGGGCCCAACCGCTAGGCCAAAGTGCTTCGCTGAAGTTTTCATTGGAAACTAGACTCGAGACCGAGTCTTTTGAGCCTTTGATCGACTTTCTAGCGTTTCTGGTTCAAAAGTTATGATCTAAAATAAACAAATTAATTAATTAACTAATTAGCTAATTAGTCAAATATTTTTACTAACTTATATCACAACTTTTGAACCCGAAACCCCAGCAGGTCATCAAAGTATCAAAAGACTCGGATTGTAGTCTAGTTTCCAGTAAAACTTCAGCGAAATACTACCACCTAACGATTGGTGCCCAGGGCCAGGCAAAGTGGGCCAAGGTGGCCTAAAAGTCCTCCACTTATGACATCACTCACAAAAAACCCGCACCCCCCAGGCAAAAAATGTTGTTTCGAGTGCAATCTACTAGACTGGCCAATCCGTTTGAGCCCTCAAATAGCTCTCTAGCGCAATCGGTGGAGGAGCTAGGGCGTTGGTAAGGCAACCGAAAACTGCTGTTTTTTTGCGAAAATCGCCAAAACCACCCAGACGCCAAGGTGTTAATTAGCAAAAGCTGAGAGGCAACTATGCTGCTTTGATCAGGTAAAGCAGAGGCTCTTAAACTTGTTCAGTTGCACCACTTTTGACGTTAGTCATTGATACTTGCATCTCAGCTAACCTTACAATCAGACAAAAAAACAGAACAATTTATTTGCCATCATACGGTTTTTCAATGATATGCTGCTGTCATACTTGCTTCTTCCTTGCAAGCCTTTCACCCACCCCAGTTTAAGAACCCAGGATGTAAAGGATACAAGCAAAGCTTTATTGGATTATGTTCTCGGTTTCAGCTGAAAGTCAGAAACTAAAAAATATAGTATCAGTTCAATGAACAGAAATCAAATTGTAGCAAAGCAGCATTCACCACTGTTAAATGCATTTTAGAACAACTGATTAAGGAGCTTGATGAATATTTTTAGTGATACAATATAACGGATGTCAAGATCTACAAATTACTCACAGCCATTGCAGAGGTGGCAAATCCGCGAGCCACATGCTGCTCTGTGCCTGTTTCCATGCGGCTCTTAATTACCAGAAGTCCCACAAATTAGCATGCATAACAATAAATGGCTTGTAAAGTTCTGTTGTTGTCATATTGGTGTGTGACATTTACAACGAATCTAGCTGAGCAAAAGAATGCGTGTGAGGAAGGATTGGGTGACTTTTATGTTAGTCCATGTGTATGATGCGGCTCTTTGCAGTAACACAGTAAATGTGGCTCTTGGTCTCTGGCTGGTTGACCACCCCTGGCCTATTGCAATACAATTGCTGACAAATTTTACCTCAGGAGTCCACTTTTCTGGGATGTTTTCCAGAGAATCTGGGCTGTCAATTGAAAAGCACATCAAAATGACATCAGTGTCTGGATATGAAAGTGGTCGCAGTCGGTCATAGTCTTCTTGGCCAGCTGTATCCCACAGGGCTAACTCAACCTAAAAAAGTATTAAACGTTAATTGTGACAACATTTTGCTTTTGTTGCAACCACTCCGCTGGCATTGCGCTGGAATGCGCGGTTCACCACGAACTGAATGTGCACGAAGAAAAGCACTATATATGCGTGGCGCGAACAAGCAATAACAGAGTGATCGCAGCATGTGATCTCTATTGTTGCTTGCTGCCACGGTGTGAAGCTTTGCACACATGCCGCTCGGGCTTTCCGATCACATCAAAATGGTGCGGCGACCCAGGATGTGAAGGTCGTGCTTGGTTCAGCATTCACACAAAGAATGTACGATCGGTGCAGTTTGTTGAAAAAAGGAGATGTTGTTGCAACCACTCCACTGGCGTTGCACTGGAATGCGCGGTTCGCCACAAACAGAATGTGCGCGAAAAAAAACACTAGATGTATATATGCGTGGTACGAACAAGCAATAATAGAGGGATTGCGGTGTGTGATCTCTATTGTTGCTTGCTGCCACGGTGGGAAGCTTTGTGCACATGCCGCTCTGGCTTTCCGATCGCATCACTTTCATACTGATAATAAAATGTGAATTGTTTTAGCACACTGTACCACCTTTTTTGTAGTTTCTTCGTCAGTACAATCTGATGATCATTGTGCATCATGAGCAATAAATTGTGAAAGCACAACTAGTATGTGTAAAATTTTGTACTGATGCAAAATAACTCAATGAACAGCACATGGTGATAAAAATGTTTCAAACATCACAGACAGAATGCAATATACTTACTTAATTTGAACAAGTGTTGTGATGTTGCAATATTTACTTAACACTTTGAGAGCCAGTGTACGATATATTCGTACCTACATTTCGGCTTAAAAATAGCAGTTTTCGGTTGCCTTACCAACGCCCTAGCTCCTCCGCCGATCGCACTAGAGAGCTGTTCAATGGCTCAAACGGATCGGACAGTCTTTTAGTATGCACTCGAAAAACATTTTTTGGTTGGGGGTGTGGATTTTTTGTGACTGACGTCATAAGTGAAGTAGTTTTAGGGTCATTTTGGCTCATGTTGCCTGGCCTAGGGCCCAACCGCTACGCCAAAGCATTTCGCTGAAGTTTTCATTAGTAACTAGACTCGAGTCCGAGTCTTTTCAGTCTTTGATCGACTTTCTAGCTTTTCTGGTTCAAAAGTTATGATCTAAAATAAACAAATTAATTATCTGATCAGCTAATTAGTCAAATATTTTTATTATTTTAGATCATAACTTTGAAACCCGAAACCCCAGCAGGTCATCCAAAGTGTTAAAAGACTCAGATTGTAGCCGAGTTTCCAATAAAAACTTCAGCGAAATACTACCATCTAACAGTTGGAGCCCAGGGCCAGGTAAGTGGGCCAAGGTGGTCTAAAAGTCTTCCACTTATGATGACACTCACAAAAAATCTGCACCCCCAACCAAAAATTTTTTGAGTGCAGACTAGAAGACTTGCCATGTCTTTTGACACTTCGACCAGGTCTGTAACCTGTACCGGAGCGGAGAAATTCCCACGCAAAGCCACGTGTGTTTCGTTTTTTTTTTTCTTGGAAATTCACAAAAGCGGCCGGACGCCAAAGTGTTAATAGTGAGTATAATTACATATACCATATATACTCGTGTATAAGCCGAGTTTCTGGGACCTGATTTTAATGTAAAATTTCTGGGGTCGACTTATACACGAGTAATGTTTTTGGACATGTTGCTGCTGAGTCGAGTTACATGTGGTATGAAAAGAAAACTCCATTATTACTTTACAGCTGTCGTGTACGAAGATTTGTAGAACTGCGCAATATAGAAATGCTTCTAGAGGTTCCAAAATTTCTTGGTCCTGATACAGTTGGGCGCTGTACCGCTGTACGTAAAGACTTAACTGATTTGTTAGCCTGTGGCGTCCATGAAGCTTTTATAATCCCAATGGCGTTTGTTATGCATAATTCCACATTTTAAACTGCTAAACACGGCATAATTCTCCATTTGACGACTGTTAGTTTTCTGCTAGACACGGCATAATTCCGCATTTTAAACTGTGAAGTGTACTGTGCGCAATGCTTCAGAAAAGTAACAGTCGTCAAATGGAACTAAAATTCCAAGTTGGTGTACAGTAGCACCGTTGCACCATTTTCTGTTCTGCAAAGAATTTAACATATCTTATGCAAAGGAGTTAAGCATAATTGCAAGCGTCGATCCAATGCCATAAAATTCAAAAGTGCTGCTTTCCAGACAAAGCTTCGCAACTGCGGGGACGCAGCACAACTAGACAGCCCTGTATACAATTGCTGAAGCCTGGAAGTTGAACGCTCGGTGTTGATTTTGGCACGTTGGTGAAGGGACTCCCTTCGGCAACAATTGGTTGATCGGATTAATGGCACTGCAGGTTTTCACACTGAGCAGTACGCTTTACACACTTAAAGTTAACTATGCGATTAACCATTGTAAGTTTACAAATATATGGTACATTTCTATGCGAATAAGCGATTTATGCAAAGAACCGGTTTGCGATTAATCGGACTATTTTCTTCACGTGTGAATGGCTTTGGTTTGGGATTCTAGAATCCTATGCGATAAAGCGATTTGTGCCTTTAACCGATGTGCGATTAACCGATTTCGTCTGTAGTAATTATTCCAAAATATTCTCGAATTGCGGAGTCGACTCATACACGGGCAATACCTTTAATGATGCAATTTCTTGTCTTAAAATGTGTATCGACTTATACACGAGTATATACGGTATAACAATTTAGTACTGCTAGCAGACTGAGCACTTTATCATTTTGCTTTTGTGATATAACAAAGCAGACTGCCATTTCTTACAGCAGCATGTCATACGAGTAGTTTAGTCAAGCATTCTTTGCAAAAAAGCTTTCTGGAAAGCTGTATCCATGCAAAAGAAGCTTATCATGCATATTTTGACATGCCAGTCAGTGACCAAGATAAACCTTGGGCACCACACATGATATGTGAATGTTGCCATTATATTCAAGAACAGGGATGGCCAAACTATGGCCCGCGGGCCGCTTCCGGCCTGCCAACTAGTTAATCTGGCCCACCAAATACCTTGCACATTTTTTTCAAGCACCACGTTTCCGACTGTGGACAGCAGCACAACAGCATTGGTTGCCACCTGTCACATAAATCACCCTGCATCCGGCCCTGCAGTGGCCAGGCTGTTGCGAATTCAGCCCTCAGGCCATATGGCCACCCCTGCTCTGGAAGGTTGATTTAGAGGAGAGAAAAGGGCAATGTGTTTTGCTATCCCTTGCGTAAAATTAGATTTAACACCATTCTATTATTTAAAAAGATAGAGTAGTCCCACTAGCATTTCTGGTTCAAACGTTATGGCCAAAAAACATGAACTTGGTAATTTTACCCTAACTTTTTGAACCAGATACCCTAGAAAGTCAATCAAAGGCTCAAGTGACTCAGATTTTAGCCTAGTTTCCATGAAAAACTTCCACCTTGCGGTTGGGGCCCAGGGCCCAATAACTTTTGTTTCAGGTTATCCCAGAATTTTACTATTGAGGTAATTCTGTATATAGGCACTCAAGCTACTATTCAATTTAAATTAAACTGTTGGTCTTCAACCTTTTTTGTACAATCACTCCCCTACAGGAACTTTGCTTGAAAATCACCCCCCTTCTTATAATTTGAGTTGTCTGAAAACAGTATTTTGTTTGGAAAATTTGGAGTCGCACATGGTGTCAGCGTGAAATTTGGTTTGTGGATTTTATCAGCGTTAATTAAATATAAACAGGCAATCTAGTTATCACAAAACAAAACAAATGCAAATGCATTTGCAGAATAAATGTTATTCATTTCCAAAAAACAGCTGATTCCAACTAATGCAAGCCTTGCAATGGTGTTTATCTGCATGCTTTTTCAACTCAAGTTGCAAGTTGGTTAGTTTACGTCCTATGGTGTTTCCCCAATCTTGTTCATGTCAAGGTGATTGTGGATTTTTTGGACTTCTCAGTTTAGCCAAGATTCGGTGTTAGGGGTTACTTGCCAGTTTAAGTCACTCCTTTTCAACCTAATATTCTGTTACACTTTGTCATAAGTCAGATGAACACAGTATAGCTATCCACAGAATACCAAAACACCCAAACTGACTGAAAAACACAATAAACATGTTTTACAACTTACAGCTAGCTGTTACTAGTTTTACTGGCTGCTAATTGCTATGTAAATTGCCTCGCACTCAGTCATATTTTCAGCATTTTTGCAACATAACACACTTCAGTAGGCCTACATTGTTTTACTCAAGGTTCTAACCGAAGATTGTAAAACACATGATAATGGACTGCTACATTTTTTGCCTACGAAACAATGGTTTGGCAATGCTTTACCAAAGGCCATGAAGACTTATTCCAAGGCAATTTTAGCAACAATAACACATACTGTACAGTGGGAGGGATTTGTGACAGCTCACAATGAAAATCAACTGGGTCAAACTTGACGGCTATTTGCAATTAATATTTGCTATCGCCATGAAAGTTGATGCGATGAGTTAGTGGTAGCGATGTTACGATTGTTGGGCCATTTTCACTACCTTCAAGAAGCTGAAGTCTTCCTCTTGAAAAAAATAGAGTTTGACCGATTGGGAATCTTCTGATAGTTATATCAATGTTGGTTGCTTTCAACCAAGATCAGTATAATCAAGACCAGTATAATAAAACTAAATAGTGCATACTATACAAGTCCAAAACCTCATGCTCTGATATATACAGGGTGTATAATAAAACTAATTAATGCATACTATATGAGAAACGTCCAAACCCCGTGTGCTTACGTATACAGGCTGGCAAATGTTATTGCTTGATGTCTTTTTGTGATGTTGATCATGCAACGATTGGGTTAACCAACCTAATAAATTGCTCAGTGCAACAGTTTCTTGACTCTTTTATCTTATTTTGAACATTTGGGCATCAAATCAATCAACAAAATACCTGCACATTCATAATTAGGGCAACCAAAAGTCAATGAAATCAACATTTTTTTGCCATTTTTAAAGATCATGAAACATCCACAAACCAAATTTCACGCTGATATCATGTGCGACTCCAAATTTATTAGGTCAAACAAATGGGAAAATTTGTTATTAGGTCAAAATTTATTGTTACGTCTAACTTTTCTTGCAGTAGAGCTTTTTTTCTCTTATCAATATTTACTGAATATATAACAACTGCCACTGATAAGCTTTTGCAAGTTTAGCTGCAATTCTGAAATTCTAATTGGTTTGTTGCAATTTCTGACACAGTAGTGTTGTTTTGACCAATACCAGAAATTGCTTTAGTAAGCTATAGGCAAGGGAAGGCAAGAAATGCAGTCTTACAGTACTTACTTGGTTTGGTAAATGCTCTATGTATTATGCATATAGTGATTTATCTTTATGATAATCTCAGGTTTGACTCTACTGTACAGTGGTTATATTAATGTACTTACCAAATACATCGTGGCTAAGGTTAAACAACCAAATTCTTCACAAGTTTGAAGTATACTGCATGAATATGCTTGAGCTTAACCACAACACCTAAGGCTGAATTATTTTGCAGTTGCAAACGCAAAAAATTATAAGTCAAACTTGGTAAATCATAAAGACAAAATTTCAAGTTTCTAGTTCAAAAAATCAGTTGCCCTGTGAACTTCGTGAGAACTGCAATGCTTGACTTGCAACCAGTGACAATCTCAGTAATCTTGAATAGTTGGTGCAGTAAAGCATTAGAGAGAACAATGTTATACATTGATTGATGTATGACCAGTCTGATATGTGTTTTATAACCTTTGTAACGAACCATGAAGTTAAAAGTGCATCAAATGCTTTCATTCCAAAGTAAGCAATATTGTTTTTTTGGAATCAATTCAACATTTCAGTAAGTTTTAACCTGTAGAAATTGCCCCCTAGAAACTGAAATCAACCCCCAAATCTCGTAAATCACAAAATCGCCCCCAGGGGACAATTTTACCCACATTGAAGACCATTGATTTAAACTCATTGCTCCAGTTTTGCTAAACTGGTGAAACTTTTAATGTGTAATGAAAAAAGTCAGCATAGACTTAAGAAATTAATTGCTCCTATGCTAAACACAGAGCATTTTGTGACTCAAAAACACACACTGTACTTCTGCTGTGCTTGTGCTTAACTACTCATGCATTTTCCATGAAAAGCAACTCATGGTCATCTTAAATTAATTAGAGCATAGAAATAAATCAAAGATAAATTGAGAATATCACTCTCATTTTTTATATGAGTGATAAAATGTACTCAACTAGGGATATACCACAATTGCTATTCACAACAATGCTGCACGTTTAACAGAATGTGAACCACCACAACCTGATAAAAAAGCAAGCAAGTAAACTGTTATGTGCATATCAGAACAAAAATGTTTTTGTGTATGCCTTTACACTTTTGCTTGAACAAAAGCGATCACTTTTTAACTTCATTAAAATACCAAGCATCCAATAACTGAAGACACTGCACACGTACAAAAAAGTCATGCTGTGGTGAGATTGAATGTAAAAGTTCATTTTGCCAAAAATGCTTAGCAGCTGAGTAGTATCATTGAAACCATATATATATATATATGCCAGTGTAGTGCGTAACATACAAAGTCATATAAGTAACAACATTTTTACATCAATGTGTTACATAGCTAAGTCTGTAACATTGAGTGTGGTATCTAGAAATACATATGCTTTATTCTTCATTGAGATTGTGGTAAAATCGAAAAACATTGTGATAACTAATAACAATGTGCCCTATAAATCACATGTTGTCAGTGCTCGTCTTGTGGAATGTTTTGCTGGACTGAAAATAATATTTTTTATTAATAAAGTGCTAATTTTATAAAAAACGAAAGTAGAGCTCATGCCAATACAACAATGATGCCAATGTACCATATTGACAAAATCTGCCTGATATATATCAGCAATATGGAGATGTTGAAGAACTGTGCTTTCTGAATTACAATTTAAAATTGCTTAACTTTGGTTATTAACACCTTGGCTTCCGTTGGATTAAGGCAAAAATCCAGCAGTTTGCACATGTTTTTGCATGGGATTATCTATGCCGACGATGGCACTAGAGAGCTGTTCAAACCCTCAAAAGATTCGGAAAGTCTTCATGTATGCAATGAAACAAAAATTTTGGTTTTGGGTCTTTTGTGAGTGATGTCATAAGTGGAGTTGTTTCAGGCCTTTTTGGCTCACTTCGTCTGGCTCTAGGCTCAAACCGTTAGAGTGTAGTGTTTCACTCATGTAGTGTTTCACTCACGTTTTTATTAGAAACTATGCTAAAATCTTAGTCTTTTGATACTTTGATTATCTTGCTGGGGTTCCGATTTAGAACTTATGATCTAAAATAAACAAAGTAATTAATCTCATAATTAGATAATTACTTCACTTCTTTATTTTAGATTATAACTTCTTAACCAGAAATGCTAGAAAATCGATCAAGATCTCAAATGATGCAGATTCTAGCCTAGTTTCTAATGAAAAGTTCAGCGTAATACTTCCATCTAGCAGTCAGGCCCAGATCAGGTACCAGCAGCCAAAAATGGCCAAAAACCTACTGTAGTTATTTATGTCACTCACAAAAAAAAACCCAAAATCATAAAATGTTTTTTCATTGCAGACCAGAACACTTGCCGACTTTTTTGAGGGTTTGAACAGCTCTCTAGTGCAATTGGCTGAGCTATGTGTTGGAAAGTCAACCGAAATATACCTGGTTTTTCCCCGATTTCCAAGTATGATATATTAAGCGAATGTTATCTCGCAACAGGTACCCTAACAATTTTTTGGACCATTGCATTCAGCATTTCCTAAACAGAAAACATGGTGTCACACAGCAACATGATTCACGGGCTAGACCCTCTCCTTCACCCAGGGGCGCATCCAGAGGGAGTCTATGTGGCTGTCATGACAGACCCCTTTGTACCACAGGTAGGCTACTCAGCGTTAAAGTCGATGATAAAATATCAAACGCTGTCACTGCATATCTCTAATGCGGGTGATTTAGAACAGGCAACAGCCTGCATTTCCCTTCTAAAGTTGCATAGTAATATTTTCAAACAACAACTTCCCTGCCTGGCATAAATGGCGCCTGCGCAATGACATGAAACATTCCACGCTTTTGAACACTTTGAAGTAATATTGCGTCGAACACACATGTTTCTGAATTTCCTCCTCTGGCAGTGCCAGCTCTAATGCAAGGAACGCTGTCAGAAGCTCGTACACTGCCATGCACAAGTGTTTCGTAATATTTCGCTTCATGGCGAGAGGAATGTCTAACCGCGATCGTTTTGCAGTTTCGACCTAAATTTTATCTGCTGTTTACACCTACTAGGTTACGACTAAATCAAATCAGTTTAGGCCTTCCTCAGCGTCACGCCAAGCAATGCGGGCTTGTATCAACTGAAGCTAAAAGAATTTCTTATAATGAAAGGCGCGACAGCTAGCCTTAGAAATTGTGGTCGCATTATCTGAACAAAATATCAATCAAGCGTTGTATTTGGAAAATAACCTTTTTAGAATTGAGCAGTTGACAATGTTGTTTTCTGCGCAGAAGTCCTATATTGATTTCAAGTAAGTCACTTTTACATTATGATGTAAAATCAAAGCAATCGCAACTCAATCGTTCTCTGCAGTAATTTCACAAGTATGTTTATAACACCGCCATCTTTGCTAAACAGCGCTCCACAGACACAGTTGTGCAGCCGATTGTCAGCTTTAATTTTATAACTGTATGTATGCATGTATAAACAGCTCTCATTGCTGTATGGCTCACATTTGCTGAATGTTCAACAAGCTAAGTATCTTTTCAGCACCATGTTGGTAGGAACAAACATCGATTGTGATGTAATAAATGCTATGTGACCAAAAGCAGTCATAATTTGGAAATCTGACAATGAGGTCAATGCCACTATTCTACAGTAAATAGTTGGGTGCGCTATACTAGTCCTACTAATGAAGTTTGATTGGACTTTAAGTAGAGCTCAATCGTTAAGGCTTTTGGCCGATGCCAATGTTTTTATTTGTCATTGCCGTTAACCAATGCCGATATTTTGCAACGCTCAAACCACAGTTGACAATGTGACGAAGCGCATAACAAGGGATTCTTTGCAAGCGCAAACCTGGATCACTAAGATAGTAAAAATCACAGCCTTGTTCGCAGTAACCATCTGCTTACAGCGCAAAACCTGGGAGCGAATGTTACGTCATACACCGGTTTATTGGGACGATTGTGGAGAATAGTGGGCACCGCTTAATGCAGTCAGAGGGCTGCGTGGAGAATATTGGGCACTGCTTAAGGCAGTCCGAGGGCTGCGCGTTGTAAGGAACAGTACAGAGAATTTGCGTTATTTAATCATAGATGAAGTAGCAACTTGGGTTTCCGAACACTCAGTGCACACAACTAGCGTAGCGGCTTTTTTGAGAAAATATTGCCGCTATGCTGTATATCGGCGAAATTTTTCCTACGTAATACTTTGGCAACATCACAAAATTCTTCATTTTCTAGTCTGAGAGAAAGCGTAGTTTTATGCTGAAAAGTGATATGAAAAGTTGCCCTTCTGCAACAGACCCCTTTTTCCAGGCTAGATGCGCCACTGCCTTCACCCAAATATATTTCATTACAACTACCGTATTTGGGCTCTGTAACTAACGACACATAGCAGGAACTCAGCAGTTTTATAAGACACAAGGCTGTAGTAAACATGAAGCTGCGTTGTTTTCAAAATACTTGAAAGCTTCAAAGCTGGTTCATGATTAAGGACCAGCAAGCTGAAATCAACCACTATAATGCTGTTTACAGGCTTACGTGCTCATGCGGTGCCTCCTGCATCAGGCAAACATAACGTAGTTTAATAAACCATACAGAAGAGCATCGAACGTCATTAAGCCCTTCAGTCTGCAGACACTTGCAAGCCAACCCAGATCATCGGGTTGACATTCACAACTCTGACCTCATTGGCAGCGGCTACAGATTCTTGAATCTTTATTCATTCAAGAATACAAACCAGAGTGGAATGCAAACATCCCATAAATGCTTCTATGCATTTTTAACTTGTTAACTGAGCTTCATGCCTCACTCATGTCACGCACCATCACCATAAGCAAGTATCCAGATGAGTCATGTGACTACGTATGCTTCACGCCACTACGTCACAACCGAAACAGCCAAGTAACTTCACTCCATAAGTGAAAGCAAGGAATCAATCACAAAATTTTAATAGGAAATCGATTCCACGTTAACATTACGCATCGTCAGTCCTATCATCTTATTCAAATAAAAACTGAAACAGCCCTTGGCATTTTTCTTTTTTGCAGCACTTTTCTCCTGAGTGACCAACAAGAACTTGTAGCATGATCACTGCAGTTCAATTTGCAATGTATTGATGATGATAACAGAGTTATCGAAACATTTGCAATGTGTCGTTAATATCATTTTCATTGGCTGTGATCTTCATTATAAGTACAATATATTTGTAGACTGGCAGCCAAAGTGTTAAGTCATTGTTTTACAAGAACACAAACACTTGTGTGTTTCTTCAGTTGTGAACTGTGAAGCATTCTCATTTTCTTGTGAGTTGGTTTAATATGCATTGTAATGTCTTAACTGTGATTTGAGTATATAATGCAAAAATGTAGGTATTAGTATCAGCCCACAAAAGTCTTCAGTTCAGCTTCAAACATTTCATGTATACTCACGTACAGGTCGCACTTTTTTTACCAAAAAATTAGGTGCGACCTGTATATTGGACATAAATACAAACACCAGTCCTCTTGTTAAAGGATGTCCATAGAATCAGTCCAAATCAAATCCAGTTCACAAAAAGGTTTGATTCTGTCTTGCTGATCCAATACAGCGCAACAGCTAATATTACAAGCGTACACTAGTGCATTTACAATTATAGAAGTGCAACCTTTTTTATGTGACAGTATTTTTACATTATGTGTGGCAATTTGACAGCATTGTATTTGTAACTAAGCTATTTTTAAAGAAGATAAAAATTTGATAGTTTTTGCGTTAGAATGAGCTGTGTAACTTACCAACTTACAGTGTGATCTATATACAGATCAACCACAAATACTCACTTTGACAGTCACAAACTAGGGGTGCGACCTGTACATGAGTATATACAGTAAGTCTAAAAATTTAGGGCTTAGCAAACCTGTTCTTTCCTACAAGTCAATGATCTAGACACAGATAACCCATCATCACAGATGTGCTTACCTGTTTGGCATCAACTTCAATATCTGCAACATAGTTCTCAAATACAGTAGGAACGTACACTTCTGGGAATTGGTCTTTACTGAATACAATTAAAAGACAAGTTTTGCCACATGCACCATCACCAACAATGACAAGTTTCTTGCGAATCGAAGCCATTTGCCGAAAAATTAACAAACAACTATCAGAAACCAAATTAATCACAGCAAAAAAACCTACAACTTGCCACTGAATCAAATGAAAATTGTTCAGCATTTGAAGAAATCAGGCCAACCAAAACACAAATGTAATGTGACAACTTACTATCAACTTTACTATAAAATCTTTTTAATCTGCTTACTGTTTACACTGAAATAGATACTTAGGACAAGGTGAAACAAAAATATTGTCATAAAATATCATTAAAAAACTGTGTGAAAGTGAAGTATTGCAAAGTTTAACATGTACACTGAAGCAGCGTTCCCTTAAGCCAAAAAACTGGTATTTTTGGCACTTCTTTTGGATACCAGCCAACAAAAATTTTGAAAACCGGCAGTTGCAAAATGTGGATGCAATTTCCTCCACAGGAGAATCTTTCACAAAACACAATTTAGTTTTTTTCAAAATTGTGCAGGACATATTTTCAGTTTAGGCTGTTCTCAAACTGCAGCAATGATATACAGCAATTAGAAGTGAAGAGTATACGCACATTCGGAAGTTTTCAGCTTACTAAGTTCATAAAAAATGTTCCAGGCATTTTTTATGATTTACGTGTCTGGAAATGAAGCTGTTTGCTGTGAAGTTCAGATGTATTTTGAACGTTTTTGGCTTGTAAGATTTTCTAAAAAATGTTCTGGGTGCATTTTCATGATTTATGCATCCAAAATTAAAGCTGTTTGCTGTAAGTTCAGATGCATTTTAGATGTTTTCGGCTCACAAGGTTTTTAAAAAATTTTCTGGGCAAGTTTTTTATGATTTATGTCTCTGGAATTGAGGCTGTTTGCTGTGAAGTTCAGACGCATTTAAGGTTTTTGGCTTGCACAGTTTCTGATAAATGTTCTGGGCACATTTTCACAATTTATGTGTCTGGAAACAAAGTTTTTTTTCTGTTAAGTTCAGATGCATGCACATTTTGAAGTTCTTGACTTCCATGTTTTATAAACATGTTCTGAGAGTGAAGAGCATTTCGACTACTACTGCACCCACAAAAAAGCTTTCTCTGTGACGTACAGACATTTTTAAGTGATGTCATTTCAAAAAAGACCACAGACACATTTTGTGATACCTGAGCTTTGAAATAACAGTTTTCATGAAATTTGAAGTCGTTGATAAAGGGCTTAAACTTAACTTATACTTGTGTTTTGCTCATAATGCACCTTTGACAGACAGTAAATCTATCTTGTTTTTTCCAGCATATCACAACTATATCGCCACTATAAAACCAAACTGGGCGATGTCTACTTTTGGTGGTTTTTACTTTTTTGCACTTTTTGATGTTTTGAACATAGCTCTTTCTTTCTAGCTTGGTTTCATTGCCCTATCTTGCTTGGTTAAGAAAATAGCATAGGGTTTTAAGTCCAATTTCTAAATTCACTGTGAAAACAAAACTGGTCTGTGTCCACTAAATGGACATAGACCATTAACACTTTGAGAGCCGGGGTACGATATATTCGTACTTTGATTTCAGCCTAAAACCAGCAATTTCAGTTGCCTTACCAACGCCCTAGCTCCTCCGCCGATTGCGCTAGAGAGCTGTTTAAT
>Ga0210059_1005520_pt1 | contig 20351 bp, 12 predicted proteins | sample Ectturendosymbi2_FD_188042 | JGI IMG/M metagenome (GOLD analysis project Ga0210059, IMG submission 188042) | Ecteinascidia turbinata endosymbiont from Florida, USA - Sample 2 (SPAdes) (version 2) | ecosystem: Host-associated > Tunicates > Ascidians > Unclassified | place: Key West, Florida... | reverse complement strand
TGCTTGTTCGCGCCACATACATGTATTTTTGTTCTTCGCGCACATCCCGTTCGTGGTGAATCACACAATCAACGCAACACCACCGGAGAGGTTGCAACAATACAATACTGCACCGAGATCCCGCGGGCGGATTGACCTACTTCCGTCCCTTGGAATATCGCCCTCATGGCTGCCAAGTAGGTCGGCAACGGTCTTTGACGGTTTACGCAACCTCGCGCCAAGATGAACTGTTTTTCTATTTCGCCTCGCATAACGTGCAGTAAAACCACAGCCCAGTCTAATTTCGAGTAACGTTTCGACTCTCTTCGTGTATAAACCAAATTCTGCTGAGTCAGAGTATTTCTGATCACCGAAAAGACCAAAGATCTGAGCTGTGGATTTCACACCAATTGGTATGTAATATATGTTTATTCTCAGTGAATGCAGTGCAAGTTTACCGCTGTTCCTTTAGTTTGCGTAGATTCACCTGAGAGTAGTGGCAGCAAACGCCCTTTCAGTGTTAATTACTGAACTGACTTAATTCGCAGTGGCGCTTTCAAGGATTAATTGTCTTGCCACGCCAAGTTAATCGATAGTGCAGTCTGATAGTTTATTGTTGCTGCACTTGGTAGAATGCGTTAGTTGTTTCTGTTGTATTTCAGAAACCGTGTTTGACGATCAATCGCTGTTGAAGTTTGACGCCTGTTGGATTTTGTGATGACAAAGTTTGCCCTGATTGATTGCCCTCCGTTAGCGTTGCTGTAGGGAATAAGAGACTACAGCCCTGTGGTGCACGGAGTTCGTAAGGGTCAGGTTTAGGCGAAAGTTCGTCAGGCGTGCGTTTCTCTAATTTTCTGCGGACTAGCACCCTCCACGGATCGCATCAAGGCTAGCTGCCGCAACGCTGATGTCACAAATTTATTCGTGATTTGCCGAACGCAACATTACTGCAATGGTCATAATCACATTTAAAACAATTTTGAATGAAAAAGGTGGTTATCATTTTGCCAGGTAACAGTGGCACAGCCCGAATGACACCGAAGAGGCCATGGTCTTCACCAAAACAAACTTGCTCAGATTTTTGCTGGTGCTTTCTATCAATTTTCAGCTGTCAGAAAATAAACAGAAGTAACAATCGGACTCAATACGACATCATTGGCTGACTACGTCACTGACTGTCCCTTCCCAAACAAAATTATTGACTGTGCTACAATTATTGACTGTGCTACAGTTACTCCTATTATAAACTCGCACAGCAGGTATAGACACCAGTGGTGTACACGATCCGGATTTTGTAGTCCCATCCGGACGGATATTGGGAATTTTTTGGATTGGATATCGTTTCCTTTTCAACCGGATCCGGGTTATCCAAATGATATAAACTGTGGTCATGCAAAAAATGATATTGAACCACAGTTTTATGAAAAAATTGCGACATTTCGAACTCATATTTGCAAAAATCTACTTTTGTAATTTCTCTCGGTAAAACGCAATGCTCCCTGCCGCTCGAGATCCTAACTTTCAAACGGAGGATTCATCTCACGCAAGAAGCAACTTGTTAATACGGACCTCCTTAAGAAGATGAGCAACGTTTCTATTGTTTCATTATATATTTCATATTTGAAAGATTTTTATCAGTAGATTGCAGTTAAATGTTTGTGTTTTTTAACATGGCTTTACCAACACGTTTTTTCTGCGTCAAACGAAGTAGGCTATACCATTGTCTCAACAATACAATGTAGCTCACTAGTCTAACCCAAAGTGACCTAACCTAAAAACTAATAGTAACAAGCATGATGAAAATGTATTGACATCTTGACCATGTTGTTGTGGGTTCAAAAACACGTAAACTAAGAATGAAAACTTGTGAGGTGCTGGATTTAATAAAAACTGGCTAGGTTGTTCGTTCTTAGCCTAGCACTAGCAGTGCTGGAAGCTCAGGATGGAAAGAGTGGCCTATTAGAAGAAAAATGGATTTAGGTGCACATTCTCTGCACTGTTTTAAGCAGTGATAGCGAGTCAATGACTCGACTCGAGTCACGATTTTTGGTGACTGGACTCGACTCGACTCCCGTTGAGAAAAATGGTGACTCAATTCACAGAATGACTCGACACGAGTCACAGTCAATGACTCGAAACTCGAGTCAGAGTCATTTTTACAATATCTCTGAGTTCCTGATAGACAAACCCACTTCGTATGCACTTAAAGAAATGAGCAGTTTTGCTTAGGTGATGATCAAGATTGGCGCAAATTTTCTGTTTTGCCTGTCTCGTCGTTCTATGCTACATTTTAAGGATCAAGCGCCCCAAGTTGCACAGAGGTAGACCTGCGACTTTTCTTTCACTGAAGGGTCAGCAGGGCACAATATATTAACACTTTATCGTGGTTTAATGCAGTGTTTGAATATTGTGATCCTGGCAGTGGTCTCATACTGCGACTTGAGTCTTTTCCAGATACCAGTAAAGTGGTTCAACTTTTTGAGATTCAAACCCAATCTAAAAAAGATATTGCAAAATATAATGCAAATACGGAAACCGAATCTTGTTTAAATCTAAATTTCTGCCAATGTTATTAGCCTAAGCCCATGTGGCGACGTGATTACGCCACATATAACGTTGAATTCGTAGCAGCAACAGAAGAGTGAACCTGGTCAAACGTGTAATCGCAATTTCTATTATGCCGAGGATCGACGGTTCGACTGTCTCTTTGCTTGGCTCAGGGCGACGCAGCATTGTGCCTGGAACAAATAGCTCCCAGCGTGTTGGTGGTTGCAATCCACTGTTAACCTGTCCTGCAGTAACCTGTAGTCCCAAAACTGAACTGAAAGTTGCGATAAAGTTCAAAAGAAAATAATCAATTCCAATCCAAGTCTGTTCAAGCAAAAATGATAACATCCAAATCCATCAATATATTGAAATGTCGCAAGATTTAAATCCAAGTACATGTTCATCTCTGGCCATTTTCATGTATTAGGCATGTGAAAGACAAGGAAGTATATTTCTTGTGTTGTGATCAAAAAGCTCGAACGGCAAGTGCGCAAAGCTTCACACTGTGGCAGCAAGCAATACTAGAGATCACCCGACGAGATCACTCTATTATTGTTTGTTCACGTAACATATATATGTGTGTTGCTCTATGCGCACATCCCATTTGTGGTGAATCGCACTTTCAACGCAACATCAACTGAGAGGTTGCAACAACATCCCTTCTTTTTTGCAGTGAACAGCACCTATCGCACATTCTTTTTGTGAAGGTTGCACCTGACACCACCTTCACATCCTGGTCAAAGCACCACTTTGTTGTGATTGGAAACAGGGGCGGATCCAAGGGGGGGGGGCGATTTGGGCGATCGCTCCCCTAAAACCTACGAAAGTAACCTTTTTCACCTTAATATTGTACAATTCAGAAAACAACATTCTCGATATAAGGCCATTTTTTCGTTCATTGTTTTGTCACAGAATTGTTGTGAAGTATACCTCATCTCTTTTACAGTAGCAAAGCCTTTATGAGACTTGACCACCACATATTACTGAAATCGTCCCCCCTAAACTGACTGGTTGGATCCGCCCCTGATTGGAAAGCCCAGCCCAGGCAGCAAGTATGAAAAGAAAGCTTCACCCTGTGGCAGCAAGCAACAATAGAAATCCCACGTCGTGCTCATTCTATTTCTGCTTGTTTGGGACACATATATATGGGTGTTGTTCTTCACGTACATCCCGTTCGTGGCGAATCGCACATTCAAAACAACACTAACCGATTGGTTGCAACACTTGCAGCAAAGTTGGGCGAGGCTTTTTGAAATGACTGAGAGTGAAAGGGACCAGTAAAATGCAAACTGAGAAAACTTAGATATAAATAACCTGCAATCAAACTTATTGAAACAACATTGGGCACCAGTTTCTGACAGAGATGAGCGGACTGTGAAATTTTTCAGTCCGAGTCCAGTCCTGATCCGATGAAATTGAATCCGATCCAGTCCTGTTTCACAGACTACGTGCTGCAGGGACCATTGAATTCACAAAATTCAAACGGATATGAATTCACAAAATTCAAACGGACTAATTCTTCTTAGAAAGAAAATGCTCAGAGGTAAATTTCCCCTTTATGTCAGAATGCAAACAGGCATGATCGCGGTTCCTTCTAATACAGCTTTCTCATTTCAATCAAATAAATAAACATTTATTGCGAAATAATTGCTGAAAACACCGGCTTTCGATTACGAAATTCTTCCATTTTCTCGTCTTTCCGTCATCTTCGTCCAAAAAAGGGCAATCAGACCAAACAAAACGTTTATACTGACTGCTGATACAGAATTCGTGGCGCACCTGCGGAAGTGTTTGCACCATGTAACTTGGGAAATTAAACCTTTCTTCAGCTGCGCATTTAAAACGTGTTACAAAATGTATGAAGTATCGTGTTACAAAATTATAAATGCTCTACCTACGACATTGTCAACTCAAATTATTTCTGCAATAAAATTTCTCAAAATACCTTTGCCATCTACACCGTAAACGTAGAATAATGGCACTTTTTGTCTGGCAAAATTGCAATAAATTTGGAAGTTTGCGTTTTGTTGACCCAGGCACAAATTTTGGGGGTGAAAACTGTTAATCTTTTAAATATCTTAACGTGTGGCTGTGTCAATCAACAAGCATTAAGGTCTCATCAAGCGTTTGCCAAAGGCACCTGTTCATATCCACGAGAAAAAAGTACATTGGAGTTTTCATGGACCAGTTATTTCAGTTGAACCAGGTTTTTTTTTTAAGAAAAATGTTAGGTACCCGATATGGATCTGTAGGGACCCGATTTCTCTGATTCTAGGGACCCGATTTTATCTGATTTTAGGGACCCGATGATAATTTTCTGTGATTCTAGGGACCCGATTTGAAATTCTAGGGACCCGAATCGCCTTAAAAAAACCCTGCTTGAAAATCCGTCAGGTCACATTCTTGGAGAAAAAGTCAAGTACATTGTTAGCGAAAATGTGTAAATCTTATTGTCATTTCTGCAGAAATGCTAGCGAAACAAAAAATGCCAAAAAACGCCTTACAACAATGAAGCTTTAACACACTTTCAGAATTAGTCCACAGGAATACTGACATATAAGCTGAACGTTTGCTCAACTGCAGTTTTAAAAATCGACGTCGACATTTCAATCAGGTTAAACAGTGAGTCTAGATCGGGGCAAATGACAAGCATAAGGCCGAAGTCATTAGAAAGTCCAGCAGGAAGAAATGGCGATTAGTAAAGGCATACACTTAAAAAAAGATAAAAGCCAGGGAATGCTAGCTGTAAAACACCATAGAAACAGGCTAAAAAACAAGCAAGGACATGTGACAAGAAAAGACAACACATTTGCAGTTAACAGTGCCAACAAAAAATAAATAAATGCCGTGTTGCATTCCCGCTGTTTAGCTAGTTGAAAGGTTGACATCGTTTTTAGATACAGCGGTTGAGCAAACGTTTCATATTTTTGAAACTTTAGGGCAGTATATCAACCTGGATTACACAATGCACAAAACTGAACATTGTGGCTACAATGTGTAAGTAAACCACAATTGTTTTGGCACAGTCTTCTTTGCCGAATCCCTACAGATAAAACTCGCATTTGCTAAATTGTTTGTTAAGTTTATGTCGCAAGGATAATCATAACAATAAACAGCAAGCGGCTGTAATCACACACGACAGTATTGCATTTTTATAACAATTGATAACGAAAATCAGCAGCCTTTCTCTCAAAAGAACTGCATAGAAGTTCGAATTTATATATTTACTGTGTTTGTTTTGTGCTGCAAGTCTGGTGTTTATTGTGTTACAGCTACAGGTATAAGTCTTTTCATCCAAAAGAAAAGCTTCGCTGAAATGAAAAAAATATAGAAGTGTACGATAGCAAGGCGCAAGTTTTCTGCGTTTCCTTTAGTTTCCTCAGATTTCATAGATTGGGTTTTAAATTTTCCTTTTTGTGGAAAAAGTACTTGCCTTCTAAACAATTTTGCCAGTCATGGGATCAGTAATTTTGTCATCATCCAGCATGTGTCTTTTTGGAAAACATTTTGTGAAGCAAAGTTTTTTTTCCACGGTCCTTCGTTGTTTTATGGAATTCAAACATCTCGTCACTCAAATTTTATAAAGAAATTTACTATTGGATCTAGTTCTTTTTGTTTTAACGAAATGTTTTTCACATATTATGTTATTTTGGAAAGATTTTTCACAGCGTTAATCAGTCCTTACAGAAATAATCAGGCTCCTTTAAGTTTACAAAACTCCTCTGTTTCACTTGCATAAGATTGATGTTTACTTAAAAAAACTATTCGCAGTTTCTGTTTGTCGTACTTAAACGGATGTCTTGACCAGTGGCGTAATAAGAGGTTTGAGCCAGGAGTAAACTTAGCTGAAGCGGGCCTGTTGGCCACCGTAAGGGGCCCACTGGTCAACAATAAGTAAAAAGTTGAGATATGATAGTTAACCCCGAAGTTGATGGCTACACTGAAACCCGAAAACATAGTAAAACACTCAGAAAAGCTTTTGAAAACGCAAAAAAACAATGTACTGAAAAACAAAATATTACTCAATACCGGAAAATGGGGGCCCGGTTGTTATATTTAGCTTATCAGGGGGCGGGGCGGTTCTCACCCCTGCCCCCGTCAATTACATCACTGGTCATGACTGCTAGAAAATTTTAGATATTGTCTAATTTGAAACTTTAATGCAAGGGTTAAAAATTGATTTTTTCGCTTTTTCAACCTTTCCAAAAATGCAATCCTGGTTAGAAGCGAGACCAAGATTCTTTGTGCAATTGTAGGAGAGTTGGTTGTTTAATGAACGTTCATTCTATTGGTGTGCAGCTTTGTGCATTCACGTGATTGCAGTTTGATCGCGAAGTTCTGAAACTATACTTTTGGTTGACATCTATTTGATTACTACTGATATTGGTTTGGCGATACTCGTATTGCATGGAATATTTTTGCTGTATTTCATACAAATACCAACATCAGTTAGGCTAAACTTACTGGTTGCATTTAACTGGCTTCCTTCAGAGTTCTCGCTTGCTGAAACGGGAGCGATCACCTCAGCGGGTCGCTGCAACAAAAAACTATAGCTGTATATGTCAAACGCTGCAAAGTTCCTGATGCACCAATACAGAATCTTTAGAGTACTAACTTGAAAAGGTCCCGAATGGCTCAAGAGACTTGTTACACAGATACAGTATGAAATATTTCTCTAAACGCAGAGCGGGTAACGGCGAATCCAACCTTGGTGTTAGAAGGGGAAAATCAGGAAAGAGGGCATCAGCTAAGTTATAACTTTTGCAGCATGCTTTTAATGGGCGTGAAGTTTCAGCAATAGTTCCGTTTTCTGAAATAAGGCATGATAGTCGTTCAGGCAGCAGTTTTCCATCAATTTCCTAGATCCTTTGTTGAGTATGGGTACGTTTCTTGCTTTCAAAAAGTGGCATTTATATAGTTAAGAAATTCGAAGACTCTCTGGTTTTCTTATCATGTTCTACGCTTGTGTTGATATCGTAACAAGTGCGAAATTTTTTGTTTCGTAGTTTGTCGCACAGCGCATTGTTGAACTTTGTATTATTTGTCCATGGCTGTGCTGAGTACGTCGTCAGTTGTTGGTTGACCAACGTATATTTTCTAATCCTATAAAGCCAACTTAGATTTTTGTCGGTGGTATCGGTTATATTTTGAAATTGAAAGTTTCGCTGAAACCTGAGATTTAACTGAAGTAATTAACACGAACTTTGCAGCTATTTGCGGACGGAGTTTCAGCAAAACCAACTTTCATACGAAGTAAATGTTTAAAAAAAATCTGAATTTCCCTTCTAACCTGTTGTATGCTCGAGTGATCTGTATAATCACCAGGATCTTGGTGAAAAGCTGAAAAATCTTGCTTTAATTGTGCGACGTGCTGGTAGGCGTGGTTCGAAAGAAAAGATCCTACAACATGTTAACGTAACTTAAATCATTCATATTTTCGCAGCAGTTAAGTCTAAAATCGTCGGCTGGCTCGCGTCGGGCAAAAACCCGAAAAAGGCATTATTGTTAAGATTAGCCCAAGCGGACTGCCGTTTTTCGAAACGCAGATTTTTTACTGAACCAACTTACCGTGCGTTGTGTTGTGATGAAGCTGTTCTACCGTGAGATGTTCTGGCAAGTCATGCCTTGGCGCCAAACCTTGTGCCTGAGATGGTCGGATTGGTGTTAGGGGTGTGAACACCGGCACAGGTTGCTGCGTAGATGACGCAGGTGCTGAGAAACAGTTTCAATGCAGCACATTAGAACAGTGGTTCCCAACCGGGGTGTCGTGGCACCCTAGAGTGCCATTTACGATACTCAGGGGTGCCGCGAGCTAATGCGTTTTTCAATATATCATTAAAATTGCATTTTCAAAATATCATCAAACTTTAAAGCAAATTGCTATGGGCTCTCCACTGGGTTCCGCAAATTATATTTCCCTTTTGTAGGGTTCTGCCAGCCTCAAAAGGGTGGGAAGCACTGCATTAGAATTGAAGGAAAAAAGGAACATCCGTTAGTGAAATGAATTTCACTTCTCCACATGCGCGGCAACGTGATCCATCCGGTGCTCTGGCAGTAAAGAATGGCTTCCACTAGGAAAACGATGCTCTGTTATTTCAGTTCAGTTTCATTATACTCGCTTTTGTTCTCGTTTCGGAGTGTTACGAGTCGTCACGGGGGCAGATCTTCTCTTCCATTCTCAGGGGGCCACGCGGCTGCTTTCTTAGAGGAACTGGTGGCTGGTCAGTGGCAGCATCGCGCGTTAACCTTATCTTTCCCCCCGTTGTTCACGTCTTTGGTATGACCCGATAGGGTATCGAACCAAGGCTACCAGCTTTGTTGGACTTGTACAACCCATTGGACCACTTAGCCGGTCTTATTCATTCAGTTCACTGTTAAAAAATGTGCTGTGCTTTATAAATGTACAACCTTCAAAGTTGAGTGCAGGCGTGTCGGCAGGTTTTGGTTGCTGGAGGTTCCACAAATAAAATCGTTAGAGCCACATACAACGAAAAACTAAAAAAGGTCATTGCTGCTTACAAATGAGCGGCACCAATTCAGTGGTCTCTCCACTGGCAACGATCAAGGTTACATTTTGGCTATGGTTTAACGCCCACTAGTGACACCGCCTTTACGACCAACGCTTGCGCTTGATAATTTTTTTGTCCTTTTATTTATTTTTTACTTTTTATTCAAGTGTTTGGTTCAAACACATGGTCCATTTCACAGGTGCAGTCCAAAGAACACACAAAAGTACAAAAATACTTAGTCACGACGCATCACAGGGTAGGTGTTGTTTGGTAGACACGGCCAATACTGAAGGTGGAAAAAGGCTGAAGCAAAGCACAAACAGCATCTCATTCGGACATCGTCATGCATAAGCGCTAGATCAGGGGTTCCCAAACTTTACCTGACCATATACCCCATCAGCATTTCGATAAATTAGCATGTACCCCCAAACATTTTTTATGACAAAGAGGCTGAGGAAAAGTATGTTTATCAATAAGCACAGATATTTTATGAAAATAGTATTGGTGTTCTTTTTTGCCCCCAAAATTATAATCAACCTGCTCCATCAAATGTTTTTCTGAACGGTGTGCGTGTACAAATTTTTGACCAAGTTAAATACTTTGGTGTGTTGCTAAATGCCCCAATGAAGGATGATGATGATGTTCAGAGACAAGTGAAATCGCTATACTCAGTACTGTACTGCAAACAAGCTCCGAGGCACTTTCGATCAGTGTTCTCCTGCAGTAAAAAAATCTTTACGAGTATTACGTCCCTATTGCATGCCTATGTATGCTTGCCAATTGTGAAGCAAATACACACAGACTAGTATCAAGCGCTTACAAGCTGCATGCAATAATACCTACCGACTTACGCATATACCCAGACAGTGACGCACGCAGAAAGTTTTCATGGGAAGGGGGGGGGGGTTCATTCAGTGGTGTATGGTGTCGTTTGCATTTGGTGTTCGTTGTTTGTGACGTCATAATTTGATGTCATATTCATGTTTTCTAAACCAACATTTTGGCGGAGTTTACGCTGATCATCCATAGCAGACAAAATAAAGACAATTGTTTTGGATAAAGATTAGTGAACTATCGCGGAATACAATCTTAAACATGCGTAGTGTGGGAAAGGTCTGCAAAAAGTGGGGAGATGGTTACTGGATGCAGACGATAATCCAGATTCCCACCAAACCCTAATTATTGCTTTTTGGCCCATTTACAATGTTCCTTCAAATTTGCATGCAAATTCATTCCGTGGTATTTGCATTAAGTCGACAAATTAATAAGCAAAAAGTACGCGAAAACAATTAATCTCCTTTGCGCAGGTAATAAAGTTTTTGTAAAATATCAAGCTCAAGGGGGGCTTTTAACCCCAACCCCCCTTGAGTACGCCCTTGTACCCAGAAATGTAAGTGTTCCCCCACACCAAGTTAGCCATCGTGTCACGACTTTGATGCCTAATTGATAAATATAATTTGTACCGCTTTTTACGTTGTGTATCTTCATCTAACTTTTTTATCCGATATTTTCAAATGTCTGATGCTTTTTACAAATCTTCGTTTTTCCTCAATTATATTAACGCTCCTGTATGAGAGTGACCAACAGATATGCTGTTGATACGCTGTACCAGTGTACGTCTCATCAGCATTGCTTTTGCATAACAACGACAACCTTCCGTGTGCTTCTTGGCGCCCAAGGATTTCTTTACTTGTTCCAGTATGCAGGCAATGTGTGCAAACCAAGAATACAAAAAGTAAGACATACAACTGGTAAAACGTTAATCGCCAAATCCTGCTTTAAAATTCAGGAAAATTAATTGGCTGTCGATCTCATGATAAATGCGTTGCAAAGTATTTGAAACTTTGATCGGAACAGTTTGCATGCCTCTGAGCGCCACTGTTCACCCCATCTGACTTATCTTTTACTTTTTTCTTTTTCTCTGTTAGCTGTTGACTTCAAAGTTTTGATGTTAGATTGCCCTTGATTTCTCTCACACTACTGGATCCCTGTGTGATTTACGCTACAGCAACCCAGTGTTCTTGTTTAAGGCCTCTGAAGTGGCTCTCTCTGGATTTGACAAAAATTGAAATTGAAATTTGCATTTGATTATGATTACTATTAGAATTAAGTTTAGTACAATTTAGCTTATGTCCATATGAAGTTGCATGAAAAATATAACGGTATCAACGCTTTGTGGCTCCCCACCGGTCATATTGGCTGGAAAATGAAGCAGAATGGCTCTTTTGTTGCCGACTTGCACCATAACTGACAGGCATATATAGGCAATAGGCATGCAAAAATACGAAACAGGGTGTTTTCAACTGCAGCAGAGCACTTTATGAAGGTGTACCTGGGCTTGTTTGCTACGCAATTGGAGAGATTTTGCTTGTCTCTGATTGTCGTTGTCATCTTTCGGTTGGGTATAAAGTAATACACAAAAATTTTGAATTGTGTGGTGAACTTCACACGTACGCCATTGAGGGATACAGCTGGTGTTGCTATTTATAGTTTTTAGGGAGAAAACTGCACCAACTATCTTGATACAGTTAAAAACAATTTCATGCTCAACAGCATAATCACAATACATTCAGAATTTATATCACAATACATTCAGCATAATCACAATACATTCAGCATAATCACAATACATTCAAATCACAATACATTCAGAAGCATAATCACAATACATTCAAAATTACGGGGTCGGCTGATATGCGCATAAATCTGATCTCACACAAACGAATTGACATGACGCAACTTCTTAGATCACGCAATATCAGCGATATTACTATTCAGTCATACATACAGCCATAAAAATTGAGACTGCAATAAATAAAGTTAGTTCCAACAAACTACAACTCAATTTCAATATCAATTTTAACTACACCTCAAATAAAATGCAACATAATCACGCCTATAGATACTCTTTTGTTATTAGCCCAAACAACACACCATGGTTTTTTTGGTGGTCGGTTTATATGCGAGGTTTTGCAAAATTCCTCATTTTCGGGCAGTTTTTAAGGGTCGGCTTATACGCGAGATCGGCTTATATGCGAGTATATACGGTATTTCAATCCCATGTTGCGGCTTAAAGCCAATGTGGGTGTCAGTGGTGGCAACTTTTGTTCAATTCTGTTACGTAATTTTATTTATTTTTTAAACTTACGGCTGGATCCCAAGTGCCTTGTGAAACTGAAAAATGCTCGCTACTTTATAAATGTAAAAGACAATAAAGACCTCACGGTATACCTGTAGCAATTAGGCTGGAAATCAATACACTCTGTGGCGGAATTGTGCCAGGCATTTGAACAGGCTCAATCATGCTGCCTTCACTATTATGGCCGGAGCAGGGATGTAACTGGAAAGTGTTCAACACCGGTGAGAGAGTATTCACAGACGGGAGTGCACCGCAGTTTGACACCTGGAAGGCAAAGCGGATCTTCAAGTGTATGCAGTGATGCATTAAGGTTAAAAACGTAGTAAAAGACTTCATTGGTAAGTAGGTCTGCAGTGGAGATAAAACCGTTAATTCAAAGAAGTCGATGGCGGGAAAGCTCACTATTGTATTGGGATTTCGATGATGGGGGAAACTGAGCACATGCTTTCGTGTTGGTGTGTCGGTGATACAACATGATTGAAGCCAACTGAAAACCCTGCAATGCATTTATCTTCTTGAAAGTCGGTTTGTATTCGTTGAAAGACCTTACGAAAGCTTTAAGGTCGATGAACTGGGCTGACGACGATAGCTATAAGCTGTTCCCCAACTTTGGGATCTGAAACGTCGCAAAAAGCAACAATTGGACCCAGTTCAAGTCAGCATTACATCACAGGTGTCGACGGAAATAAAATTTTTAGAAACATTTTATATTTGCAGCAATTTCTGTCGGACAAAGTTCGAAAACTGTGTCAAAAATTTTTGCGTAATCAACACCCATTTTTACAGCATTTGCGCACAACCTTAGAAAAATTGCAAATCTACAAATGTCTGACAAATGCAGCAAACAACAGTTTTTGAGCCTTTCACATCGAAGAACTCTGCTAACATTTGTTGTAAAATCTCCAAGCATCAATACTGTCTATCAAAAAGAATCCTTTCACAGCCAAGAATCAGACTTTATGATTATGACAAAGTAGGCTGTATATTTCGCCTACGGAGTAAGGATTTTGAGCTCTTAAAATACAATCAATGAAAAGCATCAATCCTTATTCGGTCGCGCCAACACAACAGATCTTTCGAAAGGTCTGGAAAAGTTGGGAATACTATGACAGCGCAATTCGTGTTGCTTATTGGATTACGTTTTTGGGGGCAACCGGGCAGTTTCCCCTGTTGCGATCGGAAATCCCGAGCGGCATATGCGCAAAGCTTCGCACTGTGGCAGCAAGCAACAATAGAGTTCACATGCCATGATCACTCTATTATTACTTGTTCGCGCCACATATATGTATGGTGTTGTTCTTCAGGCACATCCCGTTCGTGGTGAATCACACAATCAACGCAACACCACCGGAGAGGTTGCAACACCCCCACGAAAATTTCAAGATAATTTTGACAGTACCAATAACTTTTTTAATTGTTAGGTAAAACAAGTTGCGGTCATTTTGCTCCCCCCGAAAATATCAGCTAGTTGCGGCCCTGATTTCCACTGGCCATAAAACTAACCTTTCTTTGGCTTTTGATGGATTGACCGATATTTTTTACCATTCTTACATATATTACTTGAAATGTTTACAGTTGGATTTTTTTTGCGTTGTAAGACGACACCTAAGCAATTAAGTCGTCAAACAATACAGTAATGCCTCCAATACGTTTTTCGGTTTCCTCTTTATTTTTTTGTGATGTTTGATCTTCTATCGAAAAATGTGGAGGAAAAGAATAGGCCTAAGGCATAATTATGGGAGTTGCTATAAGAGTAAATACGTTTGTTGCTTGTGCTTTTGTGGTAATCCGGTTACTGCCTAGTTCGCGTGATACTCTGACGTTTGAATTTCGAACAACTCTTGAATTGAAGGCTTCAATTTGGTATTGTAACTTGTTCATTTCACATGAAAAATGCAGTGTGAAAAGTTCTGGGAGTAAAAAATTGCATGAGGCAAGGAAGACTTGTAGCGAATACTGTGCAACGCAAATGGAAATGCAGGAAATAAGACGAAAAATTAAAAAAACTTAAAGGTCGTCGTAGTATAGTTCGCCTTTCGACAACATACATAATTTATTTCTTTCTTAAACTCTGTTTGTTTTGTTTATTCTTTTTCTCCTTGTAAGAATATTTTTGTAATGTTTTAGTTGACTGTTGTGCAATGGTACTGATGTACATATGGATATACAGATACAGTTACTGCTAGTAGTTTTTATGTGTTTCTGGTTGGGCTATCGATTGGTAAGCGAGTTACGTGTACCTACGACCCAGCAAAACGTCTCGAAGACAGTCTAACCGCAACTTCGTTTATCAAGATTCTTTGCAGAGCGTCATGTTGAGCTCTGATTTACAAACCTTTATGGTTTCAATATGCATTGTATTGAGATCTCCTGAGTTCTAGTAGCTGGAAAGACGTGCTATTTATTACTTCTCTCATAGGTGTAAGAGCAGGCAAATTTTTGGGGTGCGCAGGATTTTTGCCCGAATTTCTCCAAACTTGATCGAAAAGTTTTTGTGCGCCTTTTGCCTACAAATTTTCAAAGATCATGAATAATATTTTTTGGTGTGTCCTCCAAAAAAGGTCTTAATGTGTTTTCTGCAAACGTTAGCCGCCATTTTGTAAGATCAAACAACGTTGGACGCCATTTTTGCCCTGATTTTCAGGGATTTTGCCCGGATTTTCAACAAATCAAAACTTTTGGGGGTGCGCTTTCACCCCCTGCATCCACGTCTCCTACACCACTGACTTCGCTTGCTCCATGTCGTAGTTATCTTTTGATTTCGTTCAATGTTGTCGAGTTTTGTATGGTTTCAACGCACCCTTGCTATGTAATGGAAGGTTTTGGGATAGTTTTACTTCCGCTGCTTCTGCTTGTTCATAGCGGGTGACCATACGCGATCATCCACAGACCCAGCACGTGACTGTTTAATGTATTCTTGCAAATAGGCCTGTGTTATATTACTTACGTATCCTATAGCCTACTGTGCCGTTAGTTTTTTGTTACGTCACAAGACACGTGATAGTTGGTTTTGCTTTTAGTTGCTGCCACAGTGGCCGTTTTCTTTGCTATGAAAGTGGGTAGTCGGTACAGTATTCTTTTCAATTAGATTCTCTTACCTGTTAGCTTTACTGTTTGAGGGTTTTATGTAATTTTATAGTATGTTATATTTCATGCACGCCGCAGACCTCATGATGGCTGCTCAGTAAGCGAAATATATATTCCGATAAGATCATAGTGTCTGACACGACCTACTTACGATATCTTAAGTAGGCCACGGTGTCTGATTCTTGGCTGTGAAAGGAAGCCTTGCGATAAACAACTCGTTTTTCTATATGTATTGGGCAAATCCTGTAGCAGGATACAGAATCGTGGCCAGAAAGTTTTCAATAGGGAGGATTTGCAGTTCTGCGGGGGGGCTTTTCGTTTGTGCTGGGGGCTTAACATTATAAAATTAACCAAAACTCCACTTATTTATAGTGTTTTACGTTTCAATTTGGGGGGTTGGAGCTTCGTTTGGGGCGCTAAGCCCACCAAAGCCCCACCAGGGCGACGGGACTGACAGGATATGCAGACCGTTTTCTTGGTAATGGCCTGTACATTCCACAAGTAAATTTTTGTCTTTCAAATGTCGTTCCAGTGAAGCACCGTATCACAGGAAACGTGTACGATAAGTTTGGAAATTTTGCTTTAGCTGCATTTTCTGTTTAAACACAGATTTGTCTGTGCAAAATACGGCCTGTATTTCTGTGTTACATACAGATATTTTGAATGAGTCGATAAGCTTTTTGGAATATCTTACGTAAGTTAGTTATCTTCATGCTTCTGTTAAAACGTTAGCGCGTTTTGTTTTCCCGAGAAAAAATAAATTTTTTTAAAGCGGTCTGGGAATGGTGGCTCACCAATCAGTATTCATCCAACCTTTTGTAACTCGTCGAAGCAAACCGCTGGGGTTCTACTGCTCAAAAGTGCGTTGAATATTGGGAGAACGTCAGTCTTTACGTCTAATTTAACTTGCCTAAAAACTAAATTTTTTAAAACCCGCTACTGCTTTTTATATGAAATGCTGCTAGCGTGCTAGGTGATGTTTTCCGTGCGACAAACATTTATTCTATCTACTTACAGTTGTCGAAGTTCCGCTTGTAAGCCTAGAAAAAATGTAGTTTTCTGGTCTTTCTCCCAATCCAACCGTTGTCAAAGCATTTAGTGGTGCTTCTGATGAAGGTGCTGCAAACACAACATTGCACATTTAACACAAAACTTTCCTAACATTGACAAGTCTATGAATTTGGTTCCGATCCACGTATCAGGTTATTATGCCTATTGAAACTGTTAGTTACTCGACAACCGTTAAAAAGTGTTCAGCAGCAGCTCTTTTACCTACCTTTGAAATTGCTAAACTGTCATATCTTAAAGGAAATTACCTGAGATCACGTGTGAAGCGGTTATCTTTTACTGTTGATGTAACTCTGAAATTATTTTGGGACAAAACAGTATTTTAACCTTCAGCTTGAACAGCCGTGGACCACTGTTTGGAACCAGTAAGACTAAACTTAAGAAATACACTTAACAGTAACAAAAAATTACAAAAACGCTGTTTTTCACACTATCCTTTAAATGAACTTGTAATTTGAAAAGCATTCTCAAAAACAATTTGAGTGACATAGTTTTTCTGTGCATATTGACTGCACTTGTGACTTATTTTAAAGTTTTTTTAACTGAATAGCGTTGTGCTTCCTATTAAGTTGCGTTGCATATTTGTGTACCTCCCTGAATGAAAGTAATTCGAGACACATTTTGATCAGATTGATAGACCCGGGAACTCCGCTGTCGTTTTGGACGCTCTTTCGGTGGCACATTGTCGTTTCGGCTTGGTCTGCTGCTGGTAGGCGTACTTTGTGACGGAATAGTCAGCGTGTGCTGTAACGGATCTGAGACACGGGCTGCTTGCGCTAGTGGTGGTTTCCTTTCATCCAGATGTGGCAGCTTGGCAGCACCCTGATTTGCAGGTTTTAAGTAGTCGCTTGGCTCCACTGAAAAAAAGACAAATATTAGTATAAGCTGTAAGAATCTTGAAAATGGCTCAGCAGAGTGCTTTTTTTTCTAAGAAGGACATTACATACCAGCATATGTTGAAGAGTTCGGCATAGCGTGTTTTGGCGGAAGTTTTAGACTAGCTTTATGATTATGAACGCTGCATTCATGTGCACAACAGCAATTCGCTAAACTGATGAACAAAAATTGCCCAAAAAGCCTCTACAGCACAAGGCTTACCTTTGCTGTAGTCATCCCCGCTCCCTATAGCTTTCATTTTGTGCGGCGGTGGACCTTGAGTTGAATCTGGCGACATAGGTGGTTGACCATGATCTTCATCCTGCTATCAACGTACAAAATGTGAAAAACTCCAACAAAGTCACGCTAATGCCAACCGTGCTATTTTAGTTGCAAAAGCAGCGGATTTTTTAAAACTGGCACGTTTATTCAATCTTGTTTAATTTTTTTGGTGCTTTGTTGTTTTTAATACATTCACAGAATTTGTTCCCAGGTCCGTTGTCTGTCAAGATCTTTCAATGGGGATTTCGAGCTAATCGGGAAGGGATCAAGAATCAAAACATAGCCTATTTAACATTTAGGCCAGTGGCGTAGCCAGCTCAAAAATTTTGGGGGGGCCAAAATGTTTGATTTTAGGTGAATAACACTATTTTGCTTAGAGAAACGCCTCTCAAAGCACAAAATGACTACACAGGTATACACACATTTAGTTGTTTCAACTTTTTCAACTGATTTAGACTAATTTCAGGGTGCTGATTTCATATCTGATGTCAGTTTGTGTCTATCACATCACAGTTTGTGCAACACCATACCAGTGATTTTACGAAATCGCATGCCTAAGAGTAAAGTGGATGCTTTAAATTATATCCAATGCTTATTCTAATTTCATTCCTTTGTCACTGTGTAGTTACAATTTGAGCATAAATGGACAGATGACATGTCACACTAGAGAAAATTAAACACATTCAAGTTACGGTACATCAAGTGGCATAGAAGGCGGGGGTGCAAGCGCACCCCCAAAAGTTTTTGTTTGTTGAAAATTCGAGCAAAATCGCTGAAAATTTGGGCAAAATGTGGCCCAACGTTGTTTGATTTCAAAAAATGGAACCCAGCATTTCCAGAAAAACACATTTTTTGGAGGTCTTACCAAAAAAGGTCTTCATAATCTCTGACCTTTGTGGAGAAATTTTGTAGGCAAAGTCCCACAAAACGTTACGGGCAAGTTTGGAAAATTCGAGCAAATATCCTTCGCACCTCCCAAAATTTGCTTGCTCCTAAATCTATGTACATCTACAGATTTTCAAATTAAAACTGGATAGTGTTCAGACACAAAAGAAACAGAAAGTCATTTTGAGTAGTTAAATCATGGTTTACAATTAAAAACTTAGAAATTTGTGTTTCAGTGACTTTCTATCATGTGATTTATTGGGGGAGTCTCAGTTTAGGCTCCAGAAATAGTCTGCAATCATGTGCGTGGCCCTCCATCCCTGATAGAGATCCTCCATGATTAAATCCTGGTGAAATCGCTTTGCACTTCATTGACATCACCCAAGTTATCTGGAAATTTGTCAGAATGAGATTTCAAATAACGCAGCTTGATGCTCATATTTCATCCCAGTATGTGGTAACTTACCAACAACTCATTGACCAAATCTTGGTAGTTAGATGATTTAGTTTTCAAAAAAAATTGTGTACAATAGATGAAAAGCATTTGCAGAACCATCTTGACGGTATCATGTTCTTCTTCAAGCTTCACTGCATGTCCAATAGATATGGATCCATATTTATTGCCAGAATGAGCATGGATTCATGCCCATTGGACTTTCAGTTAAGACTTTATTTCGAACCATCTATGAAGAGTCTCCATTCTTCATCTTTGTATTGTGTCAAACCCATTGCCTCCATGAGGGATTTCAGATCATGGAAATACACCAGACCATCACTGGAAGTGAAAAACTGAAAAAATTCTTGCTCTCTGTTTCGATAAAATGTGATATTGGTTCCAGGATGAAGCAGGTGCTTTCCTTGTAAGCTTGATGCCAGCAGCTCAGATGATTGTTTGGGTAGATTCAAATCACGAATTAAGTTATATATTTCAGTCTGGTCAAATAAAGAGGGAGGCATCAGGCAATAACCAACAACTTTTGCTAAAACTATCGACAGACATGTCATCATCTGTTGAAGTCGAAGAATAATCTGAGTGTATCATCTTCAAGGTAGTTGCATACAGGCTTGGGTGCATCCACAACATGAGGAACAGGCCTTTAAAGGCTGAATTGAAGTTTGGATATTGGAGTAGAATGTTTATTGTTCTTATTGAAACTTTTCACAATTACCATGCAGAAGTAAAATCTGCAACCAGGTCTACTTGTTCCCTCCAGATCACTGGAATGCCAAAAGGAAGGGGCTTGTTTTTTCCATGGGACCATGATCTCAAAGTTTCCACACAGCTTGTACAGACTTTATGTGGAAACCATGCTTTATCTTGATCTCTAAGCTTGATTTTAAAATCAGCAAAATAGGCTCTTTACACAAAGTCGTTGATGGACTGTCTTTGTGCTGTTGGTGTAAAACTTCCACAAATGTAGCAAAATACATCAGGATTGTTGGAGTATTTTCTTTTCATTGAAGACATTTTACCTAAACCTCGGTGATGAAACAGGTTATGTCAATGTTAATTAAGAGGGCCAACTAGTTAACACTCAACAGCATAGTGTCTGGCACGTCGAGTCATGCTGATTGCCACGATGGTCTGCGGCGCACATCCGAATTGTACAGTTAGACATTCTAGAACGTCGCTTGGCTATCTGCGCAAAGAACTGCGCGACGTTCCGAAACGTGGTGTAGCGATCTTCATAAAAACTTGCACGTTCTGGAACGTGGCATGGCGTAGAAAGTGTTAAACATATTTTCATTGTTGTGACAATCATTTAAAGGGGTTAACTATAGTATTTGAATAACATTTTTGCCATTTTTGAACAAAAAGTCTAATGTTGCAAAAATCTTGACGTGATAGAGAAAAACTGAGTTCATATTTTAATTCAGCAGCCTCGAAACATTCAAAATCAATTCACAGATCTGAAACAACTCAAAAAAAGTTTTTTTGTATACCAGTGCTATATTTTCTAAAAATCGGGGGGGACATG
>Ga0210059_1005519_pt1 | contig 20352 bp, 15 predicted proteins | sample Ectturendosymbi2_FD_188042 | JGI IMG/M metagenome (GOLD analysis project Ga0210059, IMG submission 188042) | Ecteinascidia turbinata endosymbiont from Florida, USA - Sample 2 (SPAdes) (version 2) | ecosystem: Host-associated > Tunicates > Ascidians > Unclassified | place: Key West, Florida... | reverse complement strand
GTGCACATGCTCACCGGTAGAATGCATACATTTTTCAATTTTACTTGTTTACTGATATCGTTTGCAAGGTATCTGCTTTAAAATCGATTATTTATCAGCCTTCTCTAATAATTTTTATTGTTTTTTTAGATGAGTACTTTTTTCTGTAAAATTAAAAGACTAACTTCTGCTTGATCGTATTTTACAAAAGGGAGAGATGAACGTGCATTTACATCGATTTAAAACAAGTTTCCGTATTCCTGGAAAGTGCAAGTAGGGTTTATGAATTCATCTGAAAAGAATTATCACTTTAAGTAAGTAATACAGCTGAAGGTCGGAGTTGGAGTCGGATGACGGGACTTCCGACTCCACAGCCCTGGCAGGCACATAATCGACTACTGGTGAAAGCAAACGAGAACGTTGCGAATCAGCGAAAACATAAATTTTACAAGCGATGACGTCATGAATTACGTCATAGGGGCCCTCCAGCGAAAATTTCTTCGGGGCCCCCTGTCCTTTAATCCGGCTCTGCATGAGAGATTTGACTTCCACGGGTTCAACCTCTCATTTTTTTCATTTGTTTCAATGCCGTAGAGATAATTTTATTTTCACAAAATGTTTAAATATGTAATCTGTGTTAAAATCTGCCGTGAAACATAAACGCAGGCCTTTGTCAAAATGTAGATGACCCACAACCAAGTAAGAGCGTTCAGCGTTGCAAAACAGAAGGATCTTTCGAGAATCGAACAATGTTACATTGGCTGAACTGCCATCAGATTTAATACGGCAGACGCTGGTCTTGATCTGTTCATTGTGAGTTGATTTATTACACACCTTGTTTGCAATAGCTGAAGGTCTACTGCAGTCTTAACTGGCACCGCAACAACCAAGTTCCATCCACAATGTGGAGAACATGGTGGAGCGCAGATATAACGCCGTAACATGTTGAGAAATGAGCACGTTTGATAATGTTAACTATAAGAGAAAATTCATCGTTCGTTTAAACGAGGTAATTTGTTTGCTAACAATGATTTTTATAAGCCGTTTTTACTGATTTCGCCAGTGCAAGGAGTATCTGGCAAAAATGAAATAACCTGCCCAAGCACCATGGCGCGGGGCCCAATGCAGCCGCATCGGCTTAAGGGCGGCCCTGGCTGGGATATGAAAACAGGGTTCCCACACATCTTCAAAAGCCATTTTCCATACTTTTTCAATACTAAACTAAAAGACTTTAATACCATCATTTATCTTTACTTCTCGAAAATTTAATTCTTGGAACACTATGCCCAAAACATCTGAAGAACTGTCATCAGTGGTAATGAACAAAATTTGAGTAAACTTATTGCTGTATTTAGAATTTCCATATTTTTGCAATACTTCATGGTACATTTTGGCCAAATTCAATACTTTTTCAAGGTCTTGTAAACCGATTTCACAATTCTATACTTTTTCAATACCCTGTGAAAATGTTACAGCAACCAGTGCAGCATTTCAATTTGGCTGGGTATGTCCGCAACTAACTCCGTAACAACTCCACATTCAGCTATAATTCGACCATCAACTTCAAACCCTGAGAAGAAAACTACCTGAATACTGAGGGTTGATCGAGAAGACAACCTGGTCAACAGTTCTATTTTCGGTGTCCTGACGTTTTGACCTGAACTTGAATGAAACCGTTGAAGGTTTCGTCAACAAATCCAACTCAAAGGCGTCACTGCAATCTAAATCTTAAACAAGAGTTACGCAACAGTGACAGCAAGTTTTGCTTCCCTCAACAGTAAGCAATGATACCTTTCTACACACAAACAACAGGTAGCTTATGCTTCACCAAATACCGATTTCAAATAAATTTTATTGCAGTGTGGCGCGCATCGCCCAAAAAATTCAACTTGACTTAGGTGTAAGATGTCGGGACCTATCGATGCGAACAATCCCGCAAATGTGCGCTAGACTTCACTTAACAAGAGCGATATCCTGAGAAGGTAAAAAGCGCACGATTAATCAAAGACCATCGAGGTCAGATCACTGAGGCAGCAGTGAAGCTTAACAGACGTCCCCGGACTGAGAAAGTACTGGCAGAGAACAGGTTGAACGAAATGAACAGCCAAGACAACGCTTGTGACGTTAATTGGATATAATCAGCGCATCGACGGTAGACACGACAGCGGACAAAGCCAGGGGCGCGGCGCAGAAATGTGCTGCATAAACTTTATTTTCTAGCCCGAAGTTTATCCAAAAGTGGCAATAATCCCTATACAGTACGTGCGCATCTCGGCATTGAATACTCCCAACAGCTTTTGAGCTAAACGGTTACGTAACAAGATAAGGCACGCAACATTATGCTTTATCACTAGTGGTAACCCATACATCTCAGCCATGCTGTCCGTTACGACTGGTACTTCAGATATTCACCTAAATCCCTACCCTTGCACAGCTCCATATAAATAAACTTTGTTAAACCAGGCCTGATCCTCGCGCAGTTTTCCACCCAAATGAAGAGCGAAAAGAAATTTAAGAAATAAAAATCACTACTTAGTAGAAGAAAGTAACTTTTCCAGGAGGTCTAACGGTCGCTGGTAGGAGTCTCGCCAGGATTTGCCGCTATCTTACACGCCTCAGTTTACAAACATACAGTGGACCGAAATTTGCGTCAAGACGAGGAACCACCAAAGTCCCAACGGTTATATCACGATGGAAGTAAAACTCTTCATCAAGGAGCTCTTCCATGGGTTTGAGATCGACAACTTCGCATAAAACATCATTTTCGTTGAGCAGATCCTGAACAGCGTGCAAGAGTTTAAAAAATGACAAGGGTTGCACAAACTTATAATACCGCAACATTCAGTATTCGATCGAAACGATTTAACGCAGAGCTGCAGTGCTTACCTGTACCGTGTATTGTATCACGTATTCATTCTGCCACTGGGATGCTGTGTCCGTGCAGTAAACCACAACCCCGTTTACATCGCAGGCCATGATGGCATTTCTGTAAAATAACAGATTGCAGGGATGGGCATTGACACTCGTTGCTCCCCACCGCGACATCTATATTGGCCACAATCAAAATTGAAACAAGGATCCGAAATTTCTTCACCAGATGCGAACAATAAAAGCACGAAACCTTTTAGTTAGAGGAGTCGCACATGTCACGACTGGCAAAGCACCCTGTACTCGTTGAAGTTTTTAACAAAGAGAAGTATTTCAATTCATAACTAAAGTGCCGCGAAAATTTTCTACTTGTATTCTGTTTCGGTCTAGTGGACTTTTGCTACAGGGCGTTTTTTTCGAAAACACCCTATAGCAGCGTGCTGTTCAACAAACAATACTTTTCAATAACAGAGAATGAATTCGATAAAAATAACCAAATTTCGTATAATGCGTTATCCTTCCGTTACGGGTTACACGATTTGCAATCCATCTTTGGTAAAAACGAAAAACCTGAAGTGTTGAAAATGCATTCAGGCCTGCCATGGCTCAAAAATATGGCAAAATGTTTAAAATGTTGACGTCGATTTACTTCTTTGTGATGGAGCATGAATTTGCTTGAATCAATTTAACATGATGCCCAATGAGCTTAATCTGAATTTCTACATCAGGGGTCTCCAAACTACGGCCCGCGGGCCAAATCCGACCCGCGAAGACATTTTGTCAATAATGAAAAAAGAATAAATTTACGAAAGGTTTGACAATATGTAACATACCCCGAAACAAAGACATTATGTAAGATGTCCGGCCCTCGGATTATTGTGTAAAAGCTTATGTGGCCCTCGGACAAAAAAGTTTAGAGACCCATGTTCTACATCAACAATGGGTCCCGCAGGTATGAAACTGTACGGTGGACGTTTCTTTGACCACGCTCTTGTGCAGTGGCACCAAAAGATGCCGCACGTTGAACAGCCTTGACACAATCTACTAGACACAAGGTGTTTTCTCTCACTGAACGCTGCATGGGCGTCAGAAGAGGGGGTTTGACCCCCCTGGATTTTGAAATTTTCAGCAAAATAAGGTTGTTTTTTTAGTTTCGAATGGGGATAATCACATTTCACAACTTTTGGCCCCCCTTGAAAAATTTAGGAAAAATCCTCTAGTGCCCCTCATGGAAAAATCCTTCCGACGCCCATGGCACGGCGCTTTAAATGTTCTGTAATCACTAGCCCAGATACACGTCACTTTATTACGCCATATAGCTACCCTCACATCCTTTTGTCACAATGTGTCACTTTTCCCAACCCATTTAAATTTAGGCCACATTTCGTTAATCCCCGAACCATTCGAAATACTCTGCCTGGGGCAGTGTGACGTCACGATAGGGTCCCAGCTGCGTTATTGAAAAAATTTGAAAATTTAATAAGAACTTTCAAACGCAAATTTACCCGTTCATCTTCAACGAAAAAACTCACGACGCATTTACGTCTTCAATGACTCTCTAGCGCGATCGGTCGGCGAGTTGCAGATGAAATTAATTTTTTGCTCTTTACTTCGAAAAATATCTACACCAGAAAATTTTTCGCTAGGCCGAGCCCCTGGTAACGACACGAAAACATTCAAAAACGATATTTTATTAACAAATGGTATTTGCAGGCAAACACTTCATGGTGTTTAACAGTTTTGCGACGTCAGGATATCCTTCAATCTTCTCCCACTTTTGTCCCAAAAACCAAAACCACCTCTTAATTACGGACGACTTCAATGACATAAGTTCATTTCCACTTCTTACAACCTTCGGCCTCAGAAATAGCCAATTCTCTCAATCTCCGGAAACAGAATATAACAACGAACTTCACCTGAGTATTTCTGACTGTAGTTCTGGAAGTCGTTGTCTTCGTCCTTTTTGCATTTCGCTAAAAATGTTTTCCTGAGGTTCATCCGATTCATACATGGACACTCTGTCTTCTGTGCAGGGAACATCTACCAGGACCTGGAAAAAAGAGATGTCGAAGACTTTTCACATACTCCAGCTTGATGCTTTATGCTTTAACTGGTTGTCAATTTACTTGAACGCTGCTAAATCAAGCTCTTTGATTGATGCGACTTACTGTTCATTGGTCAACTTTCGACGTGTTCTAACGTCAATAAACTTTGGATTTATACGCAATTTTAACCTGTAACACCACCTTCGTGTAGAAGTCACGATATTAGGTGGTTGCAATTAGTCTAAGTCCTCCTGCGGAACACTTTGCACCCTGAAGGCACCGTTCCCGTGTTTCGATCTTTTTCATACCCTCTTCTGAAGCGCCACTCTACCCGAGCAGCAGCACATGTTGTCATCTGAGTTGTTGCTGTTTGGAGTTTATCGCACAAAAACAAACATTTTTTCAGCCGAACGTTTGTGTTGTGTCATTGATTTTCTTTAATTTCGCATCTGCGTTTCTCACAATCATTCATGCATTTCTGTGTTTCGTGTGCAGAAAATGCATGCCTTGTGTCGCAATAACATGGGTGTCGTGGAATGTGCCTGTGATTATTATTCCGTTTCTTTCTTCAGTGGCCGCGCGGTCGTAATCATTGAATGGTGCTTGCTTGGTTGCCGCGGTGCTTCGTGTTTCCTCATCCGCCGGCACCGCATTACGTTGGTTGGTCTGGCGATCGGTCGCAATTTGGATGCCAGTGTAATGTGTCTTAATTTTTTCTTTTGAAGGAACCGACCTTTTAGTTGTTTAAAGCCACGTTAATAAACTGGCTGTGTTGTGTTGTGCTCATATCAAATGGCATGAAAAGGACATAGCACAGACGTAATCCCGAGTTTACACAAGGAATACGTCACGGCTTGGGTTAGTCAAGTTTGCGAAACGACTTTAACACAATTACAAACCCATAAAACTGAAAAAAGGGATCTTCTTTTCAACATCTGCTTGGCTTAGCATTGTCTTTAAATCTGCGTCTTCAGCTGAGGGCAATTTTACTCGCGTAACTTGGAGAAACACCCATCAGATAGTAAAAACCGCTCTTGGAACTGTTTGCTGTTCGAAGCAAAAATTATGGCACAGTAAGTGGGACAGAGATCGACCGATATGGCTTTTTTGGGGTCGATACCGACATATCAGCCATTCATAGACCGATAGCCAATACCGATATTTCCACAAGTTTTAAATCATGATTTCTGCTTCATTAGCAAAAATATAATGTATTCCGTGCCTTACCTTTTTCAAAAACTTCAAAAATCAGGATTTTTGAACTAAATTTTTCAAATTGTAGCAATTTAAGTATTTTGCTATGATTTTTAATTGATCTGATTAATGATGATGCTTTTGTTTCTGCGACGGCCGACGCATGCTTCATAGTTCATCTTGTCTGCTTGTTTATGAAAACGCGCTAGCCATGACTGTCTTGACTTGGTTCGTTGTGCTTTCTTGCGCACGTTGTCTGGATTCATGAGGAATATAACAGCGTTTTGCTAACACCTACTGAAGCCGATGAAATCGGGCAATTTGACCGATAGCGATATGTCGGTGAAACCCAAATATCGGCCCGATATCGGTCTCTCTCTAAGTGGCTAAGTGGACCACATCATTTCGACATTCTCAGCTCTTCTAAGAATGCGTCTGATTGAAACATTCTACTTGTAAATCATTTCCGGTCAGAACGCAGAACGTTCTATTTGAGTGAAAGCTGAAAATGCCTACTTGGCAAGCAAAAAAGATTCTCTGTTGAATATAACAGAGACCGACTCCTTGCTGAAAAAAGGCTTCTTTCAATAGATAGTGTTTAAAAAATAAGAAAAAACAGACTTTTCGTATAATTTCTAACGTCAAGTTCACCACCTACTTTGTTGAAAACTTGAGCCGCATCTTCTTTCCAAAAATCTCCGCTCTCAGCAACAAATGAAACGTAAGCTTTGATTTCAGCGCTGGGTGGGAGGTAGTGCGATAATGCCTGCTGAAGTTTCGCTAAACGAGGTTTTACAGGTTCATTTGCAACAACTTGAGCTAGAAAATGCATAAAGAACAGGACTTTTCAGCAAAAAAATCTCATAACAGTGTTACTCATAAGGACTCAAAACGGCATTCATAAATCTGTGCATATTAGGTAGCACTGCAAATATCGATCTAACAAACGTGCATTAAAGGATCAGCATTTATTTTCTGCCATTGAGATGGGCAGTATTTTCTTCAAGCCACAACCACCTAGTCATGACAAAAATTTTGAGAATGCTTGCCAAATACTTTAATTCCCTAATTTCACGAAGAACAAGTTTTTGTTCGTGTCCACAAACCTTTGGTCTGTGATGAAAAATTTCAAAGGTAACAGGAGTTTTACACTGTATGAAGAATATCACTGAGAGAGTAATGTGCGTTGAAAACTAATGAATCCTAACACTGCGTTTTAACTCAACATTTCACACATGGAGGTTATTTCTGTTTGATTCACAAAGCTCTAAAATGTTTTTTTGCAATTACAACGACCCTAAAAATAAAAGTATATAATAAAAAGCAAAGAAAATATGCATAGAGTACTCTCTACCTTACCTCATGAAAATCAGAGTGTTAAAAGAATTAATATCAGGGGCCCAGGGCCCTATCATAGCTTTTTAAGACGCAGATTGCAAACAGTTTGGCTGAATGTACCGGCTAATCAAAAAATGAGTAGGACATCAATAATAGAAAAATAGGTTTGATAAAAGAGAGACAGGCATTTTTTATTGTCAGCATGCAACCAAATCCAAATGTTAAAAAAATTCGGTTAATATGCTTGCTAAGATCATTACAACAGGCTTTGAAATTTCAAACTTGAAAAAAAAACATCTAATGTAACTTTGCAAGACATAGTCATTGTTAAGTGGGTTTTACCCATAATATTTTTCACAATTGCATGCAATGAAATAACCAGGCTTGCAAAATTTGAATTTGAAGTCTTTTCTCTTTCTATGGCTGAATTTGGAACAAAAATGTCAACTGCAAAGTTTCCATCTGACTGTCACGACAACTATGACAAATGAAGTATGAGGGCAGTCAAAAATATTACAGCCCCCTAACACTTCAGCACCGGGTGTTTTTCCTGAAAAAGCAGACTGGATACTTCAAAGTTTTTGAGTTTCCCATGTTTATGCCAGGTTCACAGAACAACATGTTATTGAAGCCCAAAAAGAGCTTCAATTGTTAAATCTGCAATTTCACTTCATATTTTTTGTACATAAATGTAATAAATTTCATGAGAAAAAGATTACAGCTGGTATCCAATATTTTCCACATCCCTGTTGATACATAGCCCAGTCTATGTCTTGTAAATAGCAAGTACGTAAAGATATGTAGGCCAGTATAAAAAGTGTTAAGTACCACTATTTCATGTGCAACATTACACTGCAGTTTTCACTACAATCATCCACACATCATGATAGTTCAGCTATGTCCAACCCGCGGCCCGCATGTGGCCCAGTTAAGGTTTTCGCTGTAGTAAAAGTATCCTAAATACTGACAAACTGTCCTTTTTGATAATCCTAAATTTGACACTTTTGATGCAGGTGGTCCTCAGTGCCACTTTATCATGTCTGCCCCATTGCATTTAGGATTCGAAGGCTTTCATTACATTAGTATAAGCTAAATTTAGTTTGTTAAGATCAAAGTAAGCCATTCAATGTGCAGCCCTCATTAATATGTTATTCAAGGTGCAGCCCTGGTTAAGACAGTGACATAATTTTTGGCTCAGTTAGCCATTTGGGTTGGACATGGCTGTGATAGTTAATCACATGCAGAGATCAGAACGACATATTTAACAAACCTTCATTTTTTACAATTTGGAGAATGGTGCTTAACTTCCCACCAGGAGCAGAACACATATCCAGAATTTGATCCCCAGGTTTAGGATCTAATGCAATCACAGGAAGAACTGACGTAGCGTCCAATAAAAAATTTTGATAATAATCTTTCTGAGGAGAATCTAAGACAGATGAATTCAGCTCAGTAATGTCCCCTTTAGGAAATACATATGCTTTTAAATCAATACATGATCTGCATAATTTGTGATAAACTTCTCTACGATCATGGAGGTCTTCCAATTTGTCAATCAGTTGAAGCATGGACTTGTCAGGCACTTGATTGAATGATTGATCAGAAGCTTCATTGCTTGATTCTTTTCTGTACTTAGCAATAAAATCATGAAAATCATCCTCTCCCCTTAATTCAGCACTCAAGTTCAACTTAGGATCATCGAAATGACTATTGGATAGAGAAGACAAGTTTTCACCATCAGAGCACCCAACAATTGTATTATTTCTATTGTTTATAGAAAACAATTCCGTGTCTGGATTTTTTTCCAGATCCAATTCCAGCTGTGCATTAATGGCACGTAACTTGTCCATTGCATGGAGAATCTCTACTATTTCAAGGCAAATGTCATCATACTTGATTTTTGCTTTCTGATGCAGTTCTTTTACAAAATCATATGCTCCTGATTCATCCAATTTATGCACAAGTGTCTCAACTCCAGGAGAAAAGTTATTGATAATGCTACAGTACTTTTTTCTTGACAACATTGCACACCTCATAGATGGCCAGTTTTCTTTGAAGCGAACTGCATAATGAAGATCAAAATAAGCACGGGCAAGTTCCTCTGGGTTGCTTGATCTCCGAAATGATTCATATCTCAATCTTGGCCGTTTTGCTTTTTTCATGTGCTTGTTGGTGGTAAATAGATATCGCCTAAGAATTGTAGCACAAACAACCATATCTACACTATAGCTACAAACTTTTAAAAGAAGATTGTCATATTTGCATAGATTGACTTGTTGTGGCAACTACACAATAGTAACTTCTGATTTTTCAGACTAGTATTGCTTGGTATAAGTTGTTTAGAAAAGCAGTAGCTTAGTCACAAATTCATTATCAAGATCTTATGAGATGTAGTGGCAAAGACAAAAAACTCTGATAAACTTCATTTTTAAACCTCTGATAAACTTGAAAAGATTATCGAAAAAATTGATTAAAATACTAAAACCAATTCTATGAATGTCCTTACATAACCGTTTTTTATGTACACCGACTGTTTCTTGCATCCTCAATTATTTTTATGCCAACAGTTATTGAATTTGTTGTTTCAGCTGCTTTTGATCTTGCAGCAGCTATTGGTATGTCAACAGTTTTGTTGTTTTGTCAACTATTAGTTTTTTTAATTGCTAATGTCATTGTTTTCCCTATTATTTTTTCAACACAAGTTGCATTTGGTGTATTGGTTTTTGTGATGAAAAAATGGTTTATACAGTCAATAGATCACACAGTAGTGTGTAATGCAGAAGCTATAGCATATTTACGATCAAAGTTCTACAAGCAACAACAATTACTGGTTCCTTTGTCACAAAGGATTGGTGAAAGACCATGACGTCATCTAGACTACGAACCTTGCAATACAACTTTCAGTTCTATCATTAGACATGTAAAAAGAAAAGACGAGGTGACAAAGCAAACACAGAAATGATGTTTACAGATGAGTGCATGCTTATGTACACATAGTTATCATGAGATATGTAGCTTCACAGGTGTGGAGAGAACAAAACACCGAAATTAATGAAGTCTACATTTATTTGAGAAATGAGTATGTAAGTATAATAGGAGACAAAACAAGTTGGAAAAAATCAAAGGGCAGACAAGATGAAGAAGACTAACCCACATTAGAAAGGGAAAATTTGCAGTGCCTGTTAAGCATAAAATGGATAGAAAATCATGATGAAAAAATAACATTGTATCAAAGCACAAAGAATGAACAATAAGATGAGTTAAAATAATTTCCAATTATTACTCGGCACTCTCTAGCTAAGAGAGTTCATAGTTTTTGTACAGTTGTTTGAAGAAGTGAGATCGAAACTTAATATAGTCAGGAATTTCTGACCATGGGTTCAATCAATTTGAGAGAGCATTGCCATTGAAGGCTTTAAAAGAAATTTTAAACTTAAAGAAATTTTTATTTTATTTTGGGTGAAAAGAAATTCTGTGGTAATAAGAAAATTTTTGAAGTTGCAAGTCTGGTGGGTGATTATAAAATGTCTGAATATTTTTGAAAAACTGGTTAAACTGTGATGGGAGTACATTGTTTTCATTAGAGTGTAGAAATGTACCAGCAGACATTTTAAATGGTTTGTTGATTGGATATTTTCAGAAATTTCATAGCTTTGTGCATTCACATGAGGTTGAACAGCAGTTGTTGAAGCACTGCCCTGGTTCAAGACAGCATAATTTAGATATCAATACATGACACAGAGCTTTTAATATAGGTTGGGTGGTGTAATGTTTTTAATTTGTATAATATTCCAGATGATTTGGAAAAATTATATGGTTAACTTACTAATATGCGGTTTTAAACTAAGGTTTTTGTCAAGTATGATGACAAGGAATTTTATGTCATTTTTTTCACAGATTTCATTGTTAATAGAGATATTAAATGTGGCAATATCATTTTTAGGTTTGTTTTATATAATGAAACTAGTTTTGTTGCAATTAATAGACAGTTTGCTTGCTCTGATCCAGTAGTCAGTATTTCAAAATTTATCTTTAACAATACTTCGTAAAGTTTTATTACTGGATGCAAACATATGCAAATTAATATCATCTGCAAACAGTGTAGTAGTAAGTGAAGAAGATGCTTGCCTAATATTATTTACGTGTATAAGAAAAAGCAATGGTCCAAGCACAGAACAAATTTTAGACCAGTGACAGCTCTACATAACACAGTGCTTTGCTTAATCAAAAGTTTGACATACTACACAGTGCATCATTGATATGTTCAACTTTTGATGTTAAGCTGCTCACCACTGTTGCTGTGCAGTCACATATTTTAATGCATTAGGATATCAGGCATACAAGTGGCTTGAAGCAAAAAGTTTTAAATGATTCAATGATTTCTACAATCTTTTGAGGCAGCTGCCAGATGCTATATTATATTTTTGAGTGATAGCCTTACAAGATTCACTTCGGCCTACTTATAATAAACAAATATATGGGTCAAATTCTAGTTCAACACCAGTTCGGAAAGTAGCATTAAAACATGTTGGTGGACTTGCTACAATGCACTGACAACAAATATATGTATGAAAGCCATTGTTAGTGAGTATTTATGAAGTTACACATAATCAAAATGTAAGGTACCTTCACCACTTTATTTACTGTCAGGCCTATATATGGCAAACAAAACACACAGCTCCTACTTGGTTTATACCATACAAGCTACATGTTTTTGTTTTATACTGTTCTAAAGAACACTGCACCCATTTTCTGTTATTTTAAAGTGGTTGGTGCATATTTGCCACAAATTTAGTCACAAAAAGACAGCCTATGTTGGATTGGAATCATAAGATGTTGTCAACCAGTTCATATCTAATAAGGAACAGTTTTTTACGGTAGTGGCTACGGATACGCCTCACATGATGCAGTTTGAATAAAATGCTGAGTTGGTCACTCCAGTGGCGCCAATGTCATAGCGTAGTGGATACGTATAAGGTCTGCTGTGCCAAAGGTTTTTGGTTTAGCTCTCACTGACCTTAGCCACTTTTGTTTTGGTAACTAGTGGTTGCACATTTCAATTCATGGGACAACTATTTCTTTACTTTTTTCAAAACTTTCCAAAGTTTTGGTTTAGGGGTTAATATTTGGGTTAGGACTTACGTTACGGTTAGGTTTTAAGTTTGCCTTTACATTTACTACATTTTTACCAAGCCTAACAGTAACAGCACTCTCCTTGTGTGCTACTGTCATGTTACAGGTGGCATATTAACAAGGTTTCAAATACCAAGAAGATCCACAGGGGGACTGTAGCCTAGCCAAAACTGCCATTTTTAAAACTTTACTCAGTGCTTTTTCTCCACGATTGACTGAAATAAAACTATTCGATTCTTATTGGTCATGGTGGTTAAATTACTCTCTGGGACTGGGCAATAATTCGTGTCAAACTCCATTCTTGAAGAAGAGTTTCATTCATTTGAATCATTGCAAAACAATGAAAGCAGATGCTGCAGAGAATCTGAGACAACAAGATCACGGTGGAAGAGCCGCAACTTCAAAGTACCAGTCTACAGTCATACGAGACTTCAGTAACATGTTAACATTCATTGCAGTCTGAGTCACAAATCCACATAGGTAACAGCGTGCACTGTGACCAACCTCAAAGGCACCAAAATATTACGTGTATTTGCCAACCATGGATGTTTCTCATCCCTTGTTGCTGCAGTCAGTGTTGGTGATTTGCATGGGACCACGTAATTTCGAAAGGTTGTTTCTAATTTCTACTAAATTACTGCAGACTGCACAGTGCACACAGTCTGCACCTGCACTCTGCAGCACATAGGCAGCATCTAGTGAAGCACTGTGGTGGATGCTGATAATTTTTGACGTTACAAACAAATTAGCCTTCTGGTCATGGGCGTCGGAAAGAATTTTTCCAAGGGGGAGACAACAGTGGTGAAATTTCATTTTATAACTCGCAACTAAGAGCAAAATATTTTTTTACCAACATTTTTTGGACATTGGAGGACAACATGTTCTTCTGCACCACACTTAGAGGAGGCCATAACCCCTTTATGCAAGCAGGAGCGGAAACACCTAACATAGGTACGGATGAAACGGTTAAGTCAGACACAGGCTGTTCTTTGAAGGGTCATTCTGGGAGGGTGGGTGCTGATGTCAGGGATGAGAGTACGGAGTCTTATAGGATGTCCAACCACTCCGCATTCCATTGGTGTTCCGCCCAGTGCACTGCACATATGTTCTTGTCAGATAAACTGATGAGTCGTTGTGTGACAGGCACAAATGGATTTCTTGATTTGAGACACCATGCATTCACACTTGGTGGACGGGTGAGGGGTCAATGGAGCAGGTGTCCAGGCTCCATGGCACAACATGCTAGAGACAGTATAGCCTAGCTCCTTCGCAACAAGTTCAGGAGGATAGATGTCTGCGAAGATGGGTAGGTTGTCCACCGGTGAAGGACACAGGCATCCAGTTTGCAAGGCATTGTGGATGGCAGGGTCAATGAGGTGAGTTCAAAGCACTGCTGCACCATACAGGAGGAGCCCAGTACTCTGCTGTTGAATGCACCAGAACTAAGGTGGCAATTTGGCAGCGTTGTTGCTCCAGCACCCAGCCAGAGCCAGCACACTACTTCAGGAGAGCAGCGCGTGATGTCAACTTTATGCGAAGTAACTCGAGGTGTCGTCGATACACCAGCAACCTGTCCAACGTCACCCTCAGAGGTAAGCAACCGCTACTTTTTAAATAGCGTCGCTACCGCTCTTTGTTAAATTTAATAGCAGCACTGCCGTTCCTGAATAAAAATAGTAGCGAGCTATCGCTACCGCTATTCGATACCGCTCCTTTTGCTGCACTTTAAACAAAGTTTTGGTCTTGTTTTACAGACATAGGATCTATTTTTAAAAACCTAACCATGAAATGTTTATTTGTCAGAAGTTGTTGAAGAAAAAATGTGATCTGAAAAAACTAGTCATTGATGAACAGTTATGTTATAAAAATGATTTTACCTTACATGCACATATAAATGAAACACAGACTGCAGAAACGCCTGTATAAAGTGCATTTAGCTTTGTGAGTCGATTGTTGTAGGTTAGCAATCGCCTTTACTAATGCAAGTTTCGTGCTGTGTGTAAAGTTCTCAAGAGAATAGTCAAGCAATAAAAGACCAAAACTGTTTAGTGTTTGTCACAGAGTTTAATGCGCGTGTAAATTGAATAAGGCCTGCAACCAGGGTGAGGGACAAACCCGGCACTCAAGCTTGCAATGAAATTTTTCTGCATTATTTTAGATTCTTTTAAAATGTCATGTTGATCTATGTTTAATGTGAAACCCCTGAGCAAATTTCCGACTGCTTGTATTTTACTAGTATTTTGAACTGAGGTCCTTGTTTCTACATGGTTCAATGTATTCGCAATAGTAGTTTTGGGTAGAACGTAGTTTATATAGCCTGCGTGCAAAGAATGGTTATTTAGGTATTCGAGAACGAATTGACCAACCACCATTTCCTTAACATTCCAGCTTATGAAAGTGCACCTCAAGTGGCTTTACACAAAGCACGACATGTGCAGCTCAAGTGGCTTTACACACAGCATGAAATCATAAATGCTTTATTTTCAAAGGTGTGTAAGCAATGCGCATTAAGCAGCCGGCATCAGCTCTACAAAATAAACCTAACATCAACAATTGAAACTTCTCAATTCACTGTAAATGCTTTCGAGGAATCTGCTGACGGGTCTGCTTTTATCTTTTTGCGATGATTTAACCTTGCTTATATCTGTAGGCCTATTCAAGTTACGGATCCCCACAAACAAAGGTGACAAGCAACAGCAAGCAAATCAGTCAAGCTAATTATTTTTATAGGACATCAATTTCACGTACCATTACGCATCCAAAGTACTGAAATCTTATTCAAATAAAATCTATGATAAATTTCTATTATTCCTTTATGAAGTTAAGTTTCCTTATCCGCACATTATTCAATGCTCATACGTACTTTTGCATAATATCTGAAAAAGTTTTGCATGAAAATGTGCAAAAACACTAAGAACCACACATAATTTATTTAACAACTGAGGAAAAACAAAGCCAAGCGGTAGGAAAACAGTTCTTTTTCTTATGCGATGTTGTAGCATCCAAAGTTTGGTGTTACATTCGGACAACGATCACATGCAAAAATCAACATCATGTGATGTGCGGCTTAGCACATGAAGATGAATAAAAATTTAGCAAGATCGTGATGATAAAAGAAATCATTCACTTCAACTTGACGTTGTGTGGCAGTGTCAGGTAAGAATGTTAATCAAATAAAATATTTGCAACACCAACTCTGCTTGTTTAGCCCAGGCGATGGCCACTAGCAAATAAATGGCATCATGTAATTTTTACTTAACACATGGAGGCAAATAAAATTTCAGCGAAATTGCAATAATGATAAAAAGAGCCCAATTACCTGACGTTTGGTAGGGCTATGTCAGGTTTAAACGAAAATGAACCAAAACTTTCGTCAGTGTTAACTTTGCGAGTTAAAAGAACGAAAATGTAAGATTTGTTGATTTAAATTATGCTAAAGCAAACTCACGATAACAAGTTTAATGCGAAGTGATTTATCCTTCATCTCGAAAAGAACACTTTCCTGTAGATCCCCCAGAACGTTCTGTTTTAAAAACAGGGCGGTAGAAGATTGGAGCGGATGCGCTGTAGCATGCTCGGAAACCTCAACCCTCAAGTGTCCCGGTCTCAAGAGAAATTTCTGACCTCTGCGAAATTTCTGACCTGTTGTTGTGTTTCAGTTGTTTTGATTCTCAGAATAAAGAAATAACGTCTGGTAATTCGTTTTTTGACGTGTATTGTGTAAACTAAAACATTTTGGTTAGATGTCAGGTACCCACAACAATCTATACCACGGGAATAAGTTCAACTATTGAAAATTTTCGGACGTAGTCCTTGACTTCATTTATTTTTCTTGTTCTCACACTAACCCGATATACTTACCTAAACACGTATTCCTAAGCCCTAGTAACCAGTTTTATCAACGTATTTGGTGTGCAGAATATTACTCTGTGCATGCGTATATGATGTGAAGTCAGAAATTTCGCAAGTCAGAAATTTCGCTTGACACTGGGAATTGTGATTTAGCAAGGTCCACAGATTACGCGAACTTTTTCAGCAGTTACCACTGATGTTGAAAACAAAAAAATTATTGTGAATCAATAAACATTGCGATTGCACGCACAACGCAAGTTTTACAGTAGAAAAAGTTTTTATTTTGTTTGGCAAAGCAGCTTTATTTGATTTTGCTGAACAGCAGAACTTTGAATGAGTAGCAGAAAACAAAAATAATGCGCTTTCGGTGCCTCGTTTAGTGAATGTGTAAAAGTCTTCAACGAAAATAGTTCACACAGGAGACAGATTTTTTAGTGAGTAGGGAAAATTACTGGTTTGCGATAAGAGTACTAGGGAATATCTCAAATTAAATCCGATGTCTAGCAGTCTTCTTTTTACAACACAGAGTAACGCAGATGTTTCGAAATGCTTCAAGTGAAGAAAGAGGGCAACAAACAAAAATATATTGGTGAGTAATTTCAGGAAAGTGTTTGCAAGACAAATATCAAAAGTACAACTTCATCGGTGAAGATTGCAATGAAAAGTGCGCAAAAACTTGAAAGTTGGAGCACAACGTTAAAATCATGACAACTTCAATATTTGATGATAAATTTGTTCTGCGCATTTGATTCATTGTAAAGGCTTACTGCTTGATCTCCAGTGTTGGTTTGATACACTGTAATTAACATGACGAGATTGTTCTTTGTAACTGCAACCGTTTAGTACGTTTGCTTACAAGCAGTGCAAAGCATGGAATACAAAGAAGCTTTGCTTTCTATACGCGTTAATGCTGAACCGTAAACAATGTTTTCATTTTCAACTTGGTCGGTTTTGAAGAGTATTTTCCAAGGTGCTTAAGTATGTAACAGCTGTGGAGGTCGGTAGATGGTGTCACATGCAAAATAAAAGGTCACCGCTAGATGGTGCCCATGAGTCACATCACAAGTCACTGTGACAGCCACCACAAGCGAATTATCGTAATTCACTTATCTCTATATAATGACAGTGTAACCTAGTAGTTTTAGAGTGAACTCAGTGAGGAGCTCTATTGCTGCTGGATGCTGTCCTGTTAGTTAATGCCCCGAATTGCCATCTTTCTCTTGTGCTTGCCTCAGTAGTTCAAGGCGATGCAGTCAATTGCAACACAGCTTCGTTTCAAGTAGGAGACTAGCCCAGCGAGACGGTTGAATTGTAATATTATATCAAAAACATTTCGATTTGGGCGAAACACGTAGCGCAACAACTGATTATGTTTCTTGAAAAGCAACAGTGGATGCCTGTGATCGGACAGATTATGTTGCTCACGATTGACATCACTTAGATGACAAACTGGTGGTTTTCATTCAACGTTGATGTGCAGTGTTTTGTTCAGCGAATAGTTTGGTTTTTCACAGGTGCAAAATTTTTGTTGCTGGGCTAATGAACGTTGTAAGCGTCTAAGAAAATGCAAATGGTAATGAAAACAGACAATGCTATTATTAAGGTGGAGTAATAACAATGTCTTTCACGGTTCTCAAAGACGACATTTTTTTCATAAGACTAAAGTCGTCAAATTGGAAAAAGGGAATTATGTAATTGTTTTGAGTTTAGTTAGCACAATCCGAGGCCCGAAGGACAAAGGGATGACTCCTGCGACCACGCTTACAAAAATAACGTTTCCCTAAATTAACTGCAACGTGAAATAAACGCTGTGACACCTGCAAGAAAAAGTGACATTTCATTACAAACGTAAGTTACAAGAAGTTTTTTTAACTTTTCAATGACATTAGCGCTAAATGTTTTAATTTCCATAACACACATCAAAAAAGTCATTGCCAAACTTTATTTTTTCACTCTGAGAAGCAAAGTAACTGACAAACAATAACAGGTCAGAAATTTCGCAGAGGTCAGAAATTTCGCTTGACAACGGACTATAGCAAATTTTGTTGAATTTGGATTGGATCCGGACTGTACTTCTTTCAAAAATTTAGGAACCGTACCGGATTTGGATTGAGTTAATGGAAAAGAAATGCGTAAATTTTGTTGCGAAAAGGCTGAATTTTTCAAATTTTTTAGACTTCATTTGGACTTGGACTTTACGTTTGAAAAAGTTTTTGGACTGTGGTTGGACTTGGACTGAGTTTTAAAAAATCAGGACTGGATCTGGATCGCAAAATATGGCAGTGCGCACTGCGCTAATCTCTGGTACACGGCAGAGATAATCCCTATCCGGTTTGCCGGTTGGATATCCGGCAGGATAGTGAGTTTGCAACCGGATATCCAAAAACTGCTTTCAAACGAGAACCGGATAAGGACCCGGATATCCGAAACGGTTTTATCGATATTTCGAGGATTCAGACTTTTTGAAAAAGTTGCACATTGCACAATCATAGTCGCTATGACTATGGCACAATCGTATTCATTCATTATCTTCAGAAGCATCTTTTCAGCCTTCTGTGCCATGACTCCGAGTCTGTCTGTGGTGTAGTCTCTGTACCGTAGTGTAATCCCATTGACACGCCAAGTTTGTTAGCATGAATCTGTTCCTGATGTGGAAAGATAGGGGCTAGGGCTCTTTCAGGATACATTAAGGACGTTGTTTGCTGCGTACCTGTAGCTGAACTAACGCTAGCTAGTGTAAACCTACTGTGATCTGTAGATTAGATGTGAACTGTTGTCTACACCAGGCCTTGCAGTCTTCATGCCTATTCAACGTGAGCCTGCAAGTGCATTGAGTGGTTGTTGGATGATACCAGCCCAGAGGCCAGACATAGCTTTTTTCTTTCTTAGACATGATATGCAAAATTGCTGTTTTGTGACATTCACTTGTTAGACCGAATTTTTAGACAGTCATTTCAATATAAATAGCATATTTTAAGTCAGTGTGTTGTTTCAAATTTTGTTTTGGTTGGTAAACTAGCATTGCTATGTAGTTAGGTTTGGTTAAAGTGCAACAATGGTTAGCATTAATAAATCAAATTATGAATGTGAGCTCATGGATGGTGTTAAAATCTAACTATTCTTACCAAAGAACTGGCTATTGAAAAGCTTGGTGTGGCAACAGAACCGTCACCAGAAAGTCTTCTATAGGCTTAAGGCTAGGGGGGCTTTACGTTTGTGCAGTGGGGCTTGACATTTTGAAATTTGAACAAACATCACTGTTTTATAGTGCTTATTTAAATTCGGGGGGATTGGAGCTTTGTTTCGCAGGGGCTAAAAGCCCATCAAAGACCGCCCATGGCTACGGGACTGTGTGGCAAAACTTCAGTTTGCTTTTAAATGCAACTGACTCGGAAAAGTACTTAGGTTACGCGATATGTCAAGCTTGCAAGAAAGTCAAACATTCTGTTTATGAGCATGACAGGGCCCAAAGTGGCACAATGCATTCAGGTAGTGTCTATTCTGCTTCATGAGGCAATACCTGTGCTGGGAATATTTTGCCTTCATTTGAACACAATTGGTTGAAGTGGTCATGTGCAAGAGTGTAGTACTAAAAAAAGAGGTGTGGGAATGCCATTCCCACACCACATAAAGAGGAAGGCTACACCAAATAGTTCGAATAAAGTGAGCATTTGCCTGCAAGAACTTCTACACTGGATCTTCCTGTTTCACTGCAGACTTTGACTAGCAGTGCGAATCTGCACGTTGCTAGCACATCTGTGAGATTGCAGCCATGTTTTAATGTAATCGTTTAGATCTCACATCTTCAAGTACAGTTACTAGTGTAAACAGGTATGGCAACGTCGTTCCCACACGTTCCCACCCCACTACACCCTGGTCATGTGACAAGTACAATATGCAGAGACAATTGGTTGGGATTTAAGAGTTTATGGTTAGGGTTTCG
>Ga0210059_1005518_pt1 | contig 20353 bp, 10 predicted proteins | sample Ectturendosymbi2_FD_188042 | JGI IMG/M metagenome (GOLD analysis project Ga0210059, IMG submission 188042) | Ecteinascidia turbinata endosymbiont from Florida, USA - Sample 2 (SPAdes) (version 2) | ecosystem: Host-associated > Tunicates > Ascidians > Unclassified | place: Key West, Florida... | reverse complement strand
ATCGAATTTAAGTGAAGGATTTTGGTGTGGTTAGAATATTTTTAGCAATATAAAAAAATTAAAAAATAGTACTAATAAAAAAGTAAAAAAGTTACAAAAACTAATTAAAGAGGTGCAGAAGAAAAAAAGCAAAACAGAAAAAAAAACAAAGGGTGTACTTATATGTCGAAAAGTATAGAATGTACACACAGAAAATATGAAAAAAGTAAGTGTTCACAAAAAATAAGCAGAGTTACAGAATATTAGAAGAGACAGTATTTTGTTCTGGACAAGGGAAGTGTTGCTAAAGTTCATAGTTAGGAATTTTTTTCATGTAGGAGGCGTTTCTTAAGTTTCCATTTAAAGGTAAAGGTGGTTGAAAATTTAATATCGTCTGGTATTGAAGACCATACTTTCGGGCCTATGAATTTAAGAGAACATTTGCCTGAGGAAGAGTTAACTCTAGGTAAAAACAGGTTTTGTTGACATAATATGCATATTTTTCTACGTCCACTCCCCTTATTTTATGTGGCATTGCATTGAATATAAAGTATCAGCGCTCCAAGTTAGGTTATCGGAGAAAAATAAACTCAACGCTACGACGCAGCAGTTCATAACTGCAAAAATATCAGGCTGCGTGATAAAACAGGGGAGTGAAACACACTCATCACTGTGTCAGAGCAATTTACAACTGCAAAATCAGGCTGCGCTAAGGTCTCGTCAAATACGAGCAGTTGCGTATTGAAGGTATGCGGCTGGACTGGCTGGCGCACACCCTGGTTTGCAAAATCGAGTTTTGCTAAACTACACAAGAATTGAGAATTTGCATAAAGTACGCAAGAAAATGTTTATTTTTTGAGATGTATAGAAGTCCACAGGCCCGTAACCAGAGCTGGCGAAGCCCCGCTTAGAAAAATGTTCGCCCCCACAGGAAAAATGTGTTGGACGTATTTTGAAATTATTGCACATAGTCAAAAAAATATGTCCCCTTCTTAGAACTCTTCGCCCCCCCTGGTGTCCCAAGCTGGTTACGGGCGTGGAAGTGCAGCAAACGTTTAGTTTTCCTTTTTCCCTGCTGAGACAATATCAAATGCCTGAATGCTTCTATGTTAACAACTGCGGCTTTTGAGCTCGTGTAACAGTTTTATCATGCTACAGAAATTGCTAATCTAGTCATTGCGGTCAGCGCTTGGCTGATCAGCCTCAGCAGACCAAATAAAAGCAATTGTTTCGGATAAAATGAACTATCGCGGAACACACTCTTAAACATGCGTAGTGGATGGAGGGTCTGCAAAAAGTGGTGAGGTGGTTTCTGGACGCAGACGACAGCCCGAATTCCCACCAAAACATAGTTATTACTTTTTGGCCCATTTGCAGTGTTCCTTGAAATTTGCATGCAAATATATTCCGTGGTATTTTCATTCAGTCGACAAATTAACAAGCAAAAAGTATGCAAAAACAATTAATATCCTTTGCGCAGGTAATAAAGTTTTGTAAAATATCAAGCGCAACCCCCCTTCTTGCGTATGCCCTTGGTACAGATGGACAGCAGAGATGATCACTATCCGGTTTGCCGGTTGGATATCCGGCAGGACAGTGAGTTTGCAACCGGATAAGGATATCCAGAAACTGCTTTCGAACCGGAACCGGATCCGGATATCCGAAACGCTTTTATCAATATTTCGAGGATTCAGACTTTTGGAAAAAGTTGCACATTGCACAATCATTCATTTATTATCTTCAGAAGCATCTTTTCAGCCTTCTGCGCCATGACTCCGAGTCTGTCTATGGTGTAATCTCTGAACCGTAGCGTTATGCCAAGTTTGTCTGCATGAATGTGTTCCTGATGTGGCAAGATAAGGCTCTCTTTCAGTGTCTATTAAAAGGACGTTGTTTGCTGCGTACCTGGACTAAGGCTAGCTAGTGAAGACCTACCGTGAACTGTAGTCTAGACTTAGACTAGCTAGAGCTCTTTGTTTTAATGTGTTCTGAAGTCTAAACCAGGTCTTGCAGTCTTCACGCCTATTCTACGTGATCCTGCATTGACTGGTTGTTGGGTGATAGCCTATCAGGCCAGATAGCTTTTTTGAAAATGATATGCAAGATTGTTGATTTGTGACATTGACTTGTTAGACTGAATTTTTAATCAGTCATTTCGATATAAATGACAAATATTAAGCCAGTGTATTGTTTTGAATGCTGTTTTGGTTTGTAGAATAGCATTGCTATGTAGTTAGGTTTGGTTAAAGTGCAACAATGGGTAGAATAATAAATAAAACTTGAATGTGAACTCATGGATGGTGTTAAAATCTAACCATTGTTGCCAAAAAAATGACCAATGAAAAACTTGGTGTGGCAACATAATCGTCACCGGAAAGTCTTCTGAAGGGGAGCTTTGCAGTACATTTGTGCAGTGGGGCTTGACATTCTGAAATTTGAACAAACATCACTGTTTTATAATGCTTCATATTTCAATTTAGGAGGATGGATTGTAGCTTTGTTTTGGAGGGGCTAAGCCCACCAAAGGCCCTCCGTGGTGACTGGACTGTGTAGCAAAACCTCAGCTTGCTTTTTAATGCAATTGACTCGGAAAAGTACTTAGGTTATGCAATATTTCAGGCTTGGAAGAGAAGATATGTCAAACTCTCTGTTTACAAGCATGACAGTGACCAAAGTGATGCAACGCAATGAAGTGTCTGTTCTGCTTCGAGGTAAAATCTGTGCTGGGACTATTTCGCCTTCATTTGAACACAATTGGTTGAAGTAGTCATATGACAAGCAAGATACGTAGAGACAATTGGTTGGGATTTAGGAGTTTATGGTAAGCATTTAGGATCAGGGTCTATGGACAAGTTTTAGGTTTAGGGGTTCAATGTTTAGTGTTAGGGTTTAGCCCACAGTTCACTTAATGCAAACAAGAAACTGCCAACTGCTTGCCATCCATGAAACCATGACAACCATCATCCATGCATGGGACTGAGCTTTTACAGATGTCATGGTCAACTAAGCAGGACATGCGTTCCAAACTTGTCCTGTGACTACTTCAACCAATCGTGTTTAGCTAAATGCAAAATAGCTCCAGCAGTTATTTTGCCTCAGGAGGCAAAATAGACACAGCAGAAAAATGTATGTTGTGCATCACAATACACTTTTGAATAGTTTTCGGATACGGATAGCATGATTTCAACCAAAACAGGATTCGGATCGGATACGGATATCATTTTTCAAAAACAGGATAGGATCGGATAGTGAAACTCCACTGTCCGATCATCTCTGATGGACAGCTGAAGCAAGCACATAGGTGAAAGAAGCGAACAGCAATAAGGGTCTTGAGGCAGAGTGCAATGCAATTGGAAACATATCACTGTTTGCACATATAAATCGTGAAGAAATAGAAATTTATCCACGGACCATAATGGGGTGAGTTCGATATGCCTGTTCATTAGAGGGGTTCGGACTCTGATGTTTTTGAATCCGGATCAAAGCCTTTTTTTTAAATTTTGAATCAAAATCCAATACGGATCCGGCACCAACTAAATCCAAGCAATCCGACTCTTGTTTGAGTCCGGGTAAATATAAGTCAAGCAAACAACCAGTAACATTTTTTCAGCAAAAATCCAATCCAATCCGGATCCGCCTACAGGAAAGAAAACCTCACTCCTGATCCAGTTGGAAGCAGTCGAAGTCCGGGTCCATAAAGTCCAGAATCCAATCCATGCACACCTCTTCTGTTCATCTCTTAAATCGACTATGCCAGCAGTGTTGCCAACTAGCATATTGGTAAAAAGTTTTGTTCTATTTTTTTGAAGCATGTGAAAAAGAATTTCATGCACTATTGAAATATGCTCTTTTTATGAAAATATCTGTCCCGGAATATTGTTGAAAACTACCGGTGCGTCACTTTCTTTTTTGGCATAAATCTGAGCGAAAAGATTTTTCGATCGAAGTGCCAAGTTGAAAGTGGTCTGCTGGACAAGTGGTAAAAGTCTTGTTCTAATTTTTGAAGCATGTGAAAGAGAACTTTATGCACTAGTGAAATATTTTGTTTTTGTTTAAATTTTTGCTCAGAATGTTGTGTAAAAGTTATTTGTACTGTATGTCAGTCGGTCTTGCTGTTGTTTGTGTACGCTACCTTGCTCCTTTTGGCGTTTATTTTGCGTTTCGCTCAGGTCCGTGGTCTGGCTGACGAACTGTGGTAACCAGGGCTCCCATTCTGTAATTTCCAATAAACCCAGATTGTTCATGAAAAAAAACCATTTATCTACGAAAAAAAAGAGAAATGCAAAAAGACGCATGAATGTAAGTACATGAGGTAAAACGGTGATTAAAATACTGATTTACTTAAAGTTCCTTTTTTAAATTGTGTCTGCAGTGTTAAAATTAGGCACTGCAGTGGCTATAGAACCGCCAGCTGATCTTTAAATTAAAATTTGAAGCCTTATTCGACCACCTTCTGTAACATGACACTAACGCGTGACGAGAGTGCAGTAGGCTTGGTAGAAACGAAGTAACTGTAAATCATAAACCCTAAACCTAACCCTAATCTTAAACCTAACTGTAGCCCTAACCTGTTGTTAGGTTAGGTTACCTAACCCTAATCCGAACCAAATGCTAACCTAACGCTAGCCTAACCCTAACCTAAGCTAACCTAATCCTAACCTAACACTAACCCTGAGGTAAGCTAACCTAACCCTAAGCTGAGCTAAGCTAACCCTAAAGGAAAGTCAAAAGAAAAAAAGAAAACCAAAGTGGGCAAGGTGAGATTTGGATCGAAAACCAAAAGCGTAGTTAATGTGACAAGAACACATGTTTAAACTATTGATATAGCCCCCAGTCTGTATTTTTGCTGAGACGTTTTTGTCATTTGTCTCATTAGTTTTAAAATTAGCTACAACAGCACTCACTAGTTAAGTAGTTTATATTTTCAAACATTATGATCGAATTGACTTAATTTTTTTTGCCAATTAAAAACAGTTTGGTTTACGACAGAAAAATGACCGAAAATAACTTAGTTTCCAATTGATCTTCAGGCAAAAAATGGGCAAATGTAGCGCCACATTTGCCATCGAACTTGGATCTTTTGTGAGATCTTGTGCTGCAAAGGAATCTAAAATTCCTAAGCTTCAAATCCTTACTCCAGAGCAAATTGGTTTTTACTTTGCATGAATAGGGCAACCGAAGAATTTGAACATGATTCTGTTGTAAACTTTGTTTCATCAAATTCTTCAGCTAGCGTCTGGGATAATAACAATTCACCCAAATGCAAATCTTTCCTTTGTTTATACCACCATTTGTTATTCGTTGATGCTACTTCTGCTGTATGTGCAACTGAATGGCAGTACTGGATGACAAGCAACCTACAGTATTTGATAATGATATTGATACGGGTGCAAAATCGACTGAAAATGTTTTGTTTCACCAATTTAAATACTTTTTTCACCTGATGATCACACGTGAACACTGTAATTACCAGAAGATATGTTTATTTTACTATTATGTTTACTACAGCTTGTTGCCAAATTTTTATCTTAAAAAAAATCTAGATTTGATAGGACTTTTCAAATTAAACCTAGACACCCAGATGGTCTCGAAAAAACCCAGATCTGGGTGGAAAAACCCAGCAGTGGGAGGCCTGGTGGTAACTCTGAGCTTTTGGATGCCATTGGAAAATGCTTGACGTGCTAAGTGTGGCACGTCTGCCATACGTTGCTGACCCCTAGGCTATGCCATTGACCTAATTCATCTGAAAAAAATGTTGTAGCCTAGACTTAGCAGAGAACGCTTGATAAAAAACTGCAATCATGCAGTACTTTGAAACGCCGATCAGTGACCACATGACTTGTTAATTAACTCATTATGTCACTATGTAGTGCTGTGAACTTGTTGAGAATGTTTCTTCCTTTTACTCAGGAGTGCAAAGAGTACCACTGCAAAATTTGTTGGTTGTGACTGTAGAATTGAAACCATTTGTGTTGCCAGCTTCAAAATTTTTCATGTTTATTTAATATTTAATCCAAATTTATTTCGAATGTAAATATTCGAAAAACTCTTTGATTTTTTGCTTGAATACTGAAGGATTGAATCCATAGGATTCGATATTTCATTATAGGCAGTGGCTACAGATCCCTCTGTGGACCTTCATATTTGAAATCTTACTCATCCGCCACTTGTAACGTGACAGTAACGGTGATGCTGAGAGTGCAGTGGGCTTCGTAGAAACGTACTAAACATAAGACCAAAACCCTATCATCTTTAACATAACCCTTAAACCTGAACTTTTACTTTGAAACCTTAAACCTAAACCCTAGACCTAAATTCTAAACCTCACCCCTAAACCTAAAGTCCAAATCTAAACGGTAAAGCTAAAGTAATACTAATACCAAGACAAATGTCATTAAGGTGGGAGTCGAACCGAAAGCCATTGGCACAGCAGACCTTAAATGTATCTGTTATGCTATGATGTTGCTGCTGCTTGAGTGACAAACTCAGCCTTCTATTTGAACCATGTTATTCCAAGCAGATCTGTAGCCACTACCTTCATTGTATGCATAGTAGTGGTAAAAAGATGTAGACAAAGAAGGTTTGGTTAGTCCAATAGTGTATGGGTATGTTTGAGGATGTGCATTATCTATGTGACCAACCAATAGTGTATGGGTATGTTTAAGGATGTGCATTACGGAACATTTACAGGTTCCGGAATATTGCGGAACTGTTTTTTTTTGCCAAGGCATTTTGGTCAATTTTTTGCTGAGACATTTCGTCATTTGCTCACAGTTGTATTAAAACTCATCATAACATTGGTCATTAACCTATATTTTCAGATGTTATGGCTGATATACTTATTTTTTCTCATTATTTCAAAAAATTTCAGTCTGTGACTAGAAAATAACTGAAAAAAAAGTTCTGGAATCTATATTACAAATCCACAATAGTGAATCCTATTCCGGAATAACTTGTTACTTATCAATACTAGCATATCATCGACTGTTTGGTTTTTGAATACTTTGTTCAAAAATGAATGACACCAGTAAATGAAATCTGATAAATTGGAAAAAACAGGAGCAAAAAAAGCTGATCGCGCAGAGGTTTAGAACGCTAATCAAAGATTACACAACCTGTCAATTAGCTCACTGCGTCACTACGCAGTGCCAGTGAGCTTGTTGAGTGTTTCTTTCTCTTACTCAAGAGCACAAAAAGTGCCACTGCAAAATTTATTGCAACTGCGAAACTTTTTGAAACCATTTGTTTTGCCAATGTTGCATTTTTTCACATTTATCCAACTTCATTTTGAATTTAAATATTGAAAAAAACTCATTTTTGGATTCAAATCCATAGGATTTGATTTTCCATTATATGCATCCCTAGCTATGTTTATGCATTGTTTTCTTAAAACGTTATCACTGCAATGTATTTTAACTTTATTAAAACATTGACAATGTGTATGACATTCATGACATAAGTTCACATTTGTGTAAAAATTTTTAGCGTAGTATTACTATTAGGTATGTATGTTTGACATGTATTGGCAAAGTTCAAATGCCACAAGACAAACCAATCAAATCTATGCACTCAATTTTGGATACGTTAATAAAGCTTCCAGAATCTGAGTCTAATGATGTGACATTCTCAAAATGCGTGGAAGAATACCCTATTCTAAAATCATTGGTCAAAGCTCATGAAACTTTAGAGAAGAAAGCTGTTCTTCCTAAGAGAAAAGATGTAAGTGACATTGTTAACCATATTTTTCATGATGTTCATGAAATGAAGGATAGTACAGTGAAGGAATTATCAAATATTTTAAGAAGTCCTTACATGACATCATTGTTACATGCTCATGATGTTATTGCCATGCAATATGTGGAACGGGACAGTTACACTCCATACAAACCAGAACTGCAGCAACCTGTCAATTGGAAAAGTGCTATTCGAATGGTTGGTCTTACCAAGCGCTGTGGAGAAAATCTTGGCCTGTCTGTAGCTACTAAAAATGAAGATGTAGTTGTGACCAGAATTTTCCATGGTGGCTTGATACACAAACAAGGTCTACTCTCTGTTGGAGACATAATTAAAGAGGTGAATGGACAGGATGTGAGAGGGCAACCTGAACTTCTAAAAAAGCATATGCGTAAAGATGGGGCTTATGTGCTCAAGGTTGTTCCCAGCTACAAACCACCCTCAGCAGTACATGTAATGTTTGTCAAATGTAACTGCAGTTACAATGCTCTGAATGATCCTTTGATTCCGAGTTTGGATGCTGGCTTGTCTTTCAAAGAAGGAGACATACTGCAGGTAGTGGATTGCATGGATTTACTGTGGTGGCAAGCAAGGCATGTAAACGAAAAGGGAGAATCACTTGATTGTGCTGGTCTTATTCCCAGCTTGCAGTTACAAGAATGTCGCTCTGTTTGGAAAAGTAAGTTATTATGCCAACAACTCAAATCACTTCGTATGATGTATAATATTGTTGATTGTGCAAAACTGGACTCTGACTACCATGCATATGAGGAAGTAGCACTGATGCCAGCTTTTGTCAGAAAAGTTGTGGTATTGCTTTGCAGAGACCAGACACTTGCATTTGAGATAATGCTTCAGATGAGTATTTTGTTTGAGGATCAATACAAAGCTGCCCTGATCCATACCACAGATCAGAAAATGCAACACAATAAACTATACTGTTGTGAATCAAGAAATGAAGTAGAATCTGACATAAAGGAAAATCTATATTTGGATTATGACAAACAAAATGAAGAAATTTTTGGAACGAAATATGATTCTATTCGAAATGTTATGAAGTCTACAAAAGTGTGCATAAAAAGTATGGCAGCAAAAAGGCTGAAGTTTTTAATGAATTCTGAGTTTATGCCATATGTGGTTTTAGTAGATGTAGCAGAGAAACCAACTGGTTGTGACAGCCATGACTTTGAAATCTCAAAATACTCCTTCATGGTGAATTCTGTCATTTCTTATACTTCTGTTAGAGAGACTTGTCATGCTTTGTATGACCATTTGGAAATTGTGAACTCACAGCATCAATGGCTTCCTGTTAGTTGGGTATATTGAAAAGATATATGGACATTTTTGTTACTGCACCACATTTTCATGATAGGTTTTACAGGAAATAAAAGAAAGCTTTGATTCTAGTAGGTGCAGTGTTTGTGAGATAGCTGCGCTTATAATATAGGGTAACATAATTTTTGATAAAGTGTGGTGAAGACCCCATTGTATGATTATGCTTTCATTCACCATCTGGCATTAACATATATGAAAGTACATAACAAGTTGTTTAAGACGACATAAACAAAGATTAGTTTAGGACATTTGACCATGTGGTGAAATTTATGAGGTTATATGTGTAATAGTTCTCCACAAGAAAACCTAATCCCAGCCTTATTACAAGTGTTACATTGCTAAACATAAATTTACATACATACAGATTTTTCTAATTCCACCTTTTATTACATTACTAAGGGTTCCCTTATATTAGTTGTCTTATTTGTATCAACCATAGCTTGAACTATAAAAATGTGCAAAAATTCTGACCTGCAAGGGTTTAAGTGCCAAAGGTATTGGGTGGCATAACATTTGTAAATCATAGTTGATCTTATAGCAAGTAACTACTCTCCACATGTGAGATAAGCAAGGAATCTATCTGGTTATTACACATGTGGAGAGCACTTACTTGAATACAGATATGTGCAAGTTTGAATCATCGCAAAAGGTGAAAGCAGAGCCTAGTCAGCTGATACCTCAAAAGCTTACAGTAAGCTTGGAGCTTTCAATTGTGTTGTGATCCTATAGCAGCAAAAATCATTTTTATAGCTTACTAACTGTGTTTTCAAAGCTTTGTAATAAGCTGCCAAATTTGGAAGTGTGTAGTTAACCTTGCTATGATCATTTTTATTGTAATATATATGTTTGTCAAAGTTAATTTCAGCTGAAAAACCTGGTCCTGTCTGTAATTTTTATGGGTTCCAGTCAAATAGATGTAAATTTATTTGAATCTGCAGATGGATGCATTTTGTGCTGGCATTCATTCTCAAAACACAATGCTTAATACAGTCTAGGACAGTTCGACGACACCATTTTGGCAATGGTGGTCACAAGCGTTTTGTAGGAAAAAAAGTATGTTTTTGCAATACTTGAAAGGTTAGACTACAAACGATGTTTGCTTACCCTAAATCCAAACCCCAAAGCTAGACCCAAAACTTTTAAAAAAAGTATATAAATGTGTTCCCATTAAAAGTGTCATGCCTTATTAACTGATTTACTGCCAAAACAGCGTCACCAAACTGTCCCATTCCATGCTTAATATGCAAAACCTGTAAAAACTAAAGCAGAGTTTAACCTGCAAAGCTTAGGAGAAATTAAGACTGGTTACTGTGCTGAAAAAAAAGTTTTCCAAAAATGAATATATCAAGAAAAGTTCACATTTGCTCACGTTGCATTCTTATGCCCTCCTGAAAATGTACTGCCATATTAGTTCACTACCAATTAGTTATCGCTTTCATGTTATGCTGCTGCTAGTAACCGTCAACTTTGCCAGTAATCAAGTAGACCTTGTTAGTAAGCCTAATTGTTTCTAATAAAAATTTCTACTTTACAATGGAGCATGCTATGCATTTCATGCTTTAAGTCTGCAATGTTATCATATCTGAACCATACTGTACTTCCTGCTAACAACATGATTGTACAACTACAACAGGTATGGATATTACTGTACATACCTAATCATTATAGTCTAGTTCATTTTAGATCGCTACACTATTACATACCTGGTGTGATCATTCTGACTGGAAAGTAAGACGCTGTGGTAGTCTTTTTCTTACTTTTACAAGTAATGCCACACCTGTCCAACTACGAAGCCACAGTCTTAGCAATGATTAAACAAAGGAAACACCAAAGTCTCGCAGATCCATTGTTGCAGTCCTGTGTCACAACATGTAAAAATCATATTTAGTATTCTGTCAAGAGCACTGTTTTAGGTAAAGACAGTCAATTTGGCAAAACCGTTTGTATCTAGGATGGGACCCAGAGCTGGAGCTACCTGTCAAATGGCCATAGCACTAGCTCTGGTCCTAAATTTGAAACTGAGCTCCAGCTCTTGATTTTTAATCTGAGCTCCGGGCAAAATGTACAGCTCCGGTGCTTTGGACTCTGGCTCTGCAGCCCTGGATGCAGAACACTAAGGTGGTACAAGTTGAAGCTAATTTGCTGTGGTTTCAAACTTGTGGTGAAATGTATTGAAATACAGTTTTGACCTAATAACTAGCTTATATACATTTTTATTGACCTTTACTGGGTGCATGTTGAGTGGAATGGATATGCTAAGAAACCCTCCCATTTTTCAAGTGCCAATTCAATCATTAATAAATTTCAGAAGCATTTTTGTTTTTTCCAAAATATATTTGCTGAATCTCGCTTATTATATTAAATTTATTCATGCATTTTAACTTCGCTAGTATTCTCAATCGCGGGTGTAATGTGGTCTATCAAGGTGGATTCATAGAGTTTAAAAGCAATGCTCATCTGAGTCTATCTACTCTAAAAATAAAAATAAGAGAAACTAGTCTTGTTTGAAGCACAATGTCAGTAAAAGCATAAAATAGAATGAATATTCATGTTCAATTTCATTCTCCTTGCTTTTTGTCTCTTTTTGGAGCACAACAAGGGTCTGCAGTGCCCACAGCTGCTTGGTAATGCTGGGGCCATGTTGTTCTAGTGAATGCTACATTGGTGGCAAGTCAATAGCAGCACCACATGTGAACCTTTTCTTTGAACCCACTTATAAATGTTGAACAAAAGGCTGGACAGGCTACAACTAACTTTTCAAGTCTTTCATATAATCCTAGTATGTGCTCAACCAACTGTACCACCTAACATGCTTGTTAACTGTACCACCTAACATGCTTAGCATAACAATCTTGTGGAAAGTAGAATAGCTTCTCTCAGGTAGGTACAACTACATGTTATATTGGATAGATTCACAGTGCAAAACATATTTCCAGTTGGGCTTTGTTTGATTCATTGTGTATGTGCAAAAACACTTCTCTATCAAGCAATGCCGATATCCAAACTGGATGTTTATTGTTTATTTTAAAGTCCTACTTTTTTACAGTATTAACAAATGCGTTGAAATCAGAATGGCACTAAAACCAAATTATATAAACTCTTATGTTTGCATGAATCATAATCAATGTCATTTGTTTTAATCGCAATAACAAGACTGAAAATAAAGATATTAGGCACATTGCAATACAGTGTTTATAACCTGAGTATCAGCACTTAACCCAGTGGGAAATAATATTCGAGCTTGTTGTGTTTGCAAACATCCTTGTTTAACACCTTCACTGCCGGCGTACGAATATATCGTACTTGGAAATCAGGCATAAATCATGTGTCTTAGCAACAGCATAACTCCTCAGCTGATTGTGCTAGAGCTGTTCAAGCCCTCAAAAGACTCAGCAAGTCTTCGAGTCGTCAATTAAAAAATTTTTTTGTTTTTGGGTTTTGTTTTTTTTGTGAGTGACATCGTAAGTGAGGTGGTTTTTGGCAATTTTGGCTCTTGTCACTTGGCCTATGGCCCAACCGCTAGATGAGGGGTTCTCTAGCCGGTTCAAGAGCCGGTCTACAAATATTTTGTACTTGGATTTTGGCCTAAAACCAGCAGTTGCCTTACCAACACCATAGCTCCTCCACCAATTGCGCTAGAGAGCTGTTCAAGGGCTCAAACAGATCGGCCAGTCTTCTAGTCTGCACTCGAGAAAAAAATTTTTGGTTGGGGTTTGTGGATTTTTTGTGAGTTACATCATAAGTAAAGTAGTTCTGGGGTCATTTTGGCTCATGATGCTTGGTCTAGGGCCCAACCGCTAGGCCAAAGTATTTTGCTGAAGTTTACATTGGAAACTAGGCTCGAGTCTAAGTCTTTTGAGCCTTTGATCGACTTTCTAGTGTTTCTGGTTCAAAAGTTATGATCTAAAATAAACAAATTAATTAATTATCTAATTAATCAAATATTTTGTTTACTTTAGATCATAACTTTCGAACCCAAAACCCCACCAAGTCATCCAAAATATCAAAAGACTCAGATTGTAGCCTAGTTTCTAATAAAAACTTCAGTGAAATACTACCATCTAACGGTTTTCGCTCAGGGCCAGGTGAAGTGGGCCAAGGTGGCGTGAAAGTCCTCCACTTATGACGTCACTCACAAAAAATCAGCTCCCCCAACCAAAAACTTTTTTTCATATGCAGACTAGAAGACTTGCTGCATCTTTTGAGCCTTTGAACAGCTCTCTCCCACTTTCGGTGCTCAGGTTATGCACGTGCAAACCCATGTGCGATCCGGTTGTTTTGGGGCAAGAATTCCTAAAAGTGGCCGGATGCCTAAGTGTTAAGTAACCCTGAGTCATGAAACAATCAAACTGAACCCCAAGGTTAACTGGCAAAGCTGTGGATTTCACATTGTTGCATCACAACGCAAGATCAGGCAAAATCTATGCGGTGTTTTCAATGGGCACGCATTTTCCTTTAGTATAAGATATTAAAAACAGCAATTCATGAAAACTCACTGCCATCCAAGTACCCCTGGAAATCTTCCCGTATATTTCTGGGGATTTGCAAACCCCAGGTTGAGAACCACTCCATTAGATGGAAGTATTTCGCGAAGTTTACATTGGAGACCAGGCTAGAATCTGAGTCTTTTAAACCCTTGATCAACTTTCTGGCATTTCTGGATCAAAAGTTATGATCTAAAATAAACAAACTAAGTAATTATCTAATTTTTGGATTGATTAATTATTTTGTTGTGTTTGGTACTTTTGAACCCAAAGCCCTAGCAAATCATCCAAAATATCAACAGACTCAGATTTTAGACTAGTTTCCAATAAAAACTTGAGCGAAATACCATCTAGTGGTTTGGGTCTAGGGTCAGATGAAGTAGGCCAAAAAAGCCTAAAGCTACTCACTTATGACATCGCTCTAAAAAATCCAAAACCCAAAACCAAAAAAAAAATGTTTTTTTGTCACAGACTTGCCGAGTCTTTTGAGGGCTTGAACAGCTCTCTAGTGCAATCTGCTGAGGAGTTATGCTATTGCTAAGACACTTGGGTTATGCTTGATTTATTCCTGATATTGGCTGAAATCGCCTGGCAGCTGAGGTGTTAATGGTTACTATTCAAATCATAATTTATTAGCATAGGTAAACATTTTTGAAATGATGTTACTAATTTCATTTATGTTTAAAGTGTTTGGTTGAACTCAGCTTGTTGCAAATGTTACACTCTGTGCGTAGTTTGTTCGTGAATCATTATTATTGATGGAAATGTCATGTTTTCATATGGCTGTTGTGAAAGCTTTAAATTAATTTTTATGCTATAAAATTTTCAAATTTTGTGCTAGCCACCTTGGCATGTAAGGATAGACAAGGTAATGAATAATATGCTCTTTGCCACCATTCATTTGGAAGGGTAGCCTTTTTTCCATTGATATTCATTTACGCATGAATTATGCTATAAGCCATTTTGCATGGTGATACAAACCCAACTATTGAAAAAGTTTTGTTTTGAAAGTAATACTTCATATTCTTTAAAATCAAATGGTTTGTTTACAATGGGATTTGTGGATTGCTTGTTTACATGCTAGCAAAGTAAATAATTAAGTAAATGTTGGAGTTGTAACAGATTTGTGGTTGCTTGAATGATAAGTGTAATTACTCTCATTCAAGTTGAAATGTTTTCAATTAAGCCAGTTTTGTTCTGATAATATGGCGTATATAGCCAAAACATGATTTTTTTCTGTTCATGTTAACCTGTTTCTCATGTATATCTTTTGCAATCTGACATCTGTTTTTTTTTATTTCTACCTGCCAAATTTTGATTCTGAGTAGCTTTTATTGGTAAGATTTTTCTGGTAAATGCATAAAAAGCTGTTCATCAAGATCTAAAAAAGCTTGTGCACGTGAAATTACTATTATTTGTTGAAAGTGAAATAGTGGATTACTGAACCTATTTTGACTAGCTGAATAAATGTATGATTACACATCAATTTCAATATTTTAATCAGTTTCAACTTGGCTAGCCACCAGCTGTCACAAGTTTGTAGTTTATCCAGCAATATTTCAGACACACCAGTCAATGAAATATACCTTTTTTTGCTGTCAATTTTTCAGTGTTGAACTTTTTGCAGTGTACGTCTTGTGCAATACTGTTTTGATTTCTGAATAGACCATTGAAAACTTGTGTGTGGTGAATATCTGTAACTTTCCTGCCTTGTATGTGGCTGCTTTGTATTCACTTGTGAAGACCTGCAAAAATTTTTAGGCTGTTGCCAAAGTTTGGGATGTTTGTATAGGTGATCTTTTTTAAATGGCTTTAGACCTGGATTGTTCATGTGCATAACCACTGAAGACAGACTATGGATTTCTTGTGCTGGTAAATATGAGTGCATCTGTCATTCATTACTTTACTGCATGCTTGGTATTTTGTGCCATGTTGCATGTTAAGTTCAGTGATGCATGCATATCCTGGTGCAGCGATTAATTTTGTGTTACTGCCAGCAATATCCAAACAAAATTTTGCTGCAGTTTGTTCTGTTGTTGTGAATGATAATGATTTTCTGTGACCTGCATAAAAGCAAGAGTTTGAAGTGTGACATTGTTGTACATTAATTTAAGATTGTTTTGCATTGGCTTAAGGCATGTGCTACTCATAGGCTTTATTTGTTAGGCAATGTGTAGTAATTGTTTTTTGATACAAGCTTTGTCCAGGTAAAACAGTTATTTTGAAAAACAATAAAAGTTTGGTGTTAACTGTTAAGCTATGGTAGTATATAAATGCCACTAGGTTGGTTGTTCTATGGTTGCGAACATTATGAAAAAGCTTAAATTAAGAAGAGTTCATCAAACTTGTGAAAATGTGTGTTATTGTTAAAGCTTTGGGAGTTATTTTTTAATTTTGCAGATTGGTGATTGTTTTAACCAAGATGCATCATAAAACTCCAGTGTTGTTTTTGACAAATATACGTGTGCTTATAATAATCAATGGAATGCAAAATTTGTAGGTTTGCTTGGTGCTCAATAGTTTGTGGAAATAGTCGTAGTTTCAAACCTTTCTTACTGGTATACCATTCTGATATCTCATGCAGTGTTGTTGCCATCTAGCATTAGTGGTTGGCAAATTATGGCCAAAAACAATAATTAATCCCTGAGGGATATTCCAGGGTATTAATTAATAATCGTTTTTGGCCACTAATGCTACATGGCCAATCAAGGGCTCTAAAGACACAGATTTTCACCTAGTTTTATTCAAAAGAAACAACAAGTAAATTGCCACTTAAAAGTTTTTCTCAGGTCCTGATGACGTCATGGGGATCACCCCATAGCACCACACTTACCCACAAAAAGTTCAAACCCAAAACTGTTCAGAAAATTAAAAATCAAAGCTAGGAGACTTTAGAGGGTTTGATTATTTGTTTTGTTATCTATCACTATCAGTTATCTCTATCAGTCGGCAAGTTATGACTAGACAAAGTCGGAGTCACAAAAGTGGCTTTGCATTCCATAAAGTGTATGTGTTGTCAAACACAAAGTGTGCAGGCCAAATCAGGCCCATGAATGAATTATTCTTGGCCCATGGGACAATCTTTAATTATTATTACAATTGGCCTGCAGCCCTGCACACATAATTGCACACACCACCATAATACTACAAGCTCCAAACTGCAAGTGCATATGCACTTTTCATTCTACAGAAGTAAAAGCATAACTATTGCGGTCATGTTTCAGCCACCTCTTTCCCCAAATATGACTAAATAAAAGATGGACTTTGAAAACAGGATTTCAAGCCAGATGGAAGGCAGAGTACATGTTCACAGAGGTAAAGTAATGAATATAACGTAACAAGGCACTATGAAAGATATTTGAAACACAGAGACAAACAAAATTGCAAGAATATGGACATGGAACAAAAGCTACAGAAGGTAGAAGAATTAAAAATAAATCTCAAGTCCCAACAGGCTATGTTCACCAAAGTCAAAACACAAAGTGAGCTTGTTGCCAAGGCCAGCTTTATTGTGGCAGAAGAGGTTGCAAGATCAGCCTGTCCCTTAGACAGAGTTTGTAAAACACTGCATGTTAAAAGTTTATGATGCTATGCTCCCAGAAAAAAGGCAACTGTTTTCAATGTGAGCCTGACCATAGAAACATTGTCACTGAAATTATACAGCACCTTTCCACCAATCTAAAGGATCAGTTTGTGACAAAGGGAAATATTCACACATACATACTCTCTTGGTGTTGATGAACGTGCTGAAACGTCTGTTATTGCCAGGTATCAATTTTCATCTTTGGGGTCAATTCAAACCTGTGCATAAGAGAAGAGTTTTTGGGATTATGCCACTGCTCAATACTAGAACTTGGTAGGGGGGGCATCCAATCAGGCAGTTGCCCCAGGCATCACCAAACTTCTGTGCACCCTGCCCCTGCTTGTGGGATTGACAACAGATGTATCACTCACGATGTGTGGGCACAGAAGTTAATTGGTGACAAGGCCCTGGAAAAAATGCAGGAGAGCGTTACATGTAAGCTACCAGCTTATCAATGCATTATACATCAGGAGTCATTGTGTGGCAAAGCCTAGAAAATGAAACATATAATGGGCATGATAACGTGATCAGTTGACTTCATTAGAGCCAGAGGTTTATATTATTGGCAGTTTAAAACATTTCTGGATGAGTTCAATTCAGCATATGGTGACTTGCCCTATCACACAGAGGTACACTGGCTCAGCCAAGGAAAGTTGCTAAAAAGATTTTTTGAGTTGCCTGAGAAGATTTGTCAGTTCATGGACAACAAAAGAAAGACACTCTAGAACTTCAAGACAGAAGTTCCTGTGTGAAGTGGCATTTCTGTGCGACATCTCTTGCTGCATCAATTGACAGAACCTGCAGCCACAGGGTTGGGTGGCGTATCATCTCTGACATGTATGCTGGAGTGAGGACATTTACTACTAAGCTGAGCCTGTGGAAGATGCACATGCGGGTGCAACAAAGAAAGTTGAGCCATTTCCCCTGCTACAAGAACATGACAGAACAAGTCTCTACCGCTGTTTCCACGGTGAAAAGTTTGCAGAAAAACTCAGCCTACTAGGAGCTGACTTCAAACACTGATTTTCCAAAGCGCAAAAAAGCAGGTCCCAGCTGCATAGCAATCCATTTGCAGTTGTTGTGGATTCCCTGCTTTTTTTGATGAGACATTTCAGTCAATTGCCTTGTAATAGTATCAAAACCTGCCATTGCAATATTCACTAGCCTACCTTTTTGGATATCATGACTGAATTGACTTAAATTTTTCAGTCATTCCAAAAAAATTTGGTCTATGATTGAAAAAAATCAGTTGTGGAGAGCGCACCCTCACACACACAAATGGAACTGATTAAGCTCCAATGTAGTGACACAATGAAGGCAAAATACGATTCTGTGGGCACTGCTTGAGTTTGCACGCTTCATTCCTGACACAATGCCCAAGATGCTCAAACACTCTCAATGTTTGGCAGCACATACCTGTATCTTTGATAAAGTTAAAAAAAACATCACACAGGAGGAGTCATGTTACTGTTGAACACCTTCATTCAATTCCAAGGGTTTCCTCAGCTCAGACCTTGCTTTACCCCAAACATTGATGAACTTGTACACAAGATGAGTATCTGGGTCAGACAGGTGAGCAGCAGACGAAGCTTCAATGCATTTTCACAGGACATTGGTTTTTCATTCGAGGACATCATTTTTAAGAGTTTTCCTGTGGACCTTTTTCATTTGGATGGACTAGACTAGTGAAGTTGCAAACAAACCCTGAAACAAAACCCTTTGCAAACAAACCTTTCGGCATCATGTTGGTTTTGGCCCCTAAACCTCAAATCTAAAATTTTTCGTTGATCGGATGATTGGTTTCCAGGATATGGGGGGTTAATAGGGCTTTGATATCCGATGGTCATCAGCATTTTTTAATATGATCCACGGGGTCAATTTCAAGGTCAAAATATAGGTCAAAAGGTCATCACCCCAAAATTTGCCCAAATCACAAAAATTATGTCAGATTTGAATTCCTGGCTTTTTCCTCCTTTTCAAAGATACCTTACTTTTCCAGATTGGACCACTAGTTCAAAAGATGAGGTTTTGAAGCTGGGTGCCCCCCCTTATTTTCTTTAAATTTTCAAAAAATTAACCCCCCGTATCTTGGAAACCAATCATCCAATCAACGAAAAATTTTAGATTTGAGGTTTGGGGCACAAAACTAACATGTATGCCGAATTTCATTAATTTCTAAAAGGGTAAGGTTTAGAATTGTCTTTTTTTTGGTTGATTTGAAATGGAATGGACCTCAGGTTAGTGGACCCTGGGTGCCAATGTCAAAAGCCTAATTTTGACCCAAGTTTTTATTGGGAACCAGGCTATAATAGGAGTTTTTAGAGACTTTGACTGGCCATCTAACGTTTCTGGTTCAAAAGATGTGGCCAAAAAGCCACTTTTTTACACAAAGCCAAAAAGTTATTACAAGTGTTGGCTCCACTACTCGCACCCCTTGATGTTATCACATGGGTGGTTGAGAACTTTAGCAAACATCTTTTATGAGTGAGTGTGGAAAAATAATTTTTAATCTATAAAGAGTAAGTTTTTTTGTTTTTCATAAAGTATGTTTTTTTATTTTCTTCAAGCTTGTTTGTTATTCTTCAAGAAATTGGGTGTTAATGAATGAGAGTTTAGATGTAAAATAATTAGATGTCTTTATTCATCTTCTTGCTCTTTTATTTCTTGATGTTTTTAAAAAAAATACTTTTGAAATACTGACAAACAGACCGTATTTTGCTGGCAATAAGGTGCACTGGCACACATGGGGTGATTACAGCACAAATGTAATCGATTACGATTACTTGCCACCTCTTTGATTACGATTAAAAATAAACAAAATCACAATGCATTCGATTACGACTACATTTATATTGAAACATCTTCAGAACAAAAACAAACCCAATTTGCATGGTTTGATGTAAGTACATTTTCAGACAACATATGATATTAATGAATGCAATAAACAAAATTACTAATCTGGATCAAGCACTGGAAAATAATTACATTAATTGTTTAATTAGATGTTCGTGCAGTCCACAAATCAGTGACATAACTAGAGGTTTGAACTAGAGGGGACACTTAGCTGGAAGAGGCCAACTGACCTTTGTAAATTACCTACAAGTCAACAGTTTTGACAGTTTGACAGTTTTATTGACTTCAGCCGCAAGGCCCACAAGACATGGCGAGCTCATATATAAAACAAAGTAAGACACTTGCGTAACTTCAGCACACTAGAGGCAATTATACACGCCCCAAC
>Ga0210059_1005517_pt1 | contig 20354 bp, 13 predicted proteins | sample Ectturendosymbi2_FD_188042 | JGI IMG/M metagenome (GOLD analysis project Ga0210059, IMG submission 188042) | Ecteinascidia turbinata endosymbiont from Florida, USA - Sample 2 (SPAdes) (version 2) | ecosystem: Host-associated > Tunicates > Ascidians > Unclassified | place: Key West, Florida... | reverse complement strand
CCTTATGACCACACCCACCAGCTGTGACACGGCGGACCACCAGTTCCTTGTACAGGAAGCCATACCAGATGATGTGATACCAGTAGAAATTGGTTACCTTTCCAGCTAACTTAGACCCTCTGGGCTCTCGCTCTCATGCCAGTTGTGTCGGAAGATCACGTTCTTGAAGCGAGATATATAAAGATGTTGTGTATGCTTGTGTGGATAATTTAGAGCTCAGATTATAGGCTTGAACTGTACGTAGAGTGAAACAGATCCAACCGATAGGCAATGCAGGTTTCGTAGAGCTTGAATCTTTATTCAACCGTACACTTAACATTCATTTGCAGCCATAGAAAAAGTCATTTCAACAATAAAAGCTTGGAAAGGTGATGCACTCGTTTTGATTAATTAGAGCAGTGGTTCTCAAACTTTTTCGAACCATTACCAAATCGAAGTAGCGATTCTCAATGCTTCGCAGTGATCGCTCACAATGCAGAATAACATTGTGGTTTTGGTTCCGCGTTACCTCCGAAATAATCGCTTAATACCCCGGGGAATAATTTACGCCAGGTTTTGGAACCACTGAATTAGAGAGATGCACCTCTAACGCCACCAACAAACGATATGTTTGGATGTGATTGTGGTGAAGGGTTTTGTTAACGCAGCTGCACAACTTGGCAATGGCTGCATTGAATCAAGTTGTTCAAAGCGATTTCCATGGAATTTAATCACTGCTAAGCATTAAAAAGGCAGATGTCCTACCTGGAAGGGTTTGGTGATATTAGTAGTTTTCGAAATAGATGTCTATTGGTAACGAACGTAGGCAATGAATAACACTATGCAAGCGTAATTGGAAGAATCCTAACCCAACAGCTAGACTGCGTACGTTAGCAGGTCATGATGATGGGTGCAAGCCCGCGCTTCTCAACTAGAGTCGGTATTTTACGCCTATGTGACCATTTCATCAAAATGGGTTCAGCACCTGAAGAGGGCCCAGCGCAATTGCCGACAGAGTTAGAATTTGAAACCTTTTATATATTTTTAGAGAAAAAAACCGCTGCCGAAACGAGAAATGAACAATCAAACATGTTTACATCATTGATATAACACTATTCAATTTCCTATTATAGCCTGTCATATGCAGTTGCGTGACCAGCCCACTGGGGGGCAAAATGTTTGATTTCAGGCGAATAACACCATTTTGCTTGGGATACCACCTCTCAAAGCAAAAAATGACTATATGTTCTAGAAATTTGGGGGGCCAAGGCCTCCTAGGCCCACCTGGCTATGCTTATGGTTACGTGCAGCATACACACTTTTTTAGTTAAAGATGGAGATAGGCTACTACACGAAATATTAGCAAACATCAATGTTTACATCTGCAGCGTACGTATGCCGCCATCACTGCTCTTAACATTTTTGTTTGATCCCTTGGAATGAATGAACCAGGCATCCTCAACTTTTTCAAGCACGTGGCCAAGTTCATAAACAAACGCAAGGACTGCGACCCACCGATTGTACAACTTCTCCATTGCGATAAATGTTGCGCATGCTTGGAGCAGAAATATAAAAAAAAATTTAGTAATACAACATTCGCTACAATCAATGCTAAGGCCGTGCATGTATGTTGTCAGAAAGCAAAGTCGCAACGAAGGGGGCAACAACTCACTTCAAAATTTTCAAAAACATATTTAGTTGTGAGGTACAACATCAATCCACCATCATTTTTCTGCCCCGGAAATATCATCATGCAGTTGGTTGCGGCCCTGTTAGAAGGTATAGATGTTCGAGGCTCAATTCATGGTGATGCACAGATCATGTCATATATTCCACATTAGGACTGCTTCCACATTTCGTTTTCATGGCAACAAGAGCCGCCTGTCTGCCACAAAAAATGTGTTCAGTAACTGTATATTGTGCACAACGTGGTACGCTACGTTGAAATTTCCGTGTTGCAATTATCTCTAACGTATCATGACAAAAAGAGGGCGTATTCTTTCATTTGCAGCTGGTGAGCTACCAACGTGTACGTTAAAAGGTTCAACTTGCAGAACATGCTCAATTTCAATAATACCTGGCCGTGAATGGTCAAAAATTCTTCTGTGGCCGACAGATTGAAAAATAATGGAGTCAATTATTAAAGCCGAATGGTGCGGCTTACGGGAGACTAAAAGCCAACAAGAAAAAATTTGACGAAATATGCCTGGTCCATATGTGCATATAAGGAAGCAGAAAAAATAGGATAGGAAGAGTAATGATAAGAAAGGTGGCTTCAAGCAAAAAAAGCAGGAATCATAAATCGACAATGAAAAACAAGATCCACTGCAGTTTGTGAGTGTTTGATTACCCCTTACATCTTTTTACAAGCACGAAACAGGATTTTCTTTCATTTTAAAGTCTTGTAAGCAATTTGAGTGATGGAAAGGGTGGCACTTTTGTGGTCGGCCCCCGCGGTACTTTGCCCTGCTATGCCACTGCTCTTGGGTTTTTAGTTTTGGAGTTAGAGAAGCAGATCGTAGTCTGGGCGCATTTTTACCCAGACTAAATCCACTACGTTTTGTTGACCATTTCCACCGTGCTCTTGAAAAAATTACACAAGAAAGATATATTTGGGTCAACAGCTACTGACAGCATTTAACGTTATCCCGTGCGTTTACCTCGAATTGCCTCCATAAATGAGCTGTACCTGCTCCTTTGGCAAGCTGCGTTACACAGCTACTGTGGTCCCTGCCCACCGTACGTATCTTCAAACTCAAAGAACCCCTCTTTGGTAACCTTGTTTCTTCTGGCCTAGTGCGCCGTCTACAAATCTGAAAAGGTTGCTGAACCCTGCTTTGAACATTTCCACAAAATTCCACGAAAGGACCACAAGCATTACGTCACTGACGTTATTATGATGTCAAATGAGCAGTAATCGAGAGGTAATGGACTTAATTTTGTGAGTTGCGTTACAGTACTGAGTCTACTGCATCTTTGACCACAGCATGGATTTATGAGGATGACGGTGTTGCAATTGCGGAGTATGGTTGAACATTGCCAGCCACACTTCGCAAAAGGCTGGCCTGAGCTTCAACTCAATCAACCACTTGGTTTGGGCTGGTTTTAAAATCGAAGCTAAAATATTAGCTATCAGGTGAGCAAGTTAATTGATTAGTCTAACTCCACTAGCCCTGTGACTTACATTGTTTGGCTGCAATAAAACTTATAAGCTTACCACCATCAGCTGCACATTAATAAATGGTAAGTAGTTAGAAAATGGCTTTATTATTCTAAACAAAGACTCCGCATTTTATGAGCCGTGATCAACTCCTCATTTTAGCTTAAATCACTGAAGACGGTAATTCTCTGAATGTTAGAAGGCAGCTACAAATGTGGGCACAGGAGACGCATGACATCTTCCACGACAGACACGAAACAGTGATTGCATCACCCTCGTGGTTACTTTACCTCGTGGTTACTTTTTATGCTATACTCTTCAGAAACGTCTGGGCCTACCTCGCTCCTGGTAACACTTAAAAAGAGTAATTGCTCCAGATATTACTCCTATGTCTTTATCTGACCACCTGTGTCGTTTACTATGCAACTTTTCTTGATCTCATAGTTCTCAATTTTGGGAATGATGAGACGAGAGCGCAACAAAATTTGAGACATTGAATCTTCACCTAACTAAGCTTCGAGTCGACGATGTATTGCGAGCCTGCCTTGTCAACCTTGAAAGCTAGATAACGAGAAATCTGTATTTAAGTCGAAAGTGTAGAGCTCATGTTCATTAGCAAGATCAGTTACTCTTAGCAAATAAGCTCTATATTCTATATGTCGACTGACAAATACCTTAACAAGCACAAACACTCATCACTAACAGCTCCAGTTGCCATCACGCAGAACGTATTTCTTGCAAGATCGCTGAGTGCCGGAAACTCCAATATGTGGTCTCGCCACCATTGCATGGAGAATGCCGCTACCTACACCCTTGAACCACAAGCTCTTTGCAGCATTGAATTTCTTGCTTATATCACTTAGGGTCAACATTCAGTTACCCCCCGCATAAAGAATTTTTATCCCGCACCCGACCCGAAAATGCGGGTATGTCCCCAAACCGCCCTGCGCAGGACTCTAGTAGACACACTACAATTGAGGCAGTCGCTTTCAATCTCTAAAACCCGTAATCAATGCTGTGCTTGATCCTTGCACTTTTCAATCGCTCATTGGAGTTGCGCGTTGTTAGAATATTCAGTTGTGTTCAAACGCACGCATGACAGGTGTCGAAGTTATTGCAATAATTTGTTTCGTAACTGAGATTGCGTCTTGTCTGCAATCGACATGCTTAAAATCGCTTTTCTTTGAGTTTAGATTAAAGAATGTGATTCAAATGTCAATTTCTGAAAGCAGTTTTTAAAGGTTCTGTTGAAAACCTTCAGTTTTTTTGCCTTGTATAGTACTGTTCGACTGCAGCAATTCGTTATCCAGGAAACTTGTCGTAGCTTTGCCATTAGGTCATGGATCACCTCATTCGAATTTTTCTGCTCACAGTGGTGTTTCTTCTTGACTGCTCCTCCTTTGTTGCATCACAATCTGGTAAGCATTTCTTTGTAATGAGTAGTTGTGAAAATAGTTTAGCTGCTTTGTTGCCCATTCAACCGTGAACAGGTTTTGCAAATGGCACCCTAACCTTTTAAAGTTCAAATAGCCATTGTCGCCAATTGACAATATTTTGGGTTCAAATTTTTGAAATTTGGACCTTGTTTGTCATGCTTAGAACTCAGAATAATTTTATGAATCTTTAGACTTTTGTGATCATTTTTTCGGACCATTCGTTATTTTATTGTTGAAAAAAAATAAATTTATTTATTTCATGCTAAATACAATTAAAATTGTAAAAAAAAGTAAATTTTAATCAAGTACTGACTGATTTAACAGTAAATAAAATTTGGACCCCTGACCTCAGTTTGGATCGTTTTAAGAAAACCTGTGAACAATTTTATTATTTTACACCTGACGATCACCTGAATTCGGGGAAAGTGTTTGCTTTTCAACAGAAGTTTCAAACAAGATTCTCTTCACGTTTTTCCTGCAACAGTTAAAAAGACCTACTGTTTTGTTCGAGTTTCCACCAGCATTATTAAAAACAATTTAATTCAACTCCACAAATGTAAATACGAAAAATCATTTAGGTTTGTATTTTGATGGCGAACACAGAATAACAGGAACTATTGTGGGTAAAGTATTTCGTGAAAGCTTTAGCAGAGTTAAACTTATCCATTACGCAGCGTGTTGGCGAATGTAACAGCTCGACATTGGAATGCAGCCAAACTGTTCAAAATTACAAGCGTGACTAAAACCTAGGCACGCATAGACTCTTTACAGAGTCTAGTTGATGTTAAGAATATAAGAGATTACCACACAAGGTCGCCGTAACTGTAAGCATGACTTATGGTGGTTTCACGACATGAACCCGTATACGGTCCTACGTTTCAAAGGTAGAAGTAAAACCGAAACCTTTTCAATTTTTTCTGCTCGGAAGTATCAACAGAAACGAACAACCTCAACAGTTTTGCGAAAGAAGAATGCAACTGCCTTCTGTCTCTTTTGTAGAAGCAGTTTTCTTTAGTTTCAGATTTAGTCTTCCTCGTAGACGACTCCGGCAGTATCGGCATAACCAACTACCAGGCCACTCTGGAATGGATTATTTCGATCCTTCAACCATTCAGGTGAAAAAAACATTTCACGTCAAGGATTTGATATGTTTCATCCAATGGTGCGATAACTAACACTTGAAATTACTTGAAGCAGATTGGATATCAACAGTGGAAATGTTCGTGTTGGATTGATCAGGTATTCATCCGGTGCATTTGTTTCTGTTCCACTTCAACAGCACAATTTCTCGGCACTTTCAGTTGTGTGCCCTTGGAATAGTCTTTAAAATTCAACTTATTATCCTAGTAACACTGCAATATTCGCCACCACAAAAATCAATAAATGCACAAATTTTAAAATCACCATCAGCCTTAAAAACAATTTAAAACTTGGATCCTCCCCAGGAAATTGTTTTTGCTTGACCTTTGACCCGCCAATACTTCTCAGCAGAACTCATTATATACGAACGCAGTTAACATCTTTGTCTGACAACAGTTATAAATGTTTTGAACAGACAGATTTCCCGCTATGAAGAGAATTCCTCTCACTATACAGTAAAAGCATCGGTGAAACCCGCTGTAACTGTGACGCGATGAACCATGACCATGATATACAGCACGTTAAAACGTTTCATTCATTAGATCTACACGCAATTAGGCAAAAAAGTGGTGCTTATGCTTCATACTTATGCACTGTATTATCCACTATCCAGCCTTGTCAGGTTGCCGACATGCACGCACTCACCTGATTTGACAGTCTTCATTAAATTACAACCGCCAACAACGTCATCACTGCCGTTCTAAGTTTGCAACAATGGCTGCAATTTTCCGCTTTTCTTCGTTTTCGTTTTGTCATCTTGTCATGTGCGCCCATTTTTCATGCACTCATTTATGAGCATTTGAGAAGGACTTTCACTCCCCGGATTTCGCTACGTTTGAATTAAACTTGGGGCGGTTCACATTTTTATGTTTTTTACTCTCGACGTTTCCTTTGAGTTCAAAGAATTGATACTTTTGCGTCACTGCTTTTACTAATAATCTCTAAATGTATCGGATGTGGGGGTTCCTCTTGACATCCGTGATTTCTGACCAGGTTTTCAGCAAAAGATTCTTGGCAACGTTCCGCCAGTTGTAAACAGGACTGGTGCGCAAACTAATCTTCAAAGTCAAACTGTATTGATTTTCAGCGAAAAGCCACAAAAGTTTGCCGAATGGCCAAATTTTCGTATCAACTTTGATGATATTTGAGTGGCATAAAGTAACCTTAAACCCTCTTAAGTGAAATGACTAATTAACGCCGCGATCGTCTTCCGTTGATTAAAGCGCCGTTGTATTCAAAGTAGCTTCGGGTTCCGAACGCTGTTTTCGTAACGGTCAGTTGGTGCATTCGCGCATTCGTAAATTGGTACTGCAGCCTTCTTACCAGATGCACGGTGTACGGAAGAGCTGCAGGGCCTATGCAGAACGCACTGTGCTTATAAAGCGCCGTCAAAACACCATATAAAATCAAAATCACGCATTCGTAGTAAATGTTGACGGCTGTATTGTACATTTAGTTTCCGCCGAAAGTGATAACGTTACTTTGTTATGTTGCAATTCAGTTAAAGTTTTACTGTACGTTAATAAAACCAGGATTCAGTTTTTTGTAACCCCTCGAAAGGTTTATGACACTTTCTCCAAAGAATTTTTCCCCACTGCGCAAAACCTCTCGAACTTTTTATCTGGAGTCGTGTGTATTGCACACAGAGAATCTCCATTGTGTAAATATACTGTCAACTATGAATACAAAAATCCCGTATGTCATCTCCAAACTATTTGTACAAAATAATTCTGCAGACCATGTCCGTATGATTCAGTACGAACTCCAAATCGTATGTTGCGAACCTCATTGCCTGTTTTTTGGCTGCGCCTTCGCAGCTATAACTGATCAACGTGTAGCATACAGCAGATGCAGACTTGCGGAAGCTACCGGCAAGAACCTTTGAAATTACTGACTCAACAACAGCTGTATTATTGGAAATTGTCAGAGCAAAGATTTGCCAGCATTGCTAATTGAATTTGGCTCTAATCAATCACCTACCTGACATGTCTCGTTTTTCCTTCATATAAAAAATATTGCTAAAATTGCTGTTATGAAACGAAGACAACCAAAAACAGTATTTTCCTTTGTCCGAAACGATTTTGCAGCTGTTTTCAGCTCTAACTTAACATAAGCGATCTGCAGAGCAAATCCGCAGCACGCCGTATAGTTCTGGCGGATGGACCAAAACACCTCTGGGCATCGATGTGGCCAGGAACGAGTTCGCCAACGCTGGAAGGGCGAACGTTTCGAAACTGATCGTGGTTGCGACTGATGGCGAGACTAGCGGAGGAGAGCCGGTCTCGGGTTCAGCGGAAGTAATCAGGTTTGGCAAACAGCGCTTGTGAATACTTGAAAAGTCTACTGCGTGTTCACTAATGGCAGTTAATCCAGAGACCTATCAAGTTCAAACACCATCTCTGCAGGCCCGTAGCCAGGTTTTAAGGTTTGGGGTGCAAAATAACTTTTTGGCGAATAAATATTTTTATTATATGATTATTAAAAAATTATCTGAGCACAACAACATTTGGAGTGGCACAAAGAAAGTTGGAGACCATTGCCCCCGATTGCCCCACCCCTGTGGTTGCTGCTCTGCATCTCTGCACAAAACGTTGCGTGGAAGCAGTCCCGTCGCCCCGGGGGTGGCCTTTGGTTGGACCAAACAAAGATCCAAGCACACCAAATTGAAATATGAAACATTATAAGTAAATAGAGTTTTTACGTTCAATCCCTCCCCATGGAAGACTTTCTGGCGACGGCTCCGCGGTGGAAGCCTTTTTCAACGGCATAAATTTCTACAGAACTTTCATAAAAAATAGGTGTGATTGTTGTTGGACCGTTGCCAACTTTCTGTTGTTCCTCACCAGGCCCTTAAACGTAACGATCGTGGCAGTTGGTGTGGGAGGATGGGTGCGTGGACAGGAATTGAACACGATTACTGGAGGTTCTGATCGAGTCTTCGTGGCGGCAGATTTCAATCAACTAAACAATGCAATACCTGTAGTGGTGTCGGTGATTGAAACAGTGAGTGGAGGTGCATCAGTTGTTCTACAGTATGTTAAGCAGAACACAATTGACCACGCAAAGACAGTGCGGTCGTTAATCCAACATGAAAAGTGTTTTTCCCTGATCGTTTATTCCTACTTTAACGTCATTCATTCAATTAAGTAATGCGAGAAACTTCCTACACCTCTCATTCAAGACTTTTTTTAAAACACTTCCTTCAATCCTTCCTTCAAAATCAGGCTCCATCCTCCCAGACCAAAAAACAATGCCAATAAAATGGTTTGGGCGACATCTTTCCCTTCGTTATTGAAACTTACTCAAAAAGAAAAAAAAACTGAAACCAGATGCAATGAATACGTACAAACGACCAGCATCAATTGGTTCGCACATTACAAATTATAGAACACTGGCGAACAGAAATGTTGTGACTACAGAGACTGGTTCATCTGTTCCATGTGGTCACTGCGCACTGTGTGGAAATTTTGGTCGCCACAGAACATCGATGGTAAACTATACTGAAGTTTTAGAAACACCGAGTAAAACGTTTCAACCTAAACAGAAACTTAATTGCACCAACTACGGCATTTATGTGGCTACTTGCACCATTTGCAGTAAGCAATGTTTTGGGCAGACGATAAATAAATTCTCCATTCGCTGGAATGCGCAGCATTTGGAATTCTTTTGACGCCACTGCTGACAGTGATAAGGCAGCTCTATCAAAACATTTTTACAAATACCACGATTTGACACAAAAACCACACATCGCGCAATGTTTCAAAGTAACCTTTGTGGAACAACCCAAAGCTAGCTATCACGAGGAGTGTGAACATAAATGGTTTCACAAAACCGACCCGGAAATTAATATTTAAAAAATGATTTTGTCCCATACCAAGTAGTTGCTCTTTTGGTCATTGCCTTTTTTCCTGATTCGTCATTTCTCGCTCTGCGTTGTGACTTTGGCATTTTCTTATCTTATTGTTGCAGGGATGTGCAGTGAGGTCAACGTTTTGAACATTTTGCGTGATAGCATGATGACTTGTAACGCTTTAGTTTTTATAGACTTACTATTTCAATTCATTGACTTACTATTTTAATTCATTGCCTTGCAGATTTTACGCTTTTACTTTTTTATTCAAAACGTTGACCTCACTGCACACTGCAAAATACCGAACTATCACCAGCGATGAAGTGCAGCACGGTATCGACGTCAGGACTCGGGAAGCAGGTTACATCCCTGCAACAATAAGATAAAGAAATGCCGCAATGAGATAAGAAAAATAAGAAAACGCTTTTACTTTTTTCTTCTGTGGAACTGACGATGCTCATTTGAGCGAAATTAATATTCCTGTTTTAAAAACTGTGGCCAGATTTTTGTGGAAAACTTCTGTGAACCTTCATGTGTAACACTTCCTTCAATCCCTTTCAGACTCTACTTCAAAGGCATTATTGTGAAAACAATATCCGTCTTTAATAAAACCAACATTTTTTCGTGTTAACGAATCCAATCTGTCATAGGTTTGACCCCAGGTGTTAAAAATAAAGTTCGTGACTCAGCATAATCATACCATCACTTTTTCATTCATTTTCATTCCCACGTTTCCTCTGGGGAGAGTCCCGGGGAAAACACCCATAGGAGGACACGAAATGCCTCACGGGCTTCACCAATCTCAGATAGTTCTGTTGGCTCCACACCAAGACGAGACCAAGCAAGGTTAGAGATGCAGTCATGTCCGCTGGTCCTTGAACGACATTTGCGCCACTTTCCTGTGGGTGTACCAAGCTAGACTTGTCACGTCAATCTCCTCTGGGACATTCTGGTGGCATGGCCGAACCAATGCGGCTTGGATCTCTCGATTCCGAGACTCAGCTCGACATTCTCAGGACACTAGGAATTTCACAGCTGCGCACTTTGTCGCAAAGTGTCACAACATGATTTCTTCTCAAAAATCTTGTCTCTCCGCTTGCACTTGAGATGACTTTATTTCAGTCATTATTGAAGGTTCATGACCATGAATGAGGATCAGAACAAAGACAGATTTAAAAACTGATAGTTTTGCGGTGTTTGAAAGCTCCCGTTTTGTGACCACAAAGTGATAAAAGCTCGCGCAGAATTGTGCTTGCTTCACCAATCCGTGTATCAATCTCTCATTCCACCTTCCATCACTCGTTAATACAACCCCAAGGTCCTTGATATTCTCGACCTTCTGCAGTGTACTTCCGCTTACTTGCGGCATACACTGGATTGGGTTTCTGGAGGGGCATAATACCTCGGTCTTTTAATTGTTAATCTTCATTCCTGCTCGGTCGCACGCAGCAGAAAACCGATCAAGTGCATGCTTTGCGCCCTGTTCAGAAGATGCAAGCAACACCAAGTCGTCCGTCCGCACAAAGCAATTGATCCTGTAGCTTCCAACAGTAAACAACCTTGCCGACTACATTATTACTGTGGCTTCATTGAACATAGGCTATGAAGAGAAAAAATTGCTGGGCAGTGAAAATTTGGTCTGTAGTGCCACGGCTAGGACGAAAACTGCACTGGGTATCATTCATCTCTGGTTCAATTATTTTGCTGCATGTTTTCTCAAGACAATTGGCAAACACTTCTCCTGGCATGCTGAGAGAGATGCTCCTGTAGACATTGCATTCACTCTCTCCCTGTTTGTGTATGGGGATGATCACGCCAGTTTGACAATCTGTCGGTGCTCCTCCAGAACACCAGGCCACTTGATACACACGAGTCAGCCAAAGAACTCCTCGATCCAAGGCTTTGAGCAATTCAGGTTGGATTTCGTCGCAACCTGCAGCCTTCTCAATCCAAACGAGGTTTTGACTTAACGCAAAAAATGCAATTAATTCAAAGCAAGTTCCCTGGAGGCGGAATAGGTATCCTATTTTGTATCCAAAATCTTTCTTAGATCGTTAATATACTTGATATAGTCCCGATATCTGTCCACCTGAACCACAATGTAAAAAACATGCAAGTGTGTTAATCTCTTCCTTGTCAGCACATACGCAGACGACAAAAAGGATTTAATGAAAAAATATCAGGCTGTGTAAATATGAAAAAACGTAGAAGCGAGTTGTGTGAATAATAAACACAAACATGAGGATTCGGTGACGTCACGATGACATCAAATTCGAATATATGACAGGCTGATGACAATAGATATGATGCAGTAGTTTGGGTAAATAAAACGTGAGTAACGTGACAGTAGCATGCCGTTGGAAACACAATTGTGAAATTTGTTATTGCGTCACACAAAAATCTTATTGCCAAGGTATTTTCCGAGCAATGGCTGCTTGGAAAATTATTCAAATGACAATTTTTTCCGATTGAATTTCATAATAACCAGTTCAGCAACAAATTCCTCGTTTTTCGATCAACCTCTAGCCTGATACGAACTCCCATAAGCGTCTAGTTCAAAAGTTATTGATTCTCGGCAGAGTGCAGTTGAACGTGGAAATTTACTCTCATGAAATACATTCCAGTGTACATTGAGCATGGTGCTGTCATGTCCACTGAACTTCCTTTTTGCTGCTATTTTTCAAAGTTCCTGCTTTTCCTTTATCTGTTTTTTCAAGACCAAACCCACTTTCGTAAACTGATTTTGTTGGTTTTAAATGGCAAAGAGAGCTCTGTTGAAATATTAAAACTTTGCCGTAGTCTTTGTGCGAAAATCACGGCCCATGCTGCAGTTTATTCACAGAAAAGACTCATTTTTGCAGAAGTCAATGAGTGTGCTACAAATCTTTGTCTAAATGGTGGCAACTGCACTGACTTGTTTCTGGATTACAACTGCAGCTGTGCTCCAGGATATTCAGGGAAGAACTGCTCTGTGGGTGAGATGACAGTGTTTCGTGCGTGGGCGCTGCTTATCCTGGACAACCAAACTAGCCTTGACACTTTTTGTGACAAGCGCAATTTTTTTGCTATTTTTTATTAGAAAGAAACACAAATCCTACGTGAAGCTAAACAAGTGAAGCTGTTTGTTTCCACCAGTTGCTGAGTGCAAAGAAAATTTTGGGTTAAATTCGATCACGGGTAAATAAATGGATGCCCGTTACATCTTGGTAACTCTTTCAAGTTCATTAAAAACTTTTAAATGGAGACACAGCATTTGTTCAGATATAAACGAATGCGATGTATGGAGCCCGTTCAAGCACGGAAACTGCAGTGATCATCTCAACAATTACACCTGTTCATGTGACGCAGGTTATCACGGAAGGAATTGCTCACAAGGTAATGCTAAGTATATTCAAATAGTAGAAGGCTGCAAGTACAGGTATTTTTATGTGATTTATTCAATGTTTATGCAATATTTTATTTGTTGTAATCTTGCAATTGCCATCTGTCCTCTTGTAAAGTAAGGTCAAAGGATAAAAACTTGAGTGATGCATTTCAACAACAGCTTGCAAAGCAATTTTATGGGAAAAGCCTAACTTCACTGTTAGCTGATTTTGTTATCTGCCTATATTTGAGATTTGCTATTAGCCTATCTTTGTAAAGTGCAAAAAATGTTTTCAAATATAATTTTACTAATGTTTCCGCTAAGGTACGCTGGGTAATGTCTGTTTCGGTTTTGCTCGGGCGTTGTGAGTTGAATCATATACCATCGGTTGTTCTGGTGTGAGTGTTTACCCTGAAGACCTGAAATTTCACCAGTGGCTAACTTTCCAGTTGTTTCGGTCTGTGAAATAAATCTGTGAGAAACACGAACCCATTTAAACAAGCGATCCTGAAATATTTGATTTTTGTTGATTTTATGTATTTTTATAGAAAGCACATTTTCTTTCAGACAACGATGACTGCGAAAGCACACCATGCCAACATGGAGCAACTTGCATTGACTTGTTGCTTGATTACAATTACTCGTGTGCTTTGGGATATGCAGGAAGAAATTGCAGTGTAGCTAAGATATCCATCATTTCAAACGATGGTTTCATATTCGAAAATATTTCGCAGGCTTTTTCGTATATCTTCATAAAAGTGCAACGTGCAATGTCAAAAAACAGGTTTTCGATTATTTCATCAGATGTTGATGACTGCGCAAGCAACCCATGCCAAAACCGAACAACTTGCACAGACTTATTGGCTGATTACAACTGCTCATGTTCTTTGGGTTATACAGGAAAAAATTGTTCGCGGGGTAAAAACCATGACCCATTTTTCAAAAATATAATTTTACTTGCATTTTGGGCTGAAATGGATGGAATCCAAATTGATCAAAGACTTTATTATGTCGATTGTTTTTAACTATAGTTCTTTTCCAACGGCCTATCTACCTTTTTAACCACATGCTGTGTCTCTGATTTGTTTTTATTTTTTGTTGTTTTTTTTAAAAAACGACTTTTACAGGCCGGAAAATTTAAGTCCGTTCAGTTTAAAACATTGCCCTGGAAAAAAATGTATTTGAATCCCTGCGCGAAACGACGAAGAACAAACACGATCAGAAATTCCATTTTATTGAAACAATTAAACGTGGTATTTCAGGGGAAGAAAATTGCTAATTTAGAAACTTTTGAAAGGATGTGTTTCCATAGACAGTGTATTAAACGTGGTATTTCAGGGGAAGAAAATTGCTAATTTAGAAACTTTTGAAAGGATGTGTTTCCATAGACAGTGTACTAATTTGGAAACTGATGCATGTTTCTTGTGGTTTGGTCAGATATTGACGACTGCGCCGGCAGGCCTTGTCAGTATGGTGGAAGATGTGAAGACAAGATTGCTGATTACAGCTGCATATGCCCAGCGGGGTATAAAGGGAAGCACTGCACTGTTGGTGAGAAACATCCAACATCTCTGGGTGGCTTTGTCTGCTGAAAAAACGTATTCAAACTCCAAAAACGATGTCATATTTTGGAATAAAAAACTTCCATCAACGTTTTCAGTTCCCTTGTAGGAATGGAAAACTTCACACAAAAAACTGAAAATCTGCAGATAGTTTTGTTGTTATATTACGTCTCTACCAGATCAGATTGATTTAGAGATATATGTAATTTTTAAAGTTTGTAGCTGATGCTCTCCAACAACTGTTAAATTTACACGTGTTTTGTTAACATCTTTGTCAGTAGCAGCTTTTGAAAATCAATTCAATGTTTTTTGTTATACCCTTAAAAGTCTTACAAAACTATCTCTGACACAGCATTTGTTCAGATATAAACGAATGCGATGTATGGAGCCCGTGCAAGCATGGAAACTGCAGTGATCATCTCAACGATTACATCTGTTCATCATGTGACGCAGGATATCACGGAAGGAATTGCTCCACAAGTAATGTTGAGGAGTTGAGCTTCAAAACAGATGTTTTTCTGACATGGGATTATCTTTGATTGCTAGTTGCAAAACTTTGGAAGACGATCTATCTGTCTACAGTTTCATTAAATTATACTAAACATGTTTGACAACCATTCAGAGGTTGGAAGTGAACCTAATGACTAAGTAGGATGCCAAAGGTTTTATATTAACAAATTCATATATCAAGAGAACACCTCATTAAAACATATCATGAAATCTAGTGAAGAGTTCATGTTGATTTGATGCATCTAGACCAGCTATGTCCAAACGGCGGGCCGCATGCGGCCCAGTCGAGGGTCTTGTGCGGCCCAGTTTAGTTTTCGCTGTAGTAAAAGTATCCTACATACTGACATCCTGTTCCTGTTTTGATAATCTTGAATTTGACATTTTTGAGGCAAGTGGTCTTCAGTGCCACTTTATCACGTCTGTTACCGTTGCATATAGGATTCCAAAACTTTCAGTATATTCGTTTAAGCTAAATTTAGTTTGCTAAGATCAAAGTAAGCCATGCAATGTGCAGCCCTCAATAATATGTCATTCAATGTGCGGCCCTGGTCAAGATAGTGACATAGTTTTTGGCTCAGTAAGCCATTTGGGTTGGACATAGCTGATCTACACATTTTTCAGACATATCCTTTGAAAACGTAACAACGATGCAAGCGTTGCTTTTTTCCGGTCATAAATATAGTTACACAAATCAATGACAAGTTTCGATTAACCGAAATTGCATTACTTATTCTTGCCAAAAGGGCACCATTCAAACTCAATGTAACCAGTACCAGCGATACACGTTACGTTTTAAATATTGACGACTGCTTCAATAATCCATGTCGCAGTGCAGGTAAGTGCACAGACAAGTTGCTTCACTACATTTGCTCGTGCTCTGCGGGTCACATGGGAAAGAATTGCACAATCGGTAAGTAACCGGTAAAGCATAAAAATGTTTTAAAAATTAACTGACGCAAAACAATTTTGTACATTTACAACTTATTGTGTATCTTTTCTACAAAAAAGCTTTAACATTCAGACATTGATGACTGTGCCAGCAATCCATGTCAAAATGGAGCAACTTGCAGCGACATGTTGGCTGATTACAATTGCTCATGTTTGATAGGATTTACAGGGAAGAACTGCAGTGAAGGTAAGAAATACATCTTTTCAAATCTTGTTTTTTGTCATTGGATTTCATAATGCAAATATCGATCAATGAGTCTGAGTCTTTACTGTTCGTGAAATGTCGATAACCGTCCAAAATTATCTTGATTTTTCATCAGATGTTGATGACTGCGCAAGCAACCCATGCCAAAACGGAGCAACTTGCACAGACTTATTGGCTGATTACAACTGCTCATGTTCTTTAGGTTATACAGGAAAAAACTGCTTGGTAGGTGAGAAACTCATCTCATAATATTAGTGCGAAATGTTGTTTGTATTCGAGTTTGTCACATACCTGTCTAGTTTCATGAAGCTCTGTTTCAACGGTGAGAATAAAAGCACCTGCCTTTGATGCCTGTGCGCAAGAACTGTGAGCAACAGTTCGCGCTCTTTTGCGCCTTTTAACCCAGGGTCCCAACCTGGGGTGCATGTACCCCTGGGGGTATCATTGCGTATCTGAAGGGGTACATTTATTGTGCAGCCGCAACAGATCAACTTTTAGACATAAAAACGGCGTCTACATTTCTTGTTCTGAAAATACAAATGTTATATTAAACATTCAGTTAATTTTTCTGATTTCATTCAGGCTTTCTGTCGCAACAAATTTTAAGGGTACATGCTCATCTGTCGAAACGCTGCAGGGGTGCGTGGTCAGAGAAAGTTTGGGAACCCCCTGTTTTAACAGGTTTACTCGCTCGAAGGGTAAGGAAGGGGTTTGAGTTTTGTTTCTTTCAATATGTTACTCAGAAGCCAGCAAGCTGTTTTCAAACTGCTGTCTCAACTTTCTTGTCAACATTGTGTAGCTCCACAAGACAGAGGATCGCGTTTCTTGCAACAAATAAAAATTATAAGAATCGAAATCCATCAAAGTTGAGTTCAGTGTCGTAACTTACCTTTCAATTTTGCACTGCAACCCTTAAGCGAGATGGCAAGAAGCCAAAAGTTTTTAAAATGTCTGTTCATCCTCTCCAAGGTTCCGACTGAATGATCATTTCTCAATCAGTTTTGGACTTTGTCAAGGGGGTTTGCTAATAAGATTGTTGACTTAGATATATTGGCTGCAAGTAGATGCTTCAAGACAGGGAATAATCGCCTCAAGTGAATGTTTTTGCGATGAAGGTTCACTTTTAATATTCTTCTCCCTTCCAATTAGTTCCGAACTGCATTGTGAAACATGACTTGGAAAAAATGTATATTCTGTAATTCCGTTTTTTGCTTACTTATTCACAAAATATCCATCCGCAGCTTAAATCTTCTCATGGTGGTGCAATTATCGATCCAGACCTATAGCCATGAATCTATAGCTTGAAAGATTACACTTACACTAATCACCTAAGGCCTAAACTAAAGTATGCAACAATGAATAATGTTCTGAGTAAGAAGGTCATAAAATGTGTTTGCAAATGATTTAAAAGTTGCAAAAAATTAAATGTAGAACAATTTGGGCATATTTTATGAAGTACAGGTAGTACAAGATATGTGGCTTATGTTTGTCAAACACAAAGCTTATTTTCTTATGCTCAGATATCGATGACTGCGCAAGCAAGCCTTGTAGCAATGGAGGAACATGCACTGACTTGGTAGATGATCACATCTGCACATGCGCGTTGGGCTACGCAGGAAAATACTGCACAGTTGGTAATCATTCGTTTTACTTAAATTTACAAGCTTCATCAATATACATCTTTGAATTGACTTGATCAAACAATGCTACTGTAGATCAAACAATGCTTTTGTTGATCAAACAATGCTTTTGTTGATCAAACGTTTACTTTCATTTTGTCAAATTGTCTAGGGTCAATTCGTAGTGTAGATATTAGTCACATTGCAAAGCAATATATGCAGCGGTGTTTGAATCTGCTTTGATGAACTTGTCAAGCTTGTAATGGAATTTAAATCTGTCTTATATGTCCCACCATTAGTAATTTCAGATCCTATAGCAGGAATTTTCTAAAGTTTAACACAGCTGTTATTATGCTCACAATACAGTAACCATTTCACATAGAGATCCACACTGCTGCGGCATAGTGATACATTGCCAACGAAAATAAGACTGTTGATCCTGTTTTAGGTGAAGACTGAAGAAAGCTTCACCCAGCTTTTATTATCCGTCCTTACTGGACGTTTTCGGGTGCGTTGGTCGTGGTTCTGTAGAGGCTAGACATTAAACAAACACGTGATGTGATATACTGTACTTTGCATAATAGTTTCGTGGGAACCCCATGGGATGGGATAGAAGGAAGTGTAACCGTGGACAAACCCAGAACCAGTTACTGTCAAAGTTAATAAAAAATTATTAATTTTGACTTATTTAGTGATGTTTACTTTGCTACGCCACCAATGCCTCGCAGTTGCGCATATCTTGACTCACTCGGTAAATTTGACTTCGGACCTGAATCGGCCTTCAAAAATAAATGCCGGGCTCGGGCTTCAAAATGAAGCCCGTTTACGTGTCAAAGCGGACACCAGTGCAGAAGTGTAATACAACATCACCTTCTGCGTTAAAAAATAACTACTTTTTATGTAAATGAAAAGTAATTATTTCCGGTGGCGGCTCGTGATGAAAATGGCCGGGAGGGCTGTGAAATTTCATCTCTGGTTGAACATATAGGATTGCCCCCTGGCTGTTTTTCTAATAATTAGTGGCGTTTCCAGGCACCCAAGCAGTCCTAACCTTATCAAACTCGTAATTTTCAGTTGTCCTTATTGATGCATAGAAAACATTCACTTCAGTTTATTGAAACCAAACCCAGGCTCTAAAGCGTAAACACGAACACTAAAGAATTAAACCAGTGTCAAGCGAAACGTCTGACCTCTGCAAAATTTCTGACCTATTACTGCTTGTCAGTTATTTTGCTTCTCAGCGTAAAGGATAAAATTTGGCGTTTACTTTCTTGATGTGTGTTGTGCAAATGAAAACATTTTGGTTAGATGTCAGATACCCACAAGAAGCTACAGCACGGGAATAACTATACGCACTGAAAAATATAGTCTTAGACCTCAGTTAGTTTTCTTTTTCTAACCCTAACCAAACCCTATCCGACACACTCACCTAAACATTAAGCCCTGTGCCCTGATCAGCTTTCTGAGCGAATTTGATTTGTAGAATATCACTCGGTGCATGCGTACATGGCGTGAAGTCAGAACTTTCGCAAGTCAGAAATTTTGCTTGACACCAGTCTCATGATCCCATCAAAAATATGACGCATAACCACTGCCACCAACTGCAAAGGCGAGAGTCGAACCCAGCACCACTCGCATGCTTAACTTCGAACATTCCGCTCGACTACTAAGGCGTTATTGTTAACAAAACAAAGCTTAGCATTTTATTCCAACTGTGTCAGGGCAGCAGACCTAGGCTGGAGCCACTTTCTTTGAGCTGGTGCTTTAACCATGTTCTCTCAAATGAAGTTAAATTTTCCAAAAAATTTCAAACAGTTTATGATTTTGCACAAAAGTTATGTTTTTTTTTAACTGGATTGTTACGCTTTTCCAGTAAAAGTTTGTATCCTGAATCAATAACAGCTGCAATGTTCACCTTACTAAAAAATTAAAGGTCTACTCAAATGCTTATAGGGTTGCCAGATTTCTCATGCTTCAAAATTTTCACATTTCAGTGTTATAAATCAGTCACACCATTTGTTGTCCAAGAGTGATATCCACCAACTACTGCCGTACATCTTCAAACGCCAACCCTAGAAAGCTCATCAGCTTAGTCTACTGGTGCAAGCTGCACTGGTGCAGATAAACGAAGGGCTGTATTTTCGCAGCCCGAGATTGGCGACCAGATTTGAATCCAATGCCGCCAATATCGCCAAAGTACTAGTAAAAGCATTGTTAAAATTAATTATAAAGGTTCTGTCTTCAATGCAGTTGCAAAAAGTGTCTGTAACTCTGTGATTCCGCCGGCTTCAATGCCTTGTACTACGTTCTGTTTTGTCTGTTTTTATCAACCTGCGTTCTGCAGAGTGTGTGTGTTCATACTATGGACTTCGTGTCTGCTATAAACAAATAAATTAAATTATAAAATTCAATATCCAAGAAAATCAGGTAGTAAAAAACAGTCAAGATCGCATTTCCTCCGTTTTTTCTTTAAAGATTCATCGTCAAAATGACAAAAACGCTTTGCGATAGGCGGATGTACCACCACGTTTCTTGTAGCCAATTGTTTGGTTTCTTTCCTTTAGGGCTGTGCCGAAGACAG
>Ga0210059_1005516_pt1 | contig 20355 bp, 13 predicted proteins | sample Ectturendosymbi2_FD_188042 | JGI IMG/M metagenome (GOLD analysis project Ga0210059, IMG submission 188042) | Ecteinascidia turbinata endosymbiont from Florida, USA - Sample 2 (SPAdes) (version 2) | ecosystem: Host-associated > Tunicates > Ascidians > Unclassified | place: Key West, Florida... | reverse complement strand
AGGCGTCTCAAACTAAGGGTCACAACTTATATAATGCATTGCATCCCAAATGCTGAACATGAACAGTCCGCACTGAATCGGTAAAACAATCACACAAGCCCAAGGGCGGATCCAGCCAGTAAGTTTCGGCGGGGGGGCGATTTCAGTAATATTTGGGAGTCAAGTCTCAAAACGGTTTTGCTTCTGTAAGAGAGATGAAGTATAATTCACAACACTTCTGTGACAAAACAATGGACGACAAAATGGCTCTATATCGCGAATGTTGTTTTCCGAATTATATAAAGTTATGGTGAAAGAAGATACTTTCACAAGTTTTATGGGGGACAATAGCTCCAATCGTCCCCCCTGGATCCCCTCTGCACAAGTCTATACATCACTTTTTTCAAGAGATTTCAAGATTTGGATATCCAGTTTGGCGACATATGGTTATTTTTGTTTCTTCTATGTCAAAACCTACAATGAAGACACGTGATCAAAAGTTTCATGTACAAAACTTTGCACATACAACTGCCGTACGCAATCAATTTGTATTCATAAACATATGTACCTTGTATGTACATTTTTTAGAAAAAAAGATATACTAATGAATATGTTTTGCGATGAACTTAATTTTATCATTAGATCCCGCCGTATTAAATATCTTGAAATTTGCCTTAGAGAAACAAGATCCCTAATCCTCCACTGGCCTAGGTACAAACCAAAGATGGAATCAGTAACTTATTATAAAAATAAAGCTGAGATTTGAATAAATTCATTCAATGTGCATAAATGAGAAAATGTGCTGCGGCGTAAGAAAATAATTGTACCGGTTTCCACGGAAAAAAACAAAAGGGTACAAGAGGGAAACATTAACATTAAATCAGTAAAAACACAACTTAAATAATAGAATAGCCAAGAAAAAATGAACAAACAATTCTACAGATTGGGCGATCATTTTCAAAATGTCAATAAACTACACAGGTTTGTAGCTTTATTGCGGAAAGAAGAAAACGGCAAGCATCGCTCTGTTTTCAAAATATGTCAAATCAAATCCAAACACCTATAGTTCAAACACATCACTTCTGAGAAAACAAAACGCATGGACTGTTAAGATTCCTGATCGCCAAATCCATTGCAGAAGGTGGTTCGTTGCAAATTTTTGCTTCGTGTCATCACGATTGACTTTCTCCCGCAGTACCCATTCTTCCTTATAAATTTTTTTGTCAGGAAACATTGCCAACTTCATCCTCTGCTTAACTTTAAACCACAACAAATTTCAGCAAAAACACACAAAAAGGCCATAAGGATATTCAGTGTTAGAAGTGATAACGCTCAAATCTTAAAATAAGCAACGCAAACTTCAATTAACTCCGGCCTCGTTGCTCAACACCTTCATTGCATCAATTAACAAGCTTGCCACCAAACAAACAATCGTTGTCAACTCTCTATCGCCCAATTCAACAAATTCTTAACAATTCACAGCGGGGAAAGCAAAATGGACAAAAGATTGACGCTAAAAGTGAACCGAGCTCTCCATAACGGATCTGCTTGCTTGGGCGATGTCACCGACATACTATTTCGGGAATGAAACTCGTTTTGGACGGATTTTTCTGCGATGAACGATTCTTCTTATGGACCATCGTGTCAAACGTCGTTTCACAAAAGAGTTGCTTTCCACTATAGAAGACAATCTCGACTTGCTTGTCCAACTCGTTTCCTGGGATGACGCGTTATTTGAATCGAGTGATGAAAGTGAACGCGATGGTTGTATCCTGCCACTGGGTCTGTGTCTTCGTTGAAAGGTTTCAAAATGCTTTAACAATATCTCTATAGCCACTCCTTCCGTAGGCAATCGCAGCTTCTTCCACTTTCTGATGTACTTTTCGATGGGGAACCACTCCCAGCGCATGTCGTGTAGTAGTTTGTCTTTTCTCACACGCAGAGCCTCCGTCAGGGTACCGGGCCCGTTCGGCTTGCTTGACGCCACATCGATAAAACTGGCCACAATCCATTCGATTGCCAACACAATGAAACTCGTGGCCACTCCAAATGCAATCAAATAAAAAACGCCCGCAAGGTCTGTGTAAGTCAACGACCGCACTGACTTACCCAAGCGATCCACGTTATCGCAGGCTTCCAAATTGTGGAAATATTTCTGCCACAAAATATCAAAAAAGTAACCTTCATTTAAATCAGCAATGTAACGAGATAATGATTGGTAAAAGGGAAAAGACTTATGGACAGGCAGTGCATATTCGATTGATCCGAAACCGAGAGGAACGTCTTTCAACTTGCAGTTGCTCTCCACCGCAAGAAAGTCCACTAGAATGGAATCGTCGATGAAGTCATACTTTCCTTGATTGACCAGCATAAGAGCTTCTTCAACACTAGACACCATATGATGCAGAGCGCTTTTTCCACTGTTGATTGTCCGATACATTTGCCGGGCAATGTTTGTTTCGGCTTCTCTCAACTGAGTTTCAACAGCGCTGCCTACCAACGTTCCAAACCCTATCGTGGGCTCTAGCAGCAAATCCTCAGCCGAATGTATGGCGTCGATCTTCTTCGCGTACAGCGACACGGAAGTGACGACGGTCGCTGTGTAATAAGAAATGAAAATGGTCGAAGCGAAGAACCAAGTCAAGGTGAGGATTTTTCCCGAGAATGATTGCGGCGAACGCTCGGTCGCATGATAGAACAAGGCCGACCAGACAAAGTAGAAGGAATCGTTGAAACCCATGCCTGTTTTGGCTTCCTCACGTTCTTGGAGCAACTTCCAATCGCGTCGACTCAGCTGAGAAAAGCTTTCTGCTTCTCTTACCGCGCTGAGTGCTTTTTCTGCTTTCTCGGCGCGACGAGACAAAAAAAACTTTCCTCTAGTTCCGTACGGACTGATGGCCGAGAGAGTTGTGAGAGCAAATCCCAGAAGAATCACAGCGGTCAGGACAGCTTTGTAAAAAGATCCATCGAAGGGATCCAAAAACGAAAAAGGGTTGTACGTGTAACTGGTGTTGAACGATCTTAATATTAAAAATTTCAATTCGAGTCTCATGAAGCTTGGCAAATTTTTCACAGCTTGGGCACGTTGCGATGTTACAGTCATCGGCGCTAAAGCCATATCAACTTCCCCCCTTGCAACCTCCCCTATCATTCCAGTCCACTGGCCAGTTGTCTCGTTTATTCCTCCATATTGACTGTCCTTGACGAAGTGCAATTCGTATTCGAAACCGCCAAGTCGGCTCAGTTCTTTGAGAAAATCGATTCCATAGCCCTTCAGTTTACTTAAATCAGTTTCATTCTCGTTGTCAAAGTAGACGAATGGAGGTTCAAGAAGTGTAGTCACTTTTATACGATTATCGGGCCTGATTGCCTTAATGGCATTTAACATATGCAGTTGCCCATCGAGATTGCTGTTGTTTAACGCCCATTGGCCAATAACTGACCAATTGGAATCCGATGACTGCAAGACGTCATAAATTACAGGATGGTTTGAATATCGATGATGAAAGAAAGGAACTAAGAAAGAACCACTGTCCATTCTCCCGGACAAACGGCGTTTCCTCTTGTTCATCTGAATCATAAAATAAGCAGATTTTAAAGTCTTCCAAAAAAATCAATTTGAAGAATTTTTTCCGTTTAGTTCTTTAAAATACAGTAAAAGTTTTCATTTCTTATGAAGCAAAAAATTTTTTATAAAAACAACATCCAACATTAAAGAAAGGTTGGTTCCTTTTCTCTTTTCAAAGTTCTGTTTTAACAAATTTTTAGGGCGCCTCAACTAAATAACTTCAGGGTTTTTGTTGGCGTCCTAGTTGCGAGTACACATTCGCTGTGTTTTGCTTTTGCTTTGCTATATTTTATCGTAACCAATAAACTTCACACTTCTACATTTATTACCAATTGTAGAAGTTTGAAAAAGCTCATTTTCTTTTCATTTTGCCTTCAGCTCTGTCATCATATTTCTTCTAACACCAGCAATTTCGGGGGGATATGACTGATCGCCAAAAGTGGCGTGAATGCAAATGCCAGAGGAAAATGAATCAAAAACGAATGAACTCATGCATTTTCGAAAATAGCTACGCAAATTGTGAGAATTTTTTAGTTTCAGGACAAACGACAATAAAATTATGATTTATGGAAGTGTTTGTAGCATAGCAAAAAATTTTATAAACGTTGAGATTCAAAGTCTTACCCACTGCTCCTTTGCGTTATTTGTTCATTGCGGAAAACACAGATGTGGCTGAAAGAAGCGCAAAGAAACGAATCGGATCAATGGGATCATTGCTTCAGTTAAAAAAATTCATTGCGAAGTTTACGTACTTAGAACGAAACGAACGGTTCACTTTGTCTAGTCATCTCTTTTTAACGCTTATACAAAAAAATTGGTTTAAAGCGGAGTAGTTACATCGTGGAAAAGAGTTGCATCGGTTTGTGCAGTATATTTCGAAGCATGAAATAAGTGAAGTGTTCATTTTCCTATGCGAGTGAAATTTGCGCTTCTCCGAAAAGTTTGCGTAGAATTGTTAACAAGAGACGAACTTTGCGTCATTGTTCTAATCAGTGGCATACCTACGGTGGGGCCTCTCTGATGAGGTCATATTCAGCCAACCATGACAAGGCGTTTTTATCAAGCCTAGGAAGGGGTTATGCTGTCCACTCAAGGATGCGTTCCTGAGACTACGGCATGACATAACAGAAAATGCAGAGTACTTACACAATACACATTACCGTTGTTGTTTGGGATCACACTGAAACCAGAGCACATACTGTACACATTGCAGTTGCTGTTAGGTGCCCGTTTGAAAGCAGAGCACTTGCGCATTCCACTAGCTGTTGGGGTCCCCTTTGAAATCAGAGTACTTTACAATATTCTGTTTCGGCGCATATTATATAAGTTGATAATACGTTTTTCACCAAAAATCAGGAAAATTTTCGAAACACCTCGAGCGGCCCTAAAAGGGGAGCGAGGCAAGTGCCTCGTTCGCCTCCTCACAAATTCAACACTGCTCAATATAATTGTTTCAATCGGTCTGGCAGTTCTTTATCAACATGTCAATGGATAGTCACGCAGTACTGTGATGAAAAGAACATAAAACCAAAGAGATCGGCACATTTCTCGTCATGATATCGAAGAAGCAATATGCATTCACAGATTCATTCCTTTCTCTGTTTCACAACTCACTCTCGCTGCCACGCAGCTTTCTTTTATTCGGTCAGCAACAAGCAACAAGCTGTCGATGTAACGTTGAGCAGTGAAGCTGACGACGGACGAGGTGAGACCCAGGCCTGCATGGACCTGGTCTGTGTTGAGTCGCGGGCGAAGACCGAGAAGCTCTGAAAACAGTCCGATTTTGTGGGAACTACCGTGCTTCGCACCCACTGCCATTTGTATCAAAGCTGTTAATTTTGTGAGCACATTAAACCGAATGCTATATTCATGATTTTGAATTTTGTTTGCCGAAGTATTTTGTGTCAAAATGTTGCCTTTGGCAGGGGTGTCAGCTGTTTTGCGAAATTCCAAAGACAATGTATCTGAAATATTACTGGATAGCAGTTTCTACAATTCCACACATAGAGCTAACAAACTAATCCACTATCTATTCCGTCTGGCAGAAAATTTATCTCGTCTTTCGTATTTCATCCGAAAGCAACTCCTTCCTCTAAACCCTTCCATCCCAGGCCTGCTCAAAATATCCACAAACTTGCGTTTTTGGTCATAATTGAGGAACCACATAAGCTGCATAAATATTTTAGACATTGTTGGATATGGTAGAGAAATGCGAGAAATGCCCGCATGTGTGAGGTAACTGTGACTTAATACAGAGAACACCTGATTTTTGCTTATTGCAAAATTCACTATTGTTGACACGGAAATTTTAATTTGCTATGTTTCATGCATGGTTGCTTTGGTGACATTTGTCCATTTGCGTAAATGTTTTACTTTCATTAAAACGAGAGCAACGCCTACCTTTAAACTGATATGACTGACCCTTGAAAATGATTTTTTCCAACGGCAGGTTCGAAACACTATTCAAGGCAAGCCACATCCAACCATGAGTCGTTGTCAGGTTAGCCTTGTATGCCTCGGTTAGAAGCGTGACTTTTTGCGAACGTGTCAAAGCGAGAATGATCATGTGAGGTTTGAATCGCTTTAACTCTTTAAAAGTGTTCTGCAATTCAATTTTGTTCGATGGTGACTGAAAAATAGAAAACTCATCTTTAAAAGAAGCAAGAAAAACTTATTTGGTTGAAGTGATTAAGTTTCTGCTGCTAGAAAAGCAAGTTCAACAAAGTATGACATCCAATACGACTTATCCTATTGTGAAAAAACTTTGTTCGAGAGCTGGAGATTTTTAATGACACAGTTTTCAGATGATGCCAGATAGTTTCATGAAATAAGCGCAGACTTGTGACCAATAGTAGCCAAAAACAAAAAGCATTGTTGTTTTCAGTACGCAAATTATATCATCATTAACAAACCTGGATCATCCTTATCATTCTCAGGTGATAAGTTTTCGCTTTGTACGAATCTCGTCTGAGAGTTTCAACAATAGACAGTCCATATTCATCAAAGGAGGTGAAGACGGATATGTCCGCATAACGAAAAAATTTCCCTACGCTGATAGCTGCCTGCGCCATAAACATTTCAGTTGAATCATCTTTTCTGAAAAGGCACGTACTTACTACCACGAGCATTGCATCAAGCCTTGCACAAAAAAAATTTAGTATGCAGTCTTTCTAGTAAAAATTAAATATTGTGTAGGAATATCAAGCTCTGTGTTCCTCTGATTAGACCACAAACGTGGAAAGAGATTCATCGAGACTTTGACTAAATTGGGTTTACATGAAAACGTGGGATTTTCATCGAATGTTTGCTAGAAGTATAAATAGACGAAAATGACGTACAAACACCATCACAGTGTTTCCCAACGCTTTTGCTGAAGCGGGACCTTCAGTAAATGTTTGGCTTGATCGAGGAACCCTCTGCAATGATCCAAGTTCATGCTTTTGCGCGTATGACGTTACACAAAGGCAGGAATAAGTAAAAGAGATTCATAAACAAAGTTTTCAATACAATTCATAGTGGCGAGGATACTGTGAACAAGTCGTATTGCTACAATAGAACTGTCGTTGCGAAATTCGTCCCAGGCAATTTCGGTCTGTTTCGGTGGAAACCCTGGTAGCCACTCACGGAACCCCGAGGTTCCGAGGAACCTCAGTAGAAAAACACTGCACTACTGAAACACTATTACGCCCGTGCAAGCAACTTTTAAGTATGCTTCCGCCTGTAACTTCCGAACCACTGAAACTTCCGAACCACTGTGACATCGTTGTGACGTATTTGAGTGGAAGCCCCGTTTTTCGCGAAATGAGAAATTGGTGGTTTTTATTGAAATAGCTGCGGAGCGAAAACGAAACACGTTGTAAAAAACGGTTCTTTTGAAAAAATGACATTCATGACGATAACTTTTTTTAAATAATTGAAAAAATGTAAATCTATTTTTTGGGGAAAAGGGTGCAAAACAACAAATTTAGTGGGTGATCCATTTTTTATTCTTTGATGATCAACTGTTCCGATTCAAAACACAGAAACATCTGAAATTACGATACAGGTTAACATGAGGATTTTACAACATCCTTCCAAGTTTCAAGTGAAAATATTAAGAGAAGAAAAGTTTTGTCATTCTTTATCTGAGAAATTGGCCATAGATTTACAAATTATCTGCAAAATTTTACAAAATTTTGAGAAAAAGTAGTCAAAGTAAGTGTTTTGACAACAACGTTTTTTATTTGATTTTTGCGTTCTTTTCAATGGTGCTTTCTAAAAAGCGCTCTTGACAATCGGTGAGGCGAAAGAAACAAAACATCAATTTTTTTATGATTCAGAAAAAACCCTTTGTTCACCGAAACATTCTCATTCCAAAACAACGATGAGTTATTTTGGTTGGTATTTTGAGTTAGTTGGAGTCCTCACAAGTAGTCTAAACCGAAAAACCACTTCAAGAAAGTTAACAGGTAAACGTGAAAGGAATTTTTGCATGGAAGTGCGCATTTAAGTGCAAAAATTGACAAAAAATCGATTCCGAAAAATCAAAAATTTCCATTGTTTTCAAAGTTTCAAAATATACCTTCTGTTAAGGTCATGGAAAGAATCTCCGCCCTCCGCATCGGAGGATATTTTAACTGGCTTTCTAATGCAATGCGTCCGAGAGTTTTAGAGACAGAAACGTCCCGCATCAAGATTTTGGGATAAAAGTTTAATTTCAAATCAACCTTACCTGAAGTTGGTATTTATCATCAGGAACCATACGGATGAGGTTTGCAAACCTTTCGCTGTCACGAAAAGCTGGATTGCTGGCTAGTGGGGCGATGTGGATAACGTTCAATATCGCCAGCAATGGGTGAACCTATAATATATTTAACAAGAGTAGATTTCAAACTTAAGCTTTCATCACATAATTTCCATTTCGGCAGTTGTAGTTTATATTAGAATCAACTGAAGTTCCCACGAATGAGTTTAAAATTCAAACATATTGGGTTTTTATATAATTTTGGTACGTGATCATTGATGCAAGAGGGTATAGCATCTCCGAAAACAGAAAACATGAGTGAAGACGAAATTGACAGATCGAGAGCAACCTGAAAACAAATTTCCGAAACTGTTTTTTAATATGTTAAAAATGATGACTAATGATGAATACGTCAACCAGCAGCTACGTCAAGCAATGCAAACCTGTATACTGTTTTAATCTAGTGAAATAAGAGGTACAAACCTAGACAGCTGACCTGCGTAGGGCTACTTTCAACTCGTTTCGGTAGAGTTTTATTTTGGTTCTAATGCACATTTTTATTAAATCCATTCCGAATTCTTATAAAAAACATTTTGGATTGTCCAACTTTCTTAGTTTATCTGCATAGACATTTTTTCAGGTGGTACGTTAAAAATTCTAAAATATTACGAAAATAACGTAAAAATAGCAAGCTGCAGAATTGGAAGAATTTTTCAATGCATGCAGTGGAACACAAGATGCATTTTCGATGGTATCGCATCCACCGCTACGGTATCAGGCTGATCAAAGCAGCATAACATGATCAGTTATGACACAGATCATATTCTGCTAACTACACTACCGACTTACTCTCTCGACGGCCACGTTGCTTTCAGGCCCAATTACTACTGAAACATTGTTTGAAATAACCTGATCCACTACGACACTCATAAGTTCGTGGTTGGTCAGATTACTGAGTTGTTTCGGCTCCGTTTGATCCAAATTCACTCTGAAACAAAGAGTGAAGCAGCGGGAATGGAGCACATTTCTTCTCAACCGGAAAAAATAGAGAATAGACCCCAGCGAGCGCCCCTACATTGTCAAATTGTATGCTATCCATGAAACTTCACTGTATACATGTTTCGTTCACCTGGAGTGGCGTGTTGATCGTAGAAGCTTCGAAAGTCATTGCAACTGAGCTTGCCAGACCTTTCCTCAATAAGCGTTTTCGTAAGTTTATTTCAGCGTATTTAGCGCCAAGGTATGGCTCACATGCCTTCAATTATGTAGCTTTTCTTCGTAAGAAACGTAGATCATTGCCTATCCTTCTCCAAGATGATTTCTGTTTCGGTTCTTGATGCATGTATAACACATTTTGAATCTATGTTGTAGAATCAAACAGACAACACCAAAGTGTGGATAAACCACAAGTCTTTTCCACACTTGGTGACAACGACAAGCACAACGTAACTCAACACGTATTTTGTAGGGGTGCAGCCACCATTATAAGCAGCGACACCGGAGAGATGGGGAATGACGGGGGCACTGTTCCCCATGATCTTTGAAAAGGGGGGCAACGGAAGCAGAGGTGCCTTTTCATAACAGCATCATAGGTAATTTTATGGTTTATCAAGATCGACTTGAAACAATGTTACTGCAGCTATACGCGCACTCACAACATTCAGAATGGGTTTCTATGATTTCTGTTGATATTTTTGGGGTGAACCTTCTTATGGAACAAAAACATGCATAATTGGTAACGATTTTTTCGTTTTGTAAAAGTTTCTATTGCCCTCATGTTTTTCACTACCCCCTGGCCTCCCGCTGTTTCAACGTCCCTTGTTTTAGGATTAATATAAAAATATTTATCAATAAATATATGTGTTGCATACTTGTAGTAAGTAGATCATTTGGACTTGTTCATTTTGTAAGTCCCTCGTATGCTGAAAAAGTGTGAGCACCCCTGTGCTAGATTGAGTGAGCGGCTCGAAACAGAGAGAGAATCCAGGCGCAGTGATGACTCTACCTTTAACTTTATTTGCGGGAGAAGTATTTTCTAATACAGAATGAAAAAGACGAGTCATTCTGTGCACTGGTGGCTAAAAGAAAAGTTTTCATTTTGTTATCAAAGTGTGCCACGATCCTGAATCTTATTCGCCAAAGCAGAGAGGCACTATTCCAACCAAAACTTAATCATTAAAGAATCCTTTAGCAGGAACAAACCTACCCAGTAGATGTGTCATCCCTACAAGTGAGACGTTTCTAAGTAAGCTTGCCTTACTTCATGCTATATTTCGGCTAGCAAGTAGGTAGGTCTGTCCCTACAGTCTTATTCAATAGGATGGTGAAAATGAGCATGACACTACATTTATATCGTCAAAAAAACAAAAAGAGCTTACAGATTTATGGGCCATTTTGTCTGAAATTCCGCTGCAGAGATAATGACTGTAGCAGCTTTATCAACAGCAGTTGCTTCAATTGCTGAAAATTCCGCCAGTAAACCGACTTTGAAAGGACACTGATGAAGCATACATTTGCCACACTTTGCAGAGAAGTCCAAAGTGCTATGACAAAAGGTCAAAGTCAAAATAAGCAAAACTGCTACATCACCTATGATGCTCATTCTCTTCTTTAACCCGGCGTCTACAAGTTAGAAACTGGAGCAAATTCATTTCCAAGAACACTAATGTTTTTCTTGAAATTCTTCATGCCCTTGAAAGAATAGATAACGATTGTTTGGCAACAGATATAATCACTATGACGCATTAAGTGGTTTGTGAAGGTTTAATTCCCGCTTTGTGTTTTGCATTTGCTGAAGAGAAAGAGACATTTGACAGAAACGACCTGAAATGACGATGTTAGATCGGGATATTTTGGGTCGAAATTATTGGAGTCTGGACTTTTTGATTCACTTTTGGTCGATTCACGTTTTGTCACTCATCAGAATACAAAATGAGTAAAAGCATGGAAGCAAAGAGGAAATGCCACATACATTGAAATTTTATTTGAATTTTTTAAATTCCCACCGCTGCAGTTTCAGCATCTTTGCGTGTGTTTAGTTTTACTTATATTTGTGAAATAATCGTGGATGATATTTTGCCACAACTTCTTTTCAAATGTGAAACTTTTTCAATTACTGGTTATTCGTGTCAAAATTTAATGCGATTTGGAAATTGTGGGCTGGGTATAAGGAAAAGTTCATTATATTTAGACATTTTTGTTGCGTTCTGCAGAGTGTCTGGACAATATGTAAAATTCGCAGTATTAAAAATAATATATTGTAAAAAGTAATGAATGGACATTTTTCAAACTATTTCTTGACTCATTGTTAAAGTTTTCTCTTCAGATCACCAGGTGGCAATTCTTCAACAAGAAAAGCAACTATTTTGAAGCTTTTAAAACCACAAACCTTCGAATATGCCCTGTCATAACTTGCCAACCGATAGAGCTAGAGAGCTATTCAAACCGTCTAAAAAAGCAAATAGTCTCCTATATGCGAAAAAATATCGGACACTTTTTTGTTTAAAATTTTTTGGTGTGACGTCACGACTGGGGAGAGGCTAAGGGATTTTTGAATGATCTAATCAGTACCTGAGAAAAAAGTTAAAATAGCAATTTAAACGTTTTTTCTTTTAAAGTAAACGAGGCGAAAATCCGTATCTTTACCGTAGAGCCCTTGATTGGCCATCCAGCATTAGTGTTTGCAAAGTAATGGCCCAAAAACAATAAATTAATTAATTATCGATTTTCAAAATCTCTAAAAATTTGGGCAAAGACTCATCGACATTTATTAGCAATATTGTTGAAATTATGATTCTTTGTTAATGAGTTTATAAACAAGTCTTTAATATTTAACAGAAAACATATTAAATAATATAGAGTCAAGAAACTGTTTCTAGGAACTTCGTGTTTTAATTTGTGACAGTTTTTGAGTGTAACTAACTCAATTGAAAGTTAGGGTAAAAGAAGGCATTTCATTTATGTGTTGAATTATTTGCGCACTTTGGGCCTGTGAGAAGGAGGTCCAGCAGGAACATTGTTCCGGGGACCGACAGCTACGGAGGGGCCCGAGACTGAAGAACATTTGAGTGTTTGTTACTAACAAACTCGGAATAATGTAGCGAAATAAATCCCAGTGATAAAACTGGTTTGGCCTAAAGGATTAGGTAAGCTAGTGTGAAGTATTTTAGTGTGAATTGCTGAAGTATTTTAATGTGGAATATTTTAATCTGAAGTAGATTCTCCTGATATGATGCATTGGTAATAATTATTTATGCTGAAGTTGAATGTCTGCCCACTTTGTCGAATTTAAGACATTCACGATTACTGTCCCAGTCTGTCCATTGAACTGAATTTTCCTTTACGTCTTTCATTTTGAAAGATTTTCAAACAAATTTTTAATAAAAACTCTCTCCAATAAATCAAGGGTTTCAAACTGATAGATACCTTAAGTGAAATTTGAATGGAAAAATGCCAATTCACATTAAAATTTAATCTAACAACAGTAGCCCTCGTATGTTTCGCACATGTGTAAGACAACTGAAACGTTTAAAATTAACAAGTAACTGCAGTGCTGCACGCAACTGCTTGTGGTGCACCACAAAGGTGTGTTGTGCATTTTGCTGATTGTTAAACTTGGCGCCGCAAGCAGATAAAAACTCTAATGGAATGTGAGTTTAGGATTAGCGGACATTCCCAGAAATCTGGAGATTTTGAAATCATACAGGAGAAACTAACCACTTACAGTCAGGGCCGGATTAACCATTTGGCAAACCGGGCAAATGCCCGGGGCCTCGCGCTTTTGGGGGCCTCGGGCTTGAATATCAAAACCCTGCCTTTTCTGGTTTTTCATGTTTTCAGGCTGTTCAACGTGCATCAAAATTGCCGAGCTTTTTGATGACTGCGTTTAGCCTATAAGTTAAGGAAACTCACAACATTGGCAATTATCGATTTTGAGTGGCTTAAAAGAATTTAACCAAACAGCATCACGCTTCATGGGCTGCCATTCCGTGATTTCAAATAAACCCAGTTGCACACTAAAAAACAATATTCCTACAATAAAAACCCAGAAAGCTTGCGTTACGAACAAAAACATATGAGTGTGCTTATTTGATTTGAAACGATAATCGAATAGTGATTTAATTATAGTCTCTCTTTCAAATTTTCTTCTGCAGGGCAAACCTTAACGTTTGGACGACCATTTTGTTGCTCAAGATGTTTTTCATAACGCTGGTAACACACTCCGTTGATGATATCATTCACTAATTGTACGAGTACATTTGTTATTAAACTAGGAAATTTTATGCAATCTTGAACTGCAGCTGGATCTAAAATCCCACAAAAAATATAATCGCAATGCCTTCTTCCTCTAATTGAAATTTGCTTTTTAATTTGTATGCACAGGAAACATCGAAATTCAAACAATCAGTCCTAACCCTTGTTTCACCAGTTTCTTCAATTGGCATTATAGACAATAATATTGTATAAATCCCCAACAATGTTCTTATATGAGGATTACATAGGTGTATGGGAGTGCATATTTTTGGGGGTGCAAAAAATTTTTGCCCAAATTTGATTTTGTTTTTCCCATATAACATATAAACAGCAAGCCTTAATGTTAAGACTAAAATGTACCATTGTGAACAAACCAAGGATTCTGCATGCCTAGGCCTACCAATTATCGAGGTTCAAAGCCGTACAACCTCAACTAGCAATCAATATTCTGCATAGCCACATGTGAACAATGGTAATATCTACTGTGTTGAAAAATGTTAGCTAATTACAATAAAATCCTCTCAAAAATTGCTGTTCATGCCACCACGCATGGAAGGTGTTGTTCAGAATCTTCATTTTCAAGTTTTTATATACATTCTAAACTTATTCTTCCAAGACGATCATGCCAATAGCTATGATCTGTTCTTTTCTAGCACATATGTGTGCAGGCGCGCAACCAGAGGGGGGGCATTTGGGGCAAAGATGAAATTTTATATTCTAATCATTTTTAAGAAATCTTATTGGAATTTTTCTTTGTCTTGCCCGTTAATTATCACATTGCAAGATTTAACTTGAGACAGGTTATCTGATGGAAAATTTCGTAAATGAGTGGTATTCAACCACAAATATGCTGGAAGTGTCAACTTGGGAGATAGTTTAAACTGTTCGTATTTTTAAGGCATTTTTTATCTGTTTGTCCGTGTACTATTTTGTCTTAGACAGGCCTCAATTCTCCCTCATGAAACTTTATAACATTAGGGTACTGTTGAAACGTGCAAATTGCTGAAACTTTCAAATTGATGAGAAATCTTGACATAGCAGTTAGTGCCTCGTCAAACCACTTGTTATTCTACGACCTTTTGATTATTATTTTTGTTAGGAGCAAAGCAGATCACCATTATTAACGTAGTGAATTTCTTAAAAAGCGTTGTTTAGCTGCATTTTCGCTTCGAAACCTGATAGTTTTTAACTAAATTTAGGTTGAGGACTGTTTCACGTTTTGTGTCTTTCTGGGTTGATCCCAGATCCCAGTACCACGGCTTGGGAAAAAGGTTTAGTGAAGTTTCATGTGAGTGCTAGTCAAGTGTTGAACGCACCTACCTACTAGACCACTTTGGCTCCAAATGACGCTTTGCAAGACCCTAACGTTTGCAACCAGTGCAAGTCCTGAAAGCTCATAGCCCTAAACGTGCTTCTAAAAACTTTCACACAACTCATGGATGCTAGAAAATGCCGTTTTGCCCCAAACACACCTGATCCGTTTTGCCCGAAATGGTAGCATTCAAGGATCCCCTCACCCTTGACATAGGCTATCTTTCAAGTTTGGGATCTTCATTTGTGATAGAAATTCAAGCACATGAGCTAGAAGAATAGGGCTAGAACGAATTTGCTAAAACTAGACGAAGATTAGGCAGGTTTACTACTGTAGTAGTAGCCTATACATCTGTCACACTAAAGTCATGAATGCACTAGTTGAGTACGGAACCAGGTGTTTGTATGAGAATACAAATTTTTATTCTGTCCTCATCGTTCGGTCTGCATCTTGACTAAAACTGAAAAGTTCTCATTTTCGGAAATGTTGCGAAGAGACCTTTTAGCTGTGTGGCAGGCTTATGCAGAATCACATGGAAATATTTTCAAATGCAGTAAAACTGTTTGTATGACGTTTAAAGCTAAGAGTGCAAAAAGCACAGTCACCCCATCAGTTACACATGGGCGGTAAAAATCTACAATCTGTTAACCAATACAAATATCTGGGAGCTGTGCCTCCTCGCCGGTTGGCTTTCGCGTTGCGAAATTCTTTACAAAGTGAGCTGCTGAGTGCGGGAAATGCAACTAGCCTCCCTTGCCGGTTTGTCACCGCAGCGCAGCGCTGTCAGATCAGCGGATGAACGCACAGAGCGCTGCATTTTCAGTTTGTTAACCAACGTAAACTACGTGATCTGGAGTGTCGAATGTGAGTACATATATTAAAAGTGTGTAGAAGCATTACACTGCAGCTGACACGAAGGTTACAGAGAAATTAATTGCACGGTATGGGCGAACTAACACAGTTTTTGACAGACTGCGCGATGCGAAAGCCAGCCGGCGAGAGGAGGCACAAGCAGTCGCTGCCTCCATGCCTTTCCCTTGACTTGAAGAATACGCAAATTCGGATGAATTGACTGTGAAAATGATTAGAATCATAGAGCAATCGCACCTTTTCACGATGAAAGGACAAATGTTTATTAAATTTGTTATTTTGGATCACTGATTCGATTTGCACATTTCAAGATTATGGTGGGGGAGAGGCACTGCCTCCCTTGCCTTCCCTGACGGCACGTCACTGGTGAACATGTTGTTTTGTACATCATTTTATTGGAAGTGGCCCTCAAGTTGTCAAGTTTTTGTAAAATATCCCGTAGGTTAAAAGAAGTTGGACCACGCTGAATTAGCTAATCCAGTGTTTTTTAAGCCGTTTTTGGTTGTCAAAATGACCCCCTAAAATTTTGCAATAACACCCTAAATTCTGAAAGCCAAGATATAGTTTAACTTTGCATTGAAGTAAAACGATTTGAGGAAAGCATGTTTTCCTGCACATGGCTACTGCAACAGATGGCTGCAATTGTAAGTTTGGTATCTGTGCGTTGTCATGGGCACCGCCTTGCTTCGGCATCTTACTATCTTGCCGTAGATTTGTACAGTATGGTGTTGGACCAACTCGCTTTACCTCTTCTAAGTTTATAAGTGAGCAGCAAGGATGAAACTTGGCCTTGTAAAAATCAGTGAGAAAAGGTTGCAACTTTTTTATTCTGGAGTATTAAGCTCCGTTTACGAAATATCAGCGAGAATACTAAGCACTTGTGTCTAAAAGGCATAACACAAACGGTTACTGCTGTTGCAGTTGACTGCATCGCCTTGAACTACTGAGGCAAGCACAAGAGAAAGATGGCAATTTGGAGCTTTAACCAACAGGAAAGCAACCAGCAGCAACAGCGATCCCTCCACGAGTTCACTCTGCTACTGTTAGTTTGCACTGTCATTACGTAGGGATAAGTGAACTACGATAATTCGCTTTTGGTGACTATCACAGTGACTTGTAACTTATGGGCATCATCTAGCGGTGACCATTTATCTACATGTGGCGCCATCTACCTGCCGCCACACTGCGAAACACGAAAAACTGACTTGCCCAATTAAAACGATTCCCAAGAAAATACAATTAAGGCCCAAAGTACGCTGGCACTATTCTGTTGAACAATGACACACGAATCCCAAGTTCAGAATTGCACAATTGAAGCTATCCCGATAATCAGGAAATAACCCAGTCGAACACAATTAAAACAATCAAACAAGCAGTCACAAGTACAACAATAAACACAGGCAAACACAGACGCGCTTTGGAGAATTGGCTATCCTTTAAATTAGAATTTAGACAAATTTGGTTAGGTAGCCTACCTATTTTCGGGAAAAACTCACCGAAAATGAGGCCTCTGGCTCGCTCACAACTCGCAACACGAAGTTTCTCCCAAAAACTTCCCAAAAGACCAAAGATGGCGTTTCAGCTTTTGCAAGAGTTGAATAGAGCTTTTTAATCCCGGATTAGAGTTCAGATAAACAGTTTACGTGGCAGAATGCCGTTTGAGCGTGGCACAGCAGTTGGTAAAAGTTTTCTTTTTTCTCTTGCTGCCATTTACAAGCTTGTGTTGTTGAGAGCCCAGTCCTCACGCAGCGACCGGTTTCAACCTTTTTCTCATGCTCGGGCGTGAAGGTCTGTTTGTGACGTCACGTTTCAGTTGGTGGAATCGACCTTCGCCTGGCTGTTCTTTGCTTGTAACAGCTACATATAAATTTGACTAATTCGGGTAATATATTTTAAGAGTAGCGATAAGCGCTGCACGGGGAAAGCGTCCGAATCGACAGCAATAGAGATCACATGCCATGATCACTCTCCGCGTACGCTATTGTTACGTTCAATCGTTGACATCGTTAGTATCACCAGAGATTAAACGCCACGATCACTCTATGCTGTATTGGGATGCGCGGGATTTTATACCTCTCAGCTAGCTCAGGTATTTACCTGTGGTGACTACCGCGCCGAACCTTGTAATGGCCCTATTGCCATTACAATATCATTGCTGTTCAACTACCTTCCTGTAAAACACATTCCTTGCATAATTCTTTTTTTCATAAAGGCTCAAAACTCTGGAATTCTCTACCCACTTATCTTCATATTTAAGTTCACGCCAATTCTGCTCCAAAGTATCTGATTTATTCCTTCCCAAAAAAACTAACGCTTGGCATTTGCACGGTTGCAATACTAACGCAACTGCTATCTTGTGTATGCTTCGTTTAGGACATAGTAAATTGAACATAGATGGCCGCTACAATCAGATCTGTCAATGTGATGCTATTAAGACTGAAGTTCACATGTTTCTTGAGTGTCCTTCCACCTGTGCGTCACGCCGAACGTTGTTTACAAATGTCGAAGGTTTTATGCAGCCCAGTTTAGGTTTTCGCAGTAGTTAAAGATCCTTTGTACTGACAACTTGTACTTATTTTGACAATTTTGTGTTCGACATTTTTGATGAAAGTGGTCTTCAACGTCACTTTATCACGTATGTTACCATTGCAGTTAGGATTCGAAAGCTTTCAGTACATTAGCTTAAGCTAAATTTGGTTTGCTAAGATCAAAGTAAGCCATTCATTGTGCAGCCCATAGTAATATGCCATTCAATGTGCGGCCCGGTTAAGATAATGACATAATTTTTGGCTCACTAAGCCATTTGGGTTAGACATAGCTGCTCTAGTGAATAATAACGCTACTTCACATTTAATGATATTCACAAGCCTATGTTGGGTTTGATAGAGTTAATCATAGCAACTTAATCTTCAAAACAACGAAAAATCACCATGCAAGATAAACATTTCGGTTGGCCCCCCTACTTTTTCCTTGGCTCCGCAGTGCCCCCCCACTTTTATCATTCTAGAATCGCCACTGATATTATGGTCATTATGAATAAGTTACAATTTCATTTGCTTAAAGCAAAATTAAACATACAATTTCACTTTTGAAACACATACTTTTTTCACGGTTTTTGTTTCCCAAAACTTGTGCCTATTTCTACTATCTAAATTGTGAAAAAGGGCGCAAATTTAAATTTTGTCATGGACGCCTTTTTGCATAAGTACGCCACTGGGGCTAGGGTAGCCATAATGCGGCCCTGATTTTCTAAGTGCTCGTTTCGCCCTCGGAGCAATTTGAGTTTGAGATCGCTGGTGTATGATTTATTTGCGCAATAAAAAGAGTTTGAAACTGGATTTCTTCTCAACATGAAGTTTGAGTTTCAAGGGGTATATAAGACGTTACATCACTGCTATTAGTTTTGAAACAGTACAAAAAATATACGATTTACATTTAAGGCTACGGTTTATGCTGGAGACAAGAGTAAGATGCACAGCATTTGTAGCACGCCAGAGTTAGCAGAGAGGGAGAAATTTTTGCGATGGGTTTGAAATATGTTTGCATCACTACTACGTGAGATTCAGCAAACAGGTGCATCAGAAACAGCTGGGAAAAGTAGTGACTCCTTGTTTTACTTTGGATAGTGATTACAAGCAGTTAGATACAAGATCATATTTCATTATCACTAACTTCCACACGGAGCTTAAATCTCAGGAAAATATCAGCCTTGACATGAATTCTCCAACATTTACACTATACACAACCATGGGCGTCGGAAGGGGAGGGATAGAAGGGGTCCTTGGCCCCTCCCTGCTTTGGAAATTTTACATTTTCCTATTATACATTTAGCAAAAAAGGTTGTTTACTTAGTTTCGAGTGGAAACAATGAAATTTCACCATTTTTGCCCACCCTACGAAAATCCTTGGTTTCACCTGAAAAATTATATTATTACCCCCCCTGGTACACAACGTTTGATTAATCATGGACAATTGTTGAACCACAGTGCTTTGATCAGGTTCGACTAAATTATGCAATAGGTTACGTAAGCATTTTCGGTGATTTGCGCTGCAATATTTCTTTGGCTTAGACATCAAAAGCTTCATAGACCTGAAAATTTTTGGTGTAACTTTCGGAATTGGGGGGGCAATTGCCCCCATTGCCCCCCTGGCTACGCGCCTGGTCACCAACCTGGTGCCCGCGGGCACCAGGTCGCCCGCATGGACCACGTGGGTAGCCCGCGGGCTTGTTCTGACAATAGCATAAAGATGATCAGCAGGGCAACCAAAAATCAATAAAGTCAAACATTTTCTGCCGTTTTTAAAGTTTATGAAACGTCCACAAACCGAATTTCACGCTCATACCATATGGGAATCCCAAGTTATTAGGCCAAAAAAAGTCAAAATTAATCATTAGGTCAAAATTTGTGGTTGGGTCAATCTTTTCTTGCAGCACGTTTTTTACTCTTTATCGATATTTTATTGGACATATGGCAACAGACATTGGTATGATTTTGCAAGTTTAGTTGCAATTCTGTGATGATAATGGGTTTGTTGCGATTTCGGACGTAATAATGTTGTTTTGTCCACTACTGGACGATTGAATATTATGTAGGATAGGTGTAGTAAGGGAAGAAACGTGGTCTTACAGTAATTGGTTTGGTAAATGCT
>Ga0210059_1005515_pt1 | contig 20355 bp, 11 predicted proteins | sample Ectturendosymbi2_FD_188042 | JGI IMG/M metagenome (GOLD analysis project Ga0210059, IMG submission 188042) | Ecteinascidia turbinata endosymbiont from Florida, USA - Sample 2 (SPAdes) (version 2) | ecosystem: Host-associated > Tunicates > Ascidians > Unclassified | place: Key West, Florida... | reverse complement strand
CGGTGAAGTTGCACTATAAGTCTGAATGTACGTGCCATATCAGTAGCACAAGAGAACGAGAAAAAGCATAGGGGAAAGTCGGCACCTACGAGCCACTTTTTATGATATCGAGCGTAGCTGCAACACCGTGCAATATTTTTGCTCAAAATTTTCCAGTAAGTTTCTTAGGGTTGTGGCATGCTTTGTGGGAATTTACGGAGCAAAATACCTGCAACCTCAAACGGTAGTGTTTTTTAACGAACAAGACAACTAAAAAAATTTTTTGAGTAGCCTAAAACAAATTTTGTTGGAGCATAGCAACAGCACACCTTTGTCGTGGTATTTGGCCACATTCCAAAGATTTTTTGCAGCATTTTTCAAGGATTTAGCTTCAATTACCATCAGAGAAATGTGACGTCTCGAGTCTCGGTCTTGGTCTCGAACTTCCAGGCCTCGGTCTCGGCTTTTATGGCAAAGTCTCGGTCTCGAAGTTAGAGCCAGGTCTCAATCTCGGTATCGGAGGTTACGGTCTCGACTACATCACTGGTGTTTACATCAGAGGTAGCCAGAGTCACATTTTAAGACACTGACTATGTTACTGCCCAAAACTTTAGAATCCAGATCCAGACCCTAAACGTATTCAAAATAAAGATGATCGGAGACACTTTTTTAACTCCTGCTCTTGTTTCAGTGACTCCAGCTCCTGCTGCCGATTTCATTGGAAATTTGCACTCCAACTCCTGTTTACACTTCGAAAACTTGAAAGCAATGTAGCCTATATATTTTGCCTCATGAGGCAAAAGCGCTGCTGGAGCTATTTTGCCTTAAACCAGTAAGGATGAGAATTGTCATGGTTTTAGACCTACCAAGCAGTTAGTGGCTTCTTGTCTGCGTTGCGTCAACTGCAGGTTAAACCCTAACGAAAAAGTCTAACTCGTTTCTTTATGCATAGTGTAGCAGTCATGCTAGTGCTCGCGCTACATGTAAGCAAAGTTGGCCTAAGTAAGGAGAAAGGAAAGACCAAACACGCGACACCTAAATGTGACGTCCATGCATATGGAGGTGCGAGCTCTGTTTGGCCGAAACGCCTGGTGCGCTGAAGGCACCAACAACTGCTTAAGTCAGTGCCATCGAGGTTTCTGGGTTCAAGCCCACACTGAAAGTGTGCGAACACAACCGGGCCGCATACGCTTCAATAGTACTTGTCATGTGACCATTTCAGCCAACCATGTTCGATTAAAGGCGAAGTAGCCCTTGCACAGCTTTTGTCCCATGGGGCAATTTAGACCCTACCAAAATTGAAACCAAAGTATACAATCATATATTATTATCACTAATACAAAACTATTTGGTTCAGGTTTTGCGAAAACTCTGTTTCAGATTCGAAGGTTTCAGGTCTCGTCTCAGCCTTGGTCTCCCCACTTTTGCGAAACTCTGTTTCAGTCTCGAAGATTTCAGGTCTCGTCTCAGCCTTGGTCTCGACGGCATAGGCGTATGGGAAGGCATTTTACTGGGGGCGGAAGAAACTTGCCTTGAATATAACAATTTTTCCTAAAGATAAACAAATTGCCCTGACCCTAGCTTTTTCAGTTTAATGCGAATGTGATCTCAAACCTCTTGTAAATCTGTTCTGTACAGTTGATTCGTTTATAATGGATTCGTATGCAACATCAATTTCCCTATAACGTAGGAGGTGAAGCTCCTTTCGTATTGTGTTCTCCCAGACAAGAAACTTCACAGTAATTGCCTTTACTGATGCAAATATGTACGCAACTTCGATGGCACAATGCAATGGTTAACGACCGCACGAGCCAATAAATGGGCGCGTACTATTTTGGTTATAACTCGCCAGCCGCTATAGCTAGAGATTTGTTCAAACACTCTACGAATGCGGCAAGTCTTCTTGGTTCCATTAAAGAAAATTTTTTTGATTTGGGTGAGGGGTTCGCCTGGGAGGGGCTCGCAATGTGGGGGTGTTTTTGTTTTTTGACCAACTTTGACGGGCACTGGATGCTAATCCAATGGGCCAAATTTTAAATCAACCTTTTTTGGAAACTAGATGATCTCCCGCGTCGATAGAGCCCTTGCTTGACCTTCTAACATGTCTGGAACCAAAATTATGGCCCAAAAAAACCATTTACCCCCAAAACCAGAAATGCATGAGTCTCCCACTGGCGGCTACTGTAGCTCGCGATACCTCGCCGCAAGAATATGCTAGCGAGCTGTACGAACCCTCGAAAGACTCTTGAAGTCTTCTAGTTTGCATTGAAAAAAAAAACATTTTAGATTTAGGGACGCGTTTTTCGGTGGGTGGGGTTAGAAAATGGGCAGGTTTGGATTTTTTTTGGTTGTTTCATTATGACGTCATCACCTCCACAAAAGGCCAAAATATTGGCTCAAAGTTTGGTTGTATTCTAGGCTGGAATATGAAGTGGAGCAGACAAGTCCTGCCTGCTACAGCTAGCTGCTGTACAGCGGGCTAATTCTAAAACAGTCATTTACTGTACAGCAGGCTAAAAGCTGGAAAAAACATTGAAACAAGAAAAACAAGACAAAGCGCGAAAATGTACAGCAACCTCAAGCTCCACCACACATCCGATCATCAGTAGATCACGAGGTAGACCATACATCCGGTCAGAGCTCAGGCATGCGGACAGCCACGAATCATGTGACTAGACAGCATATGATCATCACATGACCATCATCAATAAATGATTAATGAGGTATTATTGGTAAAAACCGTCTGGGGAATTCCTGAAGAAAAATTCAGTATAAATAGGGCAGTTTTCGCATCTAGAATTTGGATTGGAACCAACTGCCTCGGCGACAGGTTCCAATCTCTTCCAGAGTTTAAACTCTTAAAGTTTGGCTTCAGAAGAAAACAATTCTGCCTGTTTTGGTTGGCGCCAACTGAGGTCAAGTCATATATGTCGGGCAGGTCAAGCTGTTGATTGTCGGACTATATGATCAAGAGTTTTTCGAACTGGTTAAATCTGGTCTAAAGGATGCTAACTGGTCAAGTAAAGTGGCTTGTCCGGGCAAATCCCTGTCACTACGGACGATAAATTTTGACTTGGTTAAAAGCCAAACTTTTACCAGTTCGCTAAAGCAATGTGTTGTACAACTAAAAAATGCTTCCTTTGGCTGTAAGCCTTGTGTCACGAATTATTGAAACGTGACAGCTACAAACAAAACTGCACATCGCTTTGAATAATGACAAAGTTTCCGTTGAGAAACTAAGTAACGTTCTGAACATTCAGAACCTAAAGTTAGGTTACAGATGAATCAGTTTAAGGTATTCTGATTAACTCTGATACCTGATTTATAATGAAATAATATTTTGCTTGATGACCCAGTTGCATGAGTGTCCTTGTTTGGGAAGTTGATTCGAGAAGTGTTGCAAGTTAAAAAGAATTATTATTGATGAGTTCAATTGTTTGTTCATTGTAACATGTCACTTATGAAACTGATAAAATCATTGAAACAAAATATTATTTGTGATTATTGCCGGTAGTTTTTATAGAAAAGTATCCGAAGTAGGGCGGTTAAGCAAATGAACGAGATTTTGTGATAACTGTCCATGATACAGTAATGAAGCGAACTCACTAAATTGATTACTGCTGTATCTAAATCAGACTTTATTCTCCCCCCATAGAGAATAAAACCTGTACAGAAGCTTTAGAGGCCTAGATCGACTTCCTAGCGTTTCTTGTGCCCAAGTTAGGGCCAAAAGACCCCAAATCGGTGAGGACATGGCTGGGTAATTTCAGGGGATCTCCCTAAATAAAATCCGGAAGTTTGGCCATAACTTTTGAACCAGAAATGCTAGAAAGTCCATCAAACCCTCTAAAGACTCGTATTGAAGCCAAGAATCCAAAAAAACTTCGAGTCATCAAATCTGATGGATGGTTAGACTCCCCGGAAGTGCCGTCATTATTCAAATGTAAACAAATATGCATAAACATCCTCTCAATATGTAAACATCGACAGAAAACCCGAGATTACTAGCTGAAAATTTTTTTTCCAGTCTAAACCACTAGTCTTCACGAATCTTTGGAGGGTTTGAACAGCTCCCTAGCCTATTCTGACGGCGAGTTATGGCCATGTCCAAAAGGGGTATTATTCCACCCTGGTTACCTTTTTTAGGGGTACGATTTTTTACTACTTTTTGGTTTTTGTGGCATAATTTTTTATCCAGATATGCTAGAAAGCCAATCAAGGGCTCTAGAAACTGGTAAGATAGCCTAGTTTCGTGAAAATACTTGGGCCAAAATGTGGGTCCATTCGATGGGCGTCCAGGGCCGGGTAAGAGTAGGCCATAAAAACACGAAAACACCCCCACTTGTGACGCCCCCCCAAGAGAACCCCAAACCAAAACTGATTTTTTTTTGACTCGGAACTACTAGACTTGCTTAATCCGTAGAGTGTTTGAACACCTCTCTGGATGCAGCAGCTGGCGAGTTATAACCAAAAACGTACGCGCCCATTTATTGACTTTTGCGGTCATTAAAGGGTTAAAAGGCTAGCTGCCGCAATATTACCTACTGTTTGCGGATGATGAATGTGAATTTGCTCCCAGTATTACTGGTCTTCAGCACCTTCTCAAGAGGCTATGTTTTGCGATACTGCTGTTGAACACGATCCTTTTTCCTGTAACAAGACCCAAGACGATAGGTGTATAAGCAGGCAAATTTTTGGGGTGCGATGGATTTTTGCTCACATTTCCCCAAACGTGCATGAAAAGAACAAAAAAATGACTTCCAAAAAAACGACTGCATTTCTTTTCATGTTGGCTCATTTTTTAAATCAAAAGCACACTTCAAGCACCATTTTTGCCCGAATTACCCCCAAACGTCCTCTAACTTGCCCAGCTGGTCTTTGGACGATCTCGAGTTCGTTTAGGGTTAACCTGATAAAGATCCTTTCATTATAGTGAATATTGTCAATCCAGCTGGTCTTTGGACGATCTCGAGTTCGTTTAGGGCTGACCTGATAAAGATCCTTGCATTATAGTGTTCGCGAGAGAGTCCGTGTGTCTGGATATGTGCCCATACTACTGTAATTTGCGGCGTCTGACGATTTGTATCAGCGGTTCGAATTCGCCGATCATGGAGGTGACCTCTTGTGTTACTGAGATGTTGATGCGGTGTAGGGAATCTGGAGTAATCTGCGGAAACACCGCATCTCGAATGCCGCTATCCTCTTCTCCAGGTTAGGGGTAACTCTCGCAGTCGTAAAGAGTGGTTGAGATGACCACTGATCGAAGGAGGTTCATCTTTGTTTTCATGGATATGTTCTTGCTGGACCAAATTTTATTTAGCTTTGAAAGGTGCTGTGTGGCTATGGCAAGCCTCGTCTTGACTTCGCAGTATTTATTCCTCATCGCTTCAGACTTCGCGGTATTTATTCCTCATCGCTTCAGTATTGAATACGTATAGCCTGTCAACCAGTACATACCCGGCGATACTTTGTGCCTAAGTAGTTTTGTACCTTTGTGTTTGGTAGCGGAACTATGCGTCCATTTCGTGGGCCATACACCCGATTTGCCATATCTTGTTATGTATCGAGTGCAGTAATTGTCCTTCGAGTGCCTTCGACAGAGATTTGTTTAGGGTGTTGAAGAGATCGCCCATTTCTCGACCGCATGGACTCCGACGAAGATTGCGTGCGCATTGGAGAGTTTCCCTGCTACAGTTATTGTGCCGAGCGCTTGGCCAGACTGAAGAAAGTTCCAATTTTCAAGGCGGAGATTCGAACAACGACCTACCTACCGCACACGAAGCGAGCGCTCTAACCACTAGGCCACACGTCCGGCTTTGTAATACAAGCAGTCTAGTATTGAATGCCTAACAGTATTAAACGTCTTCGCGCTGCTAATAATAATGCTTATCGAACTTTGCATTATATCCCCTGAAACGCACGTGTTCGCCCATAAGCTACCTATTTCGTCAGGAGTCAGGACATTTGATGCCTTGATTTGAAACAAGCTGCATGCCTTTGTTCAACGGTGCACACTTTCAGCATTTTATCCTCTCACTTCATTTGTGGGAGGCTTTTTACAAATCTCCATTTTTATCCCATTATGTAACGCTTCTGTATGACGATGAACGTTTGTGACGGATACTGTTGTTACTTTGCTTCGGTATTTATTCCTCATCGCTTCAGTATTGAATACGTGTAGCCTGTCAACCAGTACATATCCGGCGATACTTTGTGCTTAAGTAGTTTTGTACCTTTGTGTTCTTTCAACTGCACCTGTGATAGGGATGAGGTGTCTGAACCAACCAGATAAATAAAATAACAATGACAAAGCTTTGTTTCAGGCGCTAAATTTTCAGTGCTGTGGTGGAAAACAAAAATCGACTAACTCTATCCACAGTTTCACAGCGAAACTCAGTTTATTTACAAATGAATTCAAAGGCTTGCAAACAGCTGTAACAAAATTACAAACCATTGTAGGACGATCAAAGCAAATATTCTAATGACATTGCGATTGCTGCTGAAACATAAATAGAAGAATGCAGTTTATTCACAGTAATCTGTCATGGCTTTATAATGTGTTGAAAAATTATAATATCGTTCGGAGCAAACTCTCGTGTTTTCATACAGCTTTCGCTCACAAAGCAGTATGAAAAGAGTTGAACAGCACCTATCAAACGAGACATTTTCAAGAAAGAAATCTTGAAAATGAATCTCATGTCGTCAACGTGGTATATTACATCCACAAAGTCCTCGAAATGTTAAAGTTTTAAAACCTTGCGATTACATTTTTTGTTTATTATTCTAAGATTTACTTTACCAATTTCAGCGAAAATAAAAAAAATCATGATTCGTAGAAGGCAATGTAGCATAACAAGCGCATAACCAATTCATTATATTAAATTTTTTGTGACGCCAGAAAATAAACCTTGTGTTTACTTTTTTTTTATAAACACTCATTTGACGTTGTTCGAATGCAAGTCCAAGCACCTTCTAGGCTTTAGTTTTAGAATGCTACTTCAGCAAATGCTTCATTCTTTTCACCGTCGGTAATGTGACTTTGATTGACGTCTTTTTCGCTTTTTTCATCCACTTGTTCATTTTCCAATGTCACTGGTTTGGTTTTTGACGATGAGCTTTTAACCATCTTGCGGAAAGGTCCCATTATTTGTTTGAAAAACATGATGGTGATCGAAACGCAAAAGCAGAAAATCAGAACGTAAATGACCATCAAAATCAAAAGGTTTGCTGTGCTATTACGAAAGAGATAGCCCAGGACAACAAAGAAAGCGTAAATAAGAACTACAGCACCAACATACATAGCCTGTTTTGTGGCTGAGATTTCCTTGTCTTGACTAATTTTGCTGTCGGATACAAATATGGCTTCAATTTGGAGAAAAACGTAGAGAAAGACCCATGACAGAAAAAACATCAAATACTCTTCAGCAGGAATGAAAAACATTTCATACATCCGGCTAAATCCAGTTTCACCCGGTTCGTCGCTTTTTACTACTGTTCCGCAAAGAGCGCATACGATTCCGATAAAGACAAGGATTGGAATGATTCGAAAGTATGGAGAAATTTTTTTCCAAAATGGAAGCCCGTATATCTTAAATAAAAAAGGAAAACAGTTTAACCATTGGGTTCAAATCAAATAGTCTTCCACTTTTGTTACAAAAAGTATTGGTACAAACTTCTTCTCAACCATTTCTTGGCTTCATTACTTTAAATTGGCACTAATAATGCTTTACACAAGGTAAGCCGTGAATTCCACGCTGCGAATGCGACTTACTTGGGTAAACGCGAAAATAAATCCAAATCCGAAAGCAAAAATCGGCCAAGCGCTTTTTCCAGCATTATCTGGGTCACCGGTCTGTATGGCCACAATAGTACCGTGAAGCAATACCCAAGCTTCGTTCAAAAGACGCCAGTACCTGAGCAACAACGAAATAAATCTGAAATGTAATATCAAGATGACCTGCTTTTCCGCGTATTTGCTTTGGAACCTTGCAAAAAAAATTTTGACCGCAGTTGATAGCAAAAAAAAATCAAAATCATGAAACAAATGTCAAAATGATAATATCTGTCAAGATCTCATATTTAAATTCTCGGTAGTTTTTTGTTAGGAAACGGTTGTTGTCTGATAAGACATTGAGATATTTCATGTTTAGTGAAAAATGTAATAAGATTACTAGCAGAATTTTAATTTATGAAACGGCCTGAGTATAGACCTTGAATTATTTGCTACTTGCCTACCTGTTACGATGCATATCTGTGTATATCAAGCTTCCTTGAAGCAACACAATAGCAGTATGGAAAAATCCGGTGGTGTGTGCCCATGTGTTCTCCATGGGATGATACCAAAATGTGTAAATCGAAGCCCACGCGAAAGCAATGCCGTGATATCTGCACAAAAAACTCTTTGTTCTTCGAAATCATTTGCAATGAGTGGCTAGAAAAAGCAGCACAAAGAAAATCGGATTTGACGCGACATGTCAAGAATGACTGCTTTCACCAACAAAAATCTTGATGCATGAACCCAAAGTGCTCGGTCGCAAGACACGCTGGTGGGATTGCAGTTCCGTTGTCGTTCCTAATATGGCTTGGACTTGGAGCGACTTACAGTTTTCACTCTGTCTCAGAGAATACTGTCTGTATTTGAAACAATAATCCCTTTACTGTCGACGCTACGTTTACGTACACTTTGACTAGAACAAAGGCCACCAACTTAAGGTCCAAAGACCACATGCGGTCCCCCAATACGAATAAGCGGTTCTAGATGCCCATAATAACTTTACATTACAATGCGACCCACAATATCGCCAATTTTTTATGGTCGATGATCAAAGCGCTTTGCAAATTTTTTAGATTTTGATTCATGTCAGACACATGCCTTTCTAACACGATTATTCATTTATCGTGTTCGTTGGCAATGAAATTATATCTTCACAATATTTTGTTTCAATTTCACAACACTTATAAAATAATTTTTGTGCCGCCTGTCAACATTAATTTTGTTGTCTTACGCCCGAAAAGGTAGGAGAACTTGGACTAAGTAACGTATATATTGATGGGAGTGATAGGACGACTAGATAGACTGCAATGAATAATTCATCGAAAAACGCATCAGCTTGAAAAAAATCACCAACAGTTACGCCAAGTGCTGTTCCGCAACTGTAAAAATCCTTTTCACTCACTTTTTTTGCTGGATAGCACAATGCGACAGATTTATTGATTGACAATTGGCAGCAGACCGACGCCTGAAACTTGCTTCTTGCCGGGGCAGTTGAGGCGAACGTTCTTGCCCAAAGAGCGCTACGATTATTCACTCAGTGGCCGCGGATCGAACACCCAACCTTTTCATTTGTGAGGCGGACACTTTACGGCGGAGCTATCGCTGCCCCCCACTTACTTTCTTATTAGCTGAATTGGTCCAGGGCTGAGCCGCAGGTATTTGGCAAGCTTGTCGTCTGATTTAGGGTTGGGCCACATCAGCACAAATCCTCTATCTCGATACTCCATCAGCAAGACAAAGCACAACATCATGATAACTGATGCCTGAAAAATAACTGGATTTTTAAATCAGTGGCTACATTTGAAAAAAAAACTGCTCTTAATATTGACAAGTCATAACAAATTAAGCGGCCTCTATTCTGTAGTGCACATAGAAAAAACAACTCGAAGTTAACTGGACTTGACAATGAATTAAAACAGTCTTTAAAAAATTCAGTTTAAAATTTCGTGTCACTTCTTAATTTTTGTGTTGTCTGTGCATGATTTTCATCTGTGTAGGTGATTTTCGTCAGTTGTCATTTTCTACTTAACCGCATTTTTCACCTGGTTGTTCACTTTTATATTGTGGAAGAGACATACATTTTACAAAATTTGAAGAGACATACATTTTACGCAAAGTATTTTTTACTTACTTTACAATCACAGTATTTGTGACTGTGACTAAATGCTACTCACTTTTGCGTGAAGCCCTGCACTATGTACCGATAAAAACTCATTGTTGAAACAGCACAAGCTCAAACACACGTACATAAACGAAGCGGCAAAATTCGGTCTTAAAGAAATAATTCTGTTTGAAGATTGCCTTCAAAATACACGACCTGTCACAAGTCACAAAATCATTTCAAAACTTTTTAAAACCATTTTCTACTTTTACAATTGCTAGTTCTCGGATTAGATTTTGCAAACGAACAAATTGTTGACTGAACCTGTGAAGACGATACTGCTGTATCCTGAGCTGTACCATCATATGTCACATGAGTTTGAACCAGGTGAAGTACATGGAAAATGATGTTGACAAGAAAAAGAGACCAGTTGAACCAACGAAGATTTTTTCTGGAAAAAAATGTAAGATTAACTCCAAACTGATATACTTAATTCCGATACACTTAACTCCAAACAGATATTACAAAGATAGGCTTCATTACCAGCTTCTGATTTCTTCTTATTTACATTTTTTGTGTAAAGCTCTAGAAAATGAGGTGAGTGCAGTGGCGTAGCAAAGGGGGGGCAGGCGGCACCTTCTGGGGGGGTGGCACTTTGTTGATAAAAATTTAATTTTTGGAAGGTTAAAGGTTCTAACTCTTCTTTCTTATTTTTAAATCAAGCTTTGGAAGTTCTAACTCTTTTCAGTTTTTGTGTTGCCCTAGACTGGTAGACTAGCCTAGAAAACAAGACATGTGGCTGTGTAGAGAGCAAATTAATAAAATTTTTACTCAAAAGTCTAGGTCAAATCCAATGTGCTAAAGTATCCCAGTGTTTGTCTTAAAATCAGTTTTTTTAACACACTTGCTTAGGCGGCAATTGTGCTCCTGGCCGTACACCTTTCTTTCCAGCCAAAGTCATTTCCCCCATCCCAGTCAAAAGTCCTTTGACCAAAGGAAAGCGATGACATTTGACCCCAGACTAGCAAACATTACTGTTCCGGTTGTTCACGGTTTATATTGCCCCTTCTTTCAAATATCTGGTAAAAAAAAGGTCCTGCATGAAATCACGGTTTATAGTCAAGCCCAGCTTAATCCTTTTTCTCCGATCGTTGGTTCCTCAGCAAAGACCCAACGGCACATTATAACATCACCTGACACTTAGGCATTGGCGACAAACATTTCGTTGTAGCCGTGATAGCTCAGTGGTTGAGTGTCGGCCTCTCAATTGGAAGGTTGGGTGATTTAATCCAGGGCCACGGAGTGAATCACCGTAACGCTCCTTGGGCAAGAGCGTTCACCTCAACTGCCCCGGCAAAAAGTGTATTTCAGGCGTTGGCTTACCACAAATTGATGTCACAAAAATTATAAAAAAACATTTCTTTAACATCTCATGCTATTTCTTAATGTTCAGTGGGATATTTTCAACAAGTGCCACAGGCTGCAGCCTAGTCTTTACGTGGGCTTAAAACATTAAACTTTGGCAAGTGAAGTGAAGAATTCTGCAAAGGTAACGTTGCTCAGTTTTAATACAACTGCTGTTTTTCCGCAATGACGTAATGGTGCCGGAAAATGACGTTCTTGAAGCGAGATAGCGCAGTTGATGTGCTTGCGTGGGTAACTTAGTGCTCAGATTGTAGGTTTGAACTGCAACTAGAGTGAATCAGAACCTGCCGATGGACAACGTGGATTTCGTAGATGTCTCTTTTGTTCAACGATATATCTAACATTTGCAGTCATAGAAGAAGTCATTGAACAAGAAAAGCTTAGAAAAGGTGTTGCTCTCATTTTCATGAATTTGAGGCATGAAGCTTAGTCTGAAAACCTAAAGCAAGGGCAAACGACATGTTAGTTTAGGTATGGTTGTGGAATTTGTGGTGAAGGGGCGTTAATCTAAACCAGGGGCGACGAACCTATTTGCTATCGCGGGCCACTTTGTCAGTCACCGCTGAGTAAGCGGGCAGCACAACTTTTTAGTCATACTGTGAAACCTGTTAAAAACAAAAAAAATTCAAAGAAAGTTCAAGACTGCTGGTCTCGCCTGAATGCTTTGCGGGCCGCACGAAATTCTTTTGTGGGCTGCATGTTCGTCACCTCTGATCTAAACAGTTGCCCAGCTTGACAATGACTGTACTGAATAAAGTTGTTCAACGCAATTGCCGTCCAACGTAAGACGTTGTAATCACTTCTGGGCATTGAAAAGGCCTATGTTCCCTATGGCATGGTTTGGTAATACAGTTTTCGAAATAGATGTCTGTTGGTAACCAGTCCCGTTGCCAGCACAGGGGTTTTGGTGGACTTAGCCTCCTCCAAACAAAGCTCCAAGTGCCCCAAATTGAAATATGAAACACTAACAATCGGTGGATTTTTCGTCAAATTTTAGAATGTCAAGACTCCCTGCACAAACGTAAAGCCCCCTATTTAAAACCTTCTGGCGACATTTCTGTTGATAACGAACGAAGGCAAAGAATAACTATGCAGGTGTAATTGGAAGAAGCCCAACAGCTAAACCAAGCGAACAGGTCACGATGATGGCGGCACGTCAGCGCTTCTCAACCAGAGCCAGTTTTAAGCCTATTTGACCTATTTTATCAAAATGGGTCCCGAGCTTATAGAGGGCCCGCGCAAGTGCTGATAGAGTTAACGTTTTGAAGCATTTTATATATTCTAAGAGAATTAAACCACTACTGAAACGTAAAGTGAACAATGAAACATTCTTTACATGACTGAGATCATATTATCAAATTAAATATTATTATAGCCTGCTATATGCAGTATATATCCTTTCTTTTAGTTAAGGACGGGGATACTACACGAAATATTAACATACATAAATATTTATTTCTTTAAATTAAGTGTGCCCCCATCACTTTCCTTAATCTTTTTCGTTTGATCCCCTGGAATGAGTAGACTATTAAAAACCAACATGGAAGAACATTTGACGAAACATGTGTCCATATATGTACATGAAAAAAAGCAATAAATAGGAATTAGTAATGATGAGGAAGGTGGTCACAAGCAGAAAAAGCAAGACTCATAATCGACAATGAAAAACAAGACCCATTTCAGTTTGTGAGTGTTTGATTGTGATCTTCTAGATGCTTTAGTAATCCTTATATCTTTGAAAAAGCGCGAAACTTGACCTTCTTTCATTTTAAATTCTTGTGAAATTTGAGGGGTAGAAAGGACGGCATTTTTATGGTCCGCCCCAGGCGGCACTTAGCCTCGCTACGCCACTGGGTGAGTGTATTGCAAATATGGTCCATACAGGTTCAAGAAAAACTTCGTGGTTTCATTACTTTGTTTTTTTGCTGTCGAATCGGATTTTCTTGACTTCAAAAAAACTCCAAAACATTTGCAAATATCCAAGCTTCATCTTCCGTGATTCCGCTTGTACTACCGGAATTTGCCAAGTTTGGCCAAGCCATAACTGGCCAGCCAATTGCGCTAGAGAGTTGTTCAAACCCTCAAAAATTGCAGAAAGTCTTGCAGTTTCGATTAAAAAAATGATTGGAAAGATTTCGATTTAAGCTTTCTTGCGTGTTACCTCACAATAGGTGGATGTTCAGGCTTTTTTGACCCAAGTCGTCGGACCCTGCGCTCCAGCCCCAAGTGATAATGCTTTATGACTGGCAAGTTATGACCTAAAACCCACAAAAAACGCAAAATAAATAAACAAAAATTAAATCCCCGCAGGGGATTGATTATATAATTTGTTGTTTTTAGGCCGTAACTTTTTAACCACAAACGCTAGAAAGCCAATCAAGGGCTCTAAAGACTCGGACTATCGTCTAGTTTTTATTAAAAACTTGCGTCAAAAAGTGGCTCTTGGTGTTGGGATCCAGGGCCTGGTAATTTGGGCCAAAATGGCCTAAAACCTACCGCAATTTTGACGTCACCCACAAAACACCTGAAATCCAAAACTTTCCAACTTTTTACAATTTACACTACAAGACCTTTCGCACCTTCAGAGGGCTTGAACAGCTCTCTAGCTCAATCGCCTGGCGAGATATGTTGGTGCATAGGTCTGCAACAAAAGTGGTGCGTGCGGTAGTTAAAGGGTTGGATGTGTGGATTTGCTGGTTGCGTTTCTTTTTTGTGCTGCTTTATTTCATGTTAATCGGTTACTTAATGCGGAAGGAAAAGATCAAGTTCGAAGACAAAAGCGTTACACCGAGTGACGTTGATGTTTGAAAAAAATACTTTAAAAGGATGACAATGCATAGGTGTAGGAGCAGGCAATTTTTTGGGGTGAAAAGGATATTTTGTCCAAATTTTCCCAAAAAACTTTTATGAGACAAACGCTCTCCTTACAAATTTTCTGTAGCAGTTGGTACATTGTGTTTCCTCCACCAAGTTGCCACAGACTTGAAAATAGAACACTTGTTACTTGAAATTTGGTTCTTAATTATCCTATTGAAAGAACACGCTAGGCTGTACAAGAACACTGCCAGAAGCTAGCTGGCTCAGTACGTTTGAGCATCTGCCTCACAATTCTGAGGTTTGGCGTTCCATTCATATTTGAGCTGTTGCTGTCAGCAAGGAACCTCACACCAAGTGAAGGTAGGCCTAAATCTACTTCGTTTTCTGAAGACATATATGTGATGTATGTGGCATGTATCATATTATTAAATATTTTATGACCATGCCATGAGTCTCACAACAATGTCTATTTAACTGCACATATATGCAACACGCAACAAACTGTATGACAAAACGTGCTCATTCAAACACTGTATTTAAAAGTAAAAACAAAAGCTTTTCTGTACTTGTCGGGCATGGACTCTACTAATATGAAGTAGGTGCCCTGCAGCATATTCGATTACCTCAACGTACAATTAATAAAGCACTTAACGAAATGCCTTTTTTTGCCCAAACTTTCAAGTGAGTCAGTTACTCATCAACTCTCACAAACCAAAACATGAAGTTATTAGAAAGAGTTTGTGTTTTCTATGACATAATGAACTTTTTTATACACTCAATAAAAAGACGTAAAATGCCATTAATATTGTTAAAAAATGTCGAAACGTCTTTACCCAAGTTTTCTTCAGATATTGCTCATTTCTTGAGATTTTGCCCAAATTTTTTGTAAATCATAACTTTTGGGGGTGTGCTTGCACACCTTGCACCCCCATCTCCCACACCCCCATCTCCTACACCCCCATCTCCTGCACCCCCATCTCCTACACCAGTGATCTCATACACTGACCAAGTTAACATCAATCAGTTGAATGAATTGGCTGTTGGTGTTTCAGTGATAGGGACTGCACGTATAACTTAAATATCCTTGGTATTAGGCGCCAAGTCAAACTAACACCAAATTGTGTAATTTTTCAAGAGACTGTCCAACACTGTTGTAGAATTAGAATCAAAGATAAAAAGTTGGAAGTCCCAACAACCCGATCAGGAGCGGAAGTGTTTTTACGACGATTAAACGTTGCACAAGCATCACGAGGAATGAACTGGGGCGCTTGAGTGGTTTTTGAAAACGTAATGGGTGGTTCACAGAAAAATGCTTGGTAAAAAGTCGTTTGGGGATATATGGCTCTTGTGCAGCAAGCTGTTTTCACAAGATTTAAGAAACGAATCCGTTTTAACCATTTTTTTGTAATAAAAACATTGTGCATCTTTGTAACTGGCATCTATTTCGTGGCGTGAAATCTCGATTGTATTCATATCACCTTCATATCAAAGATTAGTCACACATTTCTGGCAATTGAAGAAATAGATTTGTAAAGCAAGCAAGAAAACACTGACTAATTCAGAGAAAGAAGCAACTACCAAAATGGTTAATTTAGGGGTCTCAAATTCAAATTGCTCCAAGGGCCAAATGAGGACTTTTAAAACAAACCGGGGCCGCAATGTGACGCTAACGCAACAATGGCGGTGCCTGAACCTTACTAGAAACAACTTTTACATCTTATTTCCTGCGAAAGGTATCGTGAGTTGTAGGGAAATCATCTTTTAGCCTTCTCTACGTTCGTTTATTAAAAGGAACTTGTTCGCTGTCCGCTGTCTGAGTACTTTTAATGCGCCAACATTGGTGGATTAACTACGGTGAATAACTTAAATGTTAATTATTTGAAAATTCCAAAAAGCGTCACGGGCCGCACAAAATCCCATCGCGGGCCTCATGTGGCCCTGCATCGCGGGCCTCATGTGGCCCTGCATCGCGGGCCTCATGTGGCCCTGCATCTATTTTACAAATTAAGATCTCATCTAGGTGCAAATGAACGATGAGCTTGATGTATCAATATGCGTTAAGGAAAATTGTTAAAGGTCTGTTTATGAGAGCACATCAATACTTTTCCCACGTACATCTAAAACGAAAAACGTAAATGACTGAGCTGGTGCATAATTGCGTAATAAGGTATTTTTTTTCAAGATCATTTACTTACCGATATTTAGTTTTTCCTGATGCTTTGTTTGAGTTAATTAGCTGAGCTCGATATATGAGTGCCCAGATGAAAACTTGATGAAGACTGTAGCAAACCCATACAAACGCTTTGGAAAGCGCCGTGGCTTCTTCAGGAGGAAGTTTCCAAAAATACCAGGTACTAGTGCAGGCAGGATTCCCCGACCGACCTGCAAAATTAGTATAGTTTTTGGATCGTATGGCATCATTCAAGTCTCCATAAAACGCTACATTCCGCTCACTTGAAACGATCAGATGTATCATTGCCTTACATATTCTTGTTCGAATCCGATTTTCAACTGTGTGTTAACTGAAATCTGAAGGCAAAGCCCCTTTTGGTCCAGTATCGACTACAGTGGCATTATTGCTCAATATTTATTAGAAAAATTCACTACTTTGCAATTTTTCTTGACTTGGTGCATTACAAGGTTAAAAATGTATTTCTTTGCTAAATTACTTTTCAAACGTAGCTTTTGAGCATTTTCTTATGCAACCGGCTGTTGTTTATTTTCTGTGTTCGTTACACCTCAAGGTTTTGTTATCAACGCAAATTAGGTAATTCCATTTACCTCAGCAGTGGCACGCTTGCATTTTTGGAGCTATAATAACGACAAGAAAAAAACGTCTTTTCCAAATCTTTGTTTAGCTGCTTTCATCGTTCCACCGAATCACACAACGATTCAGGTTGTTGGTCATTCGGTTGTACGGTGAGGAAGATATTATTGCCAAAATGTTCACAAATCATGTCACGTAGACAAGTTAATCATTTACAACTGTTCTGCACCAGGCACTGAAGTATCGTTGCATCCGAATGGCTCAGGCAGGAACCTGTCGATTGTGTTGTTGTTGCCTTCATAATAATATCCGGACAAAGCATTCCAATCTTCCGCAATACCTGCACATAATGCGGTGCAACAATAAGACAATCAAGCTATGCTATGAACTTAATATTATGGCAGTAATGAATGTTAAATAAATAGCTATGTGCAGCGGCGTAGCAAGGGGGGGCTATGGGGGTTCCGGGCGTCACCTTCTAAGTGGTGGCAATTTGTTGATTAAAAATAAATTTTTGAAAGTAATTTAAAAGTGCTAACTTTTTTTAGTTTTTGGGTTTAGCAACCCTAGACCGGTAGGCCAGCCTAAAAAAAACTAGGAAATGTGGCTGTGGAGTGAGCAAATTGATTAAATATTAACTCAAAAGTCTGGGTCAAATCCAGTGTGCTAAAGTACCCCAGTGTTTGTCTTAAAATCAAGGCTTTTTAACACGCTTACTTGGAGGGAAATTCTCCCCAAGTCCCTACACCTTCCTCTCCAATCCAAGTCATTTACCTCATCCCAGTCAAAAGTCCTTTGAACAAAGGACAGAGATGACATTTGACCACAGACTAGCAAAGATTACTGCTCCGGTAGGTCGAGGTTAATATTGCCCCTCAACTCACATTCTGGTACAAAAGGCCCTTCATGAAATCACGGTAAGTAGTCAAGGCTAGTTAAATCCTTTTTCTCTCATCGTTCGAACCTTAGCAACGCCCGCCACAACGGCACATCATTACATCACCTGACACTTAGGCATTGGCGACGAACATTTTTAGGGTCGTCTTATGCCATTTTTTCATGGTCAATGGAATGTTTTCAATACGTGCCACAAGCTGTAGCCTAGTCATTAAGTTTATCAGCATTAAAATTTGGCGGTTGAAGCAAGCCCTCTTAGATAAACAGGACGCCTTCGTTGAAGTGAAGAACTCTGCAAAGGTAACGTTGCCGTGTTTCAGTAGAACTGATGTTTTTCTGTATGACGAAATGGTGTCGGAAAATGACGTATTTGAAGCGAGATAGTGCAGTTGGTGTGTTTGCGTGGGTAATTCAGAGCTCAGATTGTAGGCTTGGACTGCAAGTAGAGTGAATCACAGCCCAGAGTTGTAAGTCGGGCCGGGCTCGGGAGTAAGATTGTCAAAATGTTTTGGTACGATTTCGGGCCTGCATACAAATTTTTTTATAACATTAAAGGTAACGATTTCTTTTTTTTGTGAAGAAGATTTGTTTTGCTCACTGCGGTAACTTCTGTGAGTGAAGTGATTGCGATTTTTCTTCAGCTAATTCTATTTACAAACACAGCTGCGTTCTTTTGTTCTCTGTTCGGATTAATCTCACAGTCTTTATGAAAAGGTGATAGCGGTGAGGAAATTAGCACGCGATGGCGTTGCGTCGAAAAGATCAATCACTCAAGCGATTTTTGACTTATTTTAAAAAACAATGGCCCACACATTGACTTTTCATGCCAACGATCCTAGATAGTTTCTTTTATGCCTATACCGCCATCGTTGATAGTTTCTTTTTTGCTTGAGAAACACTATATTCTGCAGTATTATCGTTGACTAGCAAGCTTATTTAGCAATGTTTTGGTCAAGGTGGTTGATATTTTGTTTGTGATAAACTGTGTACCTGCAGCTACACCAGTACACTACGTTTTTTGTTATCCCGCGGTTGCGCACATCTAACATGGCAACTTGGCTGTACCGAATAGAGTTGTTTAGAGCGATTACCGTCGAACGTAAGACGATGTAATCACTGCTGAGCATAAAGGCAGACCACCTGGCTGGGTTTGGTAATACAGTTTTCGAAATAGATATCTTTTGGTAACGAACGAAGGCAAAGAATAACACTATGCACGTGTTATTGGAAGAAGCCTAACGGCTAGACCAAGTTTGCAGGTCACGATGAAGGCTGAAGGCCAGCGCTTCTCACGTACTAGCGCCGGTTTTAAGCCTATTTCATCTAAATGGGACCCTCACCTCAAGAGTACCTCGCGCAAGTGCCAACAGAGTTAACGTTTGAAGCCTTTTATATATTCGAAGAGAATTAAACACTACTGAAACATGAAGTTACCAATGAAAAACATCACTGAGATCATATTATTTAATTTATTAGTGTAGCCTGCTATAAGCAGTACATATAGTTTTTTTAATTAAAGACGGGGATACTGCACGAAATATTAACGTCAATAAATGTTTACATCTGTAATACAGGTATACCGCCATTATTTCTCTTAACTTGTTTGTTTGATCCCCACTGGAATGAGTAAACGATTAAGACCAAGTGGGGCGCTTAATTTAGAATAAAAGCCAACAAGTAATAAAGTTTGACGAAATATGCCGTTTCCATATACAAATTTAAAGAAAGCAGAAAAATAGGAAGGGTAATGATAAGAAAAGTGGCGAGAAGCAGAAAAACCAAGACTCGATCATAATCGACAACGAAAAACAAAGCACAGTTCAGTTTGTAAGTGTTTGATTGTGATGTTCACGGTGCTTTATTTTTCCACATATCGTTAATAAGCACGAAACATGATCTTCTTTCATTTTAAATCCTTGTAAGCCAATTTGAGGGGTGGAAAGGGCCGCACTTGTATGATGGGCCCGCGCGGGGCTTAGCCTCGCTGTGCCACTGGGTACGCTCGGCGCAGGTAATTCAACATGAGGTTCACGTTTTTTAAACGAATTTTAACTTTCACGTGCAACACATATGCAGTATTTATCACATGAAACCTGCACAATTGAAGTTACAGAAGAATCTTTGGACATTATAATAAATATCACGGCCAAAGCAAACGATACAACTGACATCTTGCAAACGTTTCGATAACTACTGTTATCATCCTCATTGCATAGCAAAAGAACTGCAGTGATGTTGCTGCAGGTTCTTACTGGTTATTCAGGAGAAAAGCTCCGTAAAAAAATGAAAAACGCAAAGGGCTGTTTCGGTAGTGAGGCAGGGGCGCGAAACATACGTAGACACATGACTCAGCTGGATACGCGCCAGTATGCCGACACTTGCAAGCCAACCCAGATCATCGGGTTGACTTCCACAACCCTGGGGTCATTGGCAGTGACAACAATGGGCGACAGCTGCAGATTCTTGAATCTTTGTTGATTCAAGAACACAGACCAGACCAGAGCTGAATGCAAACATCCCGTCGATGCCTCTATGCATTTTTAACTTGTAGAAGGCCGTCATGCTTCACTCATGACGTCACGCGCCATCACCATT
>Ga0210059_1005514_pt1 | contig 20356 bp, 7 predicted proteins | sample Ectturendosymbi2_FD_188042 | JGI IMG/M metagenome (GOLD analysis project Ga0210059, IMG submission 188042) | Ecteinascidia turbinata endosymbiont from Florida, USA - Sample 2 (SPAdes) (version 2) | ecosystem: Host-associated > Tunicates > Ascidians > Unclassified | place: Key West, Florida... | reverse complement strand
AACGATACAACTGACATCTTGCAAACGTTTCGATAACAGTTGTTATCGAAACGTTTGCAAGATGTCAGTTGTATCGTTTGCTTTGGCCGTAGTATTTATTATAAAGCTTTTGATTTGTTCTTGTAACAATCTTACCAAGCGCATCAGTTGGCTCTTGACGTTGACACTACCTAACAAATCTGTGTGAAAAATCCAAACCATCCACTTTAACTTCGAGAAAACCTCTTGAAACAGGCGTTCTCGTGATATATAAAGCAGGTGCATCGAATTCCACTCCTGATGACCGAAATAAGACACCGACAGAGCGCTAATCGTGTTCGCGTGGTTCTTTCTGTATCTTAAGCTGCAAATGATTCGCGATAACAATTTGGTTTCCTGGATTTTCATGGCAATGGTCAAGAACAACAGTAAGCTGGAAATGCCTGATCAGCGCGAAATTACCGATTGGAAACCGTCATGCAATTATATTTTCTTGTTGCTTTTGTGGTCAAACTGTAGCTTTTTCTGGCACGGAAAGAGTAAGGTCACGTTTTAGTCAAAGATAGCATTTTATTAGTGTAAGATCTCTCCGCTTTTTTTATCTGACCCATTACAGCTGCTCACGTCCTGCTCGATCGCGAAGCTATATATCGAATACATTTCCGTTCTCATCCAATTAGATGTGAGATGGAAGATGCTTCAGCGTTTGCGGAACCCCCAGCGATTTAAAAATAATCTTGAGACTTTGTTTACCACGCCCATGAACTGAAAACGTGACGAAAGATCTAACGCAGATAATCATTTTATTTTCAGGGAAAATTACGATTTGGTTTGTTGACGTGGAAGTGATATTTAGGGACATGCACTGCACTTGATGTTTGCAATCTGAGGCACGCTTTTTTTAAATGTCCACATTTTTTCAATATCCAAGGCTTGTTTACGATGCGATGTCTGATCAAAGCCATAAGACATCAGTCAACCGCAAAACCTACAAGACACGATCAGCACCCCCAGGAAATAACTGGGCCCATCAACTCACAGAAGAATGTGGACGTTTTGCTTCGAAAGTATTTGACTTTGAAAACGTAACTCACCTTTCTTCCTGTTTCACTGTTGTGTTCTTTAAGAAGGAGATCGGCCTTTTTCGAAGGTTTGTCGAAAGAAAAAAATTGTCGAGAAATTGCATCACCGAAGCTGACATCGTCAGACAAACTTAAATCTTGGATGATCTGACCATCTCTTTGTTTGCTGCCATGTCCTTTCTGAAAGTGTTAAAATGAAAGCTTTTTCAGGAAAAGCAAATGCCAAATTTTCCACGTACGATCTTCAAACCGCAAACTACTTATGCTTGCACGATATGCTTTAAAATAATAGACTGTATCCTAGCATGATGCAATTACAGGCAGGCATGTCCATGGTTTTATGCACCTTGATGTAACAAACTTGTGTAAGCCTTAACATTGACTTAGTGATGATAGTACGAAAGTTGCGAGGTCACAAAAGTTAAACAACTATTTTCCTCACCGCTGCGCATTCTTCGGGCAGATCGCCTGCAGTGCAAGTTTTTGTAATCTCAAACGAAACGGCTGCAGCGAGAATCGCATGCACATACGCCGCCTCCGGGCTCCCTGCAAATAGAAAGAAAAAGCACCTTCAATGCAGAGGAAAAAAGAACAAAACGTGCGACGTTGATAACTTCCGATCGAACTCGCGTCTGGTTCAATGACGAAACGAAACGCTTCTGCAAGAATAACATTACTTTCTGCTAGATGGCCCCACGTGCCAGGCTATCCAGTAACGGTGCCAGGCACACCTTCACGCAAATTCCACGCAAATAACTTGCTTCGTAGGCGAACCCATGTTGGTTGCGTATCGAAATACCACAGAGTTGCGTTCTAGTTTCGCGTGATCACAAACGCCAGTGGAGCCATTTTTTTGCAAGGATAGTTCTAGCCAGTTTGTTGATCGCCACGCGGTGATGGTCTAATTGCAATCTTTCCCTGTTGGGTATGTCAGCTAAACAAACTATTATAAATCAATTTCAAAAGTTCGTCTTTACGTCGAAAAAGTGTAGATGCTTCATACTGCTATGCTAATGATGAAAGTGTAGGATTAATTTATGCAACGGCAACAACTTCAAACACCTGTTTCTGCGGAAAATTTTCTGTGAAGCTTGCTGCGCTCTTGTCTTTTACCCTTCAAGTTTGATTTGGTTCAGAAAATACATGAACAGATAGAATTATTTTTAACTTCACGTCGGTCAAAATAAGTAAACAATTGCCCGGTGGTAGGAAAATCAATTCGCGCGCAGTTCAAAGCTTCTGTTTAAAATCAAACGAAACCAATTCCGGTACGTGACTGATATATTTTCAGACCGTAAAAAGAGACTTGGGCCAGACCAACGACGCTTCATCAAATTCCTTCCAGAAAACGTGTCGTAAGATTCGAACCACTGCGGGTGTGAAGCGGTGTGGTCGCGACCGCGTTGTCTTTGGCGCACGAAAGATCAAAGGGAAAAAATTCATTAAAGGCCTGTAAATTGAGCGGGTTTTGAAGATACGCACATTCTGTTACTGTTATGACGTTCGCCGACCGGCGCGTGTCGACTTTCTCTTTGTTCGCGACGATTGGACTTGGCAGATTGAAGCGACGTGAAGTTTTACGACGTATCGTGACCAGTTACTGAAAATGGCGTGTCAGTTGGACTCGCCGGTGACCCTCTTTGAATTACCGCTTGCGCTTGTCGTGATTTCATCGATCACGTTTTATTCCTTTGTTTGTTTGTGTAAAATGCAATCAGGTCGTTCCAACTTCAGGAAAAATTTTCCTCTTTCTGCACCAATTTCCGGGCGCTGGTGAAAAACGGCAGAACAAAGCTATTTCCGAACGAATGTGAATGTTTCCGAATGGAAACAATTTTTTTAAAGGACAGCAAATACAATAAAACAACGTCGAAGAGCATCCATAAACATTCAACTCAAGAGAACGTGGTCTGCCTCCTGTTACGAGCAACTCGCCAAAGATGTTCTTCCCTAAATGTTACTATTCGCTTGGTATGTCTGATGATGGAGAACCATGCGATCCAACGAAAAATGCATGAAGCATGCCCAAGTTGATCTTCTAGATTGTAGGCTAACGACACTCTCGAGTTATGCACGCCTGCCATATTTCACAAACACTCAGTGGCAAATACGAGAGCCAGCAAGGAAAAGAACCGAAACCCAAAACTGAGCGCCTGTCAATCAGCTCCGCTTCAAGAGAGACTAATTTGTAAACTCTCTGCGTACAATCTCATCCCCACGTGAAAACCCGCTTGACAACAACGTTGTCATGACATGTAGCTATAGCGTACTTCGCCAACGCTGCCAGGTCTTGCTCATTGCTGTGGACATCGTGCAACCACATGTTGCTTTTCAGTAGGCGCGAACATCCAGCGAGTGACCTCGCCGCGTGGGTTGGCTGGTCTTGGCAAGACCTGCCGCCGGTAAGTGAGAGTGACAGAGAGGCTGGAATAAACAGATTCTATTCCGCCTTTTTGTCCCCGTTCGGAAGCGGAAGCGTTCAAAAGGAACGCCTTGCTTTACATGACGAAACAACCAAATCTCCGCCGCTTTGTGGAGACGTCAGTTACTGGCCGGGTGATCGATGGGTACAGCGGCGGGCTTGATTCAAGAGGGCTGTTTGCACACTTTAGGCTCCACATTCCGACTACAACCCGGTGAAATCTCAGCGGGTATATTTGCATTTCAATCTTAACATAAGCTATGCAAATACGTTTCCTGACACTTAGTTTTGTTTCAGAATAAGCACGTCATAATAGGGGAAGACTCTGACGGAAAACACATGCGTGTGAAAAAAAATAAGGTGCACGTTGCAACTTTTGCAAATGAAAGCCACTCCTTAGAAATATTTTCCTCATTCTTGCGAGGGGTTTGTTTTTCCTTGTTCCTAAAATCCGTCCCGTGAGGTATTGTGTTTTCCCGTGCCGCGTTTATGCAGCAAATCTTTTCGACAGCACAGCCACTGCAGACTTTGGTTTCAGGTCGCCGACTGTGCATGCAACAGAAGCTGTTTTATGTGCTTTAAACGTGATTACTTTAAAAATCAAATTGGTCGGTTGCATTGACGTGCTGGTAATTGTGTTGATGCCAAGCTCATTTGCAACTGTAGCATAGGCTAGAAAAATCTCACTCTGGTATTAGTTTGATATAACCCTATGGTTACGTGGATTGGGACAGACGTGTTCATCACATCTAAATAAATGATGCAGTTTATCGAAACAAACCCTTGTGGTGATATAATCACATGAATATTTTCTAAATTTGTTTGTCTCTTAACGTACAGTTTATGGGTAGATTAGGATAAGGCAAAAAGGCAAATACAACTTAAACTGGATTTGGGGGCACGGTTTTGTTTGCCGTCCAGTTTGTTTTCCTGTAAAAAGGAGCATTCGCTTCGATTAAATGCTTGAAAACCTTGGGTGTCAATACTCAATAAGGGCTCGTGCCAAACCAGGATGCCACAGCAGCATGTAGCGGCTCCAACCCATGAGAAAATGCAACGCGTTCCCTAGGGGACAAAACCTGGAAAACCTATTGCTCGAGCAAATTCTTGCTGACGCGGCAACGAACGCTCAGCGTGCGCTCTGCTAAAAGAATATGATGCGTGCTTTTCTAGACCCATATCTTTTAAGAAAAAAAATTAACTCACATGCAGCGATGAAAAATCGAAAAAGGCAGGTAAGGCCAATCCGCAGAATCTGAACACTTCCAAATGCCAGAAGCGACAGACTAGGTGGAACCTCGCGTTCTGCGTAACGACGCATTTTCTTCCCAGAGAGTCAGTCGCCCCCCAGTATTTGTACCCCACGGCACTGTGTCAATCAATGTGCGCTTAAGATCAGAGTGGACTGCGCGCGACTGCTTAGAATCATTGGCATTAAATTTTAAAGCCACGAAATTTTGATCTTCAGCCAATGAGCAAAAGATTACGGCTGCTCGCTGATCGAACTGCCAGCAGCGACGGTAAAGTGCCTTCTGACGCAAATACGGGTTTGCATGTCTTTTCTATAATGAACGATGATTGAAGTTTCAAATCCCGTTTTTATTCAAGTCGCTATACTCCGGGAAGCTTGTTCCCGTCAATGGAGCCGAACGCCGTTCGTAAACGTTGCCCTGACAATGAATGCGACGATCAAAACCGGCTGTTTGCAGTGGTAGCTTATTTTCACATGCACGTCAGCAAACGCGCGAGACAAAGTTTCACTGGCGGCATTTGACACAGTCGAAAGATTCCATTAAGCTTTTTATAGCAGGGTCTGGAAGAAAAGTGAGATTTCAGAGCGACGCGTCAATTGTCGAACGAACCGATCGGCCGACCGTGAAAATGAGACAAAATTAAAAGATACACTCGTAAAGTGTTTCAGCAGATAAGTGATAGCCACAAAAGACGTAAGGTAAACTAAATTGCTTCAAGCGTTCGTCTCGACAGCAAAACACAACCATATCTTCCTTCTACAGACAATTTGTACGAACCGTAAGCCACTGGGTTCTATCTGCCATTCGTGCCGGTCCATTCGACTGAGTTGGCAACAACACAAAGTGAGCAAATGTGATATTAGCAGTCATATATCCAAAATGAAGCATGTCTAAACCTTTTATCCCACTAGGATTTCTTGGCTACAAAAAAGCAACAGTTAGGACGTCATTGGTTGGTGTTCGTAACAAATTAAGATTTCAATGTTTTATTTTGATAACTACATACATAACATTTTCAGAATCTTTTTCGTAAAAGACATATTCACGAGCCAGTCATCATAGCGGAAATTGTTTCCAATTTACTGCCAAGGCCAGGACAGATATTGATTGTCACTTGTTGTGAGTCTGAAATCAAAATTTGTATAAACCAATACCAGCCCAAAGACCTGTAGGTTCACGATCAAGAAACGTTCGTAGCTGTTGGCGAAGGGGGATGTTTAGCTTTGTATTCGACGTTTGGATATAAACGAGTTTCGTACGAGCTTCGCAAAGGACGAACGCGTCGTGGAGAGTTTTGAGCAAATGCGCCGAACGAGGCGAATGTGGTCTACTGGTAGATTGCGGCCTGATTCCAAGGCGACCGCGAGGGGTGTAGGAAACATAACATTTCCTGCACGGTGAGGTCTAATTAATCGTGTGTTTGAAAGAGGGTTTGTGATGTGATGTCTAGTGCTTGTGTGAAATCAAGGAAAAGTGTTGTGACTTTGGATAGTGCAGGCTTGAAACGTTGTATGTTGATTTGCAATGTTGATTGTTGACACTGGTAGATCTTGGGAGATTGGCTAATTGAAAAGTGGATCTTGGGTCAAAATAGGCTGGAAACCCCTGATTTAACGTATCAACACTGTTCTTCCAACATATTTATTCGGTATATTGCCTAAAGCAGAGGTTCCCAACTTGGAGTACATGTACCCCCAGGGGTACATTTACCTATCCGAAGGGGTACATTTTGGGTTAGCAATAGAAGAGAAAAATGTATTTACATAATATTTATTTCGAAATATATATACATATATCAGTGAATATTGTTTTCATAAATCATTATATGCTTATAGTTAAATATATATGTGAATAATCATTATTAAATAATTTGTCATACGAGATTTTAGGGGTACATGTTCATCTGTCGAAATTTTGAAGGTGTACATGCTTAATCTGTTGAAAAGCTGAAGGGCTACATGCTCATCTGTCGGAATACTGAAGGGGTACATGGTAAACGAAAGGTTGGGAACCCCAGGCCTAAAGCATACTAGTAGCAATCGCAATTGAAACTAACAGTCAAAGAAATAGAACACACCTCCTAACAAAATTTTTGCTCAAGATCAACTGGTATGTAGGATCTGGTCTTTTTGTATACACTAACTTTAAGCTCAATCTTTTCTGAGCAAATAAATAAAATTTACTAAAGTTACTCACAAAACTCTTTGGTAAATATATATTTTATCAGAAAAATTCCTTTCGTATCAAACTATACGTTTCTGTAGAGAGACGTGACATTTCCAAAAAGTGAAATGCGTTGGTAATTATTTTGTGAATGATTCAAATATTTCACTGTTGATAAAATGAGGATGTTGCCGAAATTTTTTCAGCAATTACGTGGATAATGGGGCTGTGCAGTCGTCACAGGGTGAGCCACCCTGGTCGCTTACGGCAGGAAAGGCAGAAACGCGTTTAGCAGTTAGTTGAACGGTCCACCCCCCGTGATGGCCTCAACAACAACGCACCTAATTAGCCACCCAACCTATGCTTAATTGGCGGAAAGTTGAGGTGTGCCGTATACTTTTAGGGTCGGGAGATAAAGGTGGCTTAGTACGGCTAGAGCTTTTTTACCAACGTTTGCTTTAGAAGTTTGCGGAAGTGGGCCATTTTAGACTGCTTTCAGATATTCACGAAACACCGCCATGTGATTACACGAAACAAGATTTCGGTTACCTTTCTCTCCCTAACCCCTAACGTTCCATGGCGTTCAATATCCTTATTTGTGTAGAAATCTCAGTTTGAGGCAAAGAAAACTTGGCAGTGAGCGAAGCGTTTTCAGTTGATGTCTGGTGGGCAGGTGTGGCACGAAATGGCCGCCCTTTTTTCCTGTTTACATGTGTGTTCAACTAAGCACACTAACGCCCAAATCACTTTTCGCGTCCAAGTCAGTCGCGGCAAGTTTGTCGACGACGAAAATTGGTGAAGGTATGCAAACGCTCTTTGCTAATTTTCGGGCTTAAAGCGACCGTTTGATGTTGCCATTTATAGGCAAGATGAAGTGAAGGCAGCAGCTTTTGACAAATGAACATCCTTCAACCGCATTGCCGCCGAAATGTTTTTTTAAGTGATGAAGCGGGAAACGTGACAGCAGCACCGTTCAGATTTTGATACTTGAGAATATTAGGTTTTCAAGGAATGGCACGCATAGGATTTAAAATCACTTGCCGAGGTCAGTCACTAAGGTCCGCGCAGCGTTTCATTTCAGAACTGCGCGGTTTGGAGCAGACGGCAGAACTACTGTACTCTTGACTGCATTCGTTTCGCGCACGGCTGCTAATATGGACAATGCATTTTAAACAAATTTTTGTTTATCTGAATTTTCAAGTTATTTTTATATGTTTTGAGGAGGCGGTTGATTGCAGGAACGTTGTTTAATTTTTGTGCTTTCAACAGTTGACCACAATGTTTGGTTTAATGAACAATTTAATTTGTGCAAAAATAGCCGTTGTGCACGACTCACGTGATACATACACATGCAAATTAACACGACTGGTGCGTAATGATTACGGAATGAAATAATCGTTTTTCACACGGAATCAAATATGCACATTTGATGGACTCAGTCGTTTATAATGAGACAAAATTAAAAGATATTAAAGGTGCTGTTCTCCCGAACCAAATTTTCGGATATAATCTCGTATCATGACCTCACTCCACCTCCCATGGCATACCTCTTTTCTATTCCTGGCCCAAGTTTAATGTGAAACGTCGATAGGAAAATTTTACTTCTTTGAACGTGAGGTGTGTTTTTGGCGTTGTGGGAGCCCGGGATAAATTCTTCACGTGCCAGCTTTTTCCTAAATAATGTTGCACGTCAGCTCTGCTATCCCATCAGCATCAAGAAGGAATGGTTCTTTTATTCTCACTGAAAACCCACTAAAAAAAACTTTCATTTTGAAGTCCCTGCATACATCGCAATAGTGGTCCTTTCATTTAATCAATACCAGTAAAAGTTTGCACTTTCGCAATCTTCTGTCATTTGAAAAGAGTGTTCCACTGATATTGGATGGATATGTATATGTTGTCCTGATCACAGCGATAAAACGCACTAACCCAGGTTTGGAAAGATTTCATAACCGTATTTTCGTGGCTTGGCAAGTAGAGGATTTGCAAATCGCAGATATGCATGTTTTGGCAGAAAAAGTGTTTTTGGTCAAGGATTCGCTATTAATACAGAAAAGTTCGGCGAAATCGCCGAAAAAACGTTTTCAAATATCTTCAAAATCATTGACATTAAACATAACGTCGAATTTCTTCAAAATATCTAAACACTTCAAAAAACTAATCAAAAAAAACGTTTGTTGTTTGATGATGGCACAATCGCTTGAGATACATTTTCAAAATTGATTCATTTGGCCCAGGTAGAAACAGAAATTGCCACCCTCTTGAATTTTTAAGTGCAAACTTTGCTACACTTTGCAATCGCTTGCTGGAGAACTGCTGGTGTTGAATTAATTTTGTTTTTTTTAATGCCATTGACAACGACAGCTATGAGAGCCGTTGTGAAAAGTCCAGAAAAGCAACAATTTTTCACAGTACGTTGTAATGAAAAAATTTCTCCTAACTGAGTTTTCGGGTTACAATTTCTGTGTAAAAAATAAAATATTTTTCGAGGTTAAGAAGTAGAAAAAGATCGAGAACACGTGTATAAATCTAACACTGTGGATTTTAGGTTCTTTAGTTCTTTTTTACGTTGAGGGCAGACAAACTTCATTTCGGTGAAGGAATTTTCTCACTTGCTTGTTCCTGCTTGTAAACAGCTTTGACGGTAAGAACATCTTTCCGATGTAAAAAAATACCCCAATACATTTTTTGACTAAAAGAATGTCAGAACCTCTGATGATATACTTTTGAAGGTAATTTAAGCTATTATGCCTCAATGTCGTGGACGCGGACTATATTCAGCAAAATGTATGTTACGCCCACAATTCAGAGTTGTAAAGTCGGGACGGGCTTTTCGGTTAGGGCCGGGTTCGGGCTTAAGTTTGTCAAAATATTTCGGGCTGATTTCGGGCCTGCATACAAAATTTATTCGCAACGAGGGACACTTTTGTCGCCAGTTACTGTTGAAGCAATCGCGTTGATTAAATCTTCAAGAGAAAATGATTATTTGTGTGTTATTCATTCATGTTTACTTTGCTACGCCACCAATACCCGTAGTTGCGCATATCTTGACTCACTCGGAAATTTGGCTTTCGGGCCTAAATTGCGCTTTAAAAACAAATGTCTGGATTCGGTCTTCAAAATGAGGCCCGTTTCAAACTCTGCAACAATTTTTGCCACGTAACTGCGTGGTTACTAAAACATTTGTTCCCATGTGTTTCCAAACGAATATTGGAATGGCTTTGACCTTGCTGCTTTCAGAAGATGGTGCTACCAAAAATATGGCAAGATGTCATGTGAATTGGCCACAGACTTTTTGTAGAGAAAAACCAGCAAGGAGTTAAACTCTAGCGAGAACTTTAAACAAAAATTTTATGAAGGAGTTGAACTGTAGTGATAACTTAAAATATTAACGCTGCTTAGCAAACTCAGTGACTGTGACCAAATCGATTCGAAAACAACACACGAGAAGTGAAAATGCTGATGTTTCCTCAAGACGCAACTGGGTCGTTCAGTCAAAAGCAGAAAGTCAGTGGTAAAACGTGGGAAAGTTGACCCGACCCACGTGCTGATCGCGAGGCAAATTGTTGAAATTCCTGCGGTAACATCAAGTCGCGGGCTGATTCCTTTCACCAGGTGACTTTGTTTTTCGACGGTTAGAAATGAAGCATCAGGCAAATAAAAAGCCTTTTCGATTGCCACCAAAAATTGTGAGGCATCACACTTTATGGGCGATGAAGCAACGGGAATTTCCTGATCCGTCATGTACACCGAACAGCATGAAAACGCAGGTACTTCTTGTCTTTGAAGATGAAAGCGCACCCAACGCGAAAACTGTTGACCGAGTTTAACGGACCGCGTGTGAAAAGCGCTTGTGCACGCAATTAAACTTCCCCAAAATATACACTAACAAAAATTGTTCCAGCACTTGCTAAAAAATGAGCACTGTTCATGTGGTATGTTGAGTAAGTACTGCTTTCAGAGACAAGCATACGTAGCACGAATCCACTAAAGTTGCGACGCACTTGGAAAAACTACTCTTTTTTTGACATTTATATCCTAATCAGGCTCCTGGACAGCTGTTTGTTCAACGACACACTGCGTGGGCGTCGATCAAATATTTTAAGTAAATTGAAAACCGTTTCATGCGGCCTCCTCATACGTGCTTACTTGTGCGCAGTATGGGATCAAAGGAATGCTGACGGGGCTTTCCCGGATATGTTGTGCAATTCCATTTGTTGTGCCTGCAGTAAAAAAGACGAGTTAACAGAAAATCTACTTTTATTCCGGTCATTTCACCGGTTTGACAGGTAAAAGCAGTGCTAACGTTAAGAAGCTGCAGTATCGCAAGAAAACATAGTTCTGATCGTCAATGTGAAACTTGCAAAATTGCATTGCAAGCATTGTTTTTAAGGGGGGGCCTTCGAGGGCAAACCAACAAACTGCTGTTTGTGTACTTCGTTCTCAGCTGGAGCTGAAACAGAAGTTCTCACTAAACCAGAGGCGAGCAATTCACTTAATGCGGAAATTGCTGCAACAAGGAAGCTTTTGCATTGTGTGGAGAAACACAGCGTCATTGTCTGAATACACGAAACCATTCTCCATTTTGTAATTTCGGATCTAAAAGGCTACTTTTTTGGCAACACTCAAAAGTTTCAAACACCATTGTTCTAAGACCCGTAGCCAGTGTTAATCTCGGTCGGGAGAGCGAGGATACTTGGCAGTTGAAAAGGTCTTGCGAAAACATTGATGGTTTTCATAGCGTCCAGTTCGACCGAAAGACTCCTATAACATGTTTTCAGTTCAGAAAAGCAACTTTTTTAGCGATGGATAGAGGGACGTTATCAAATTCATACAGCAGCATTTTGCTTGCATTGCCGGTCCATAGCTGCGCATGGAAGAGGCCAAAAAATCGGACGGACTTGAGTCCGTTTTATACTGTTCTTATCATTTGGTTCTGGTTTGACTACTTTGACTGCTACTTACTGTTTTTTGTTTTGTTTTTTGAAGTTATTGATAGAAGCACGGGCATGTTTGTCAGTGACGTGGTACTAGGACTCAGGCATGGGCAAACTTCGGCCCGATCAGCACTTTAATGCGGTCCCCTGAACTTGGCCAAGGTCAAATTGATATTAACAAAGTCAATTCGTTTTTTACATCTTGTCTTTTAACAGTTTGCGCAAATACACACATCAATCTGGTCGCGATCCGATCCGTGTCGAATTTTTAAATCCAATTCGGCCAGCGAGATAAAAAGTTTGGCCACGCGTGCTCCAGACTCCTTTTTGTAATGCATTTCGTCATTGCGAAATAAATGAGACCTTTCGAGAAGGTTCGAATGTGATTCAAAGACGACTTGCAAATACAGTTTATAGCCTGTCTGTTCCGGCGACGGGAACAGGTAGGCGGTCAAGCGGTCAGGTACGCGGAGCTGTCATAGCCAAACGAAAGTAAGGAGAAATTCTTGTGAACAGAAAACGTCCGCGCGTAATCGCTCTGTTGCTTTTACCAAGCGGTGAACAGCTGGAAAAAATACAAAAATCTTCCAAGGTCAGCGACCACCCTTTTTTGGAAAAAATCTAATTATTGCCTGGCAATGAGATTCATATTAGTTAGAGACACGTTGAAGCATTATTAAAAGTTTAAGGCAACTCTTTAAGAGCTGTGCGTTCAAGCCGGGATTCTGCGGCGCCAAAAATTGCCCGAAGTCCGAGCAAGAGTGCTTCGAGATCTCGTAAAGATATATCAAACAAGCACAGCTTTTATAAAAGACCTTATAACGGCTCCTTTGCTTTCCGGTTTACTTTAAAAGGGTGCAGCGTCGGTTTCCTTGGGCTAAAATGACACTATCAGAAGAAAATATTGGGAGACACTGCTTCGGGGGTTAAAGAAATCACTTTAAGAGTTCATTTCTTCTGCTTTAACGCAGCACAACGTTTTTATTAAAAAAAACGTTTTAGCTGATGAACAAAAATCAAAACGCTTGACGACAATTTCCATTGAGTATTAAAATTAAATAGAAAATTGAGAAAGCTTTTATCGCATGCGTCATTTTATTCTTAGGGTGAAAATGCAGAATTTAATAAAAATATGACTCTTTACATTGCGGTGCCGCCAAACAGGTTTTTTCCCTGCAGGTTTATTTTTAGTCAGCTTTTGCACAACTTCGAACAGGGGCAGATTAAAAACAACGTATACAATGGCGGACAAGAATAATCTACGAAAACGAAACTTACCGAAAGTGATGTCGGCATTCTTTGATGCCCAGATTCACTCCTTCACTGATTTTGTGAATTAAGGTTGGGTGTTTTAGGCAGAACGCACGCTGATTCGTGCTGAGATACTTCAGCGAATCGCAATAGCTTTCCACAGTTTCTCGATGGTTAAAAGGTGGGACAGATAGAAGCCTGAAAATAATGAAATTTGTTGAAAACCTCCCGCCACAGAAATGAAGTGCGAATCAGCCGGAGGTAACCAAACTGTTGGCTCCGTTGGCAGTTGGGGTCCAAGAGGGCCCGACCAAAACCGGACGATGCAACTGCCAAATTGTTGCATGCGGCACGTAAACATCTGCAGTTGGGGTTGAAAGCAGATGTGCCAAGTGTGTGACACAGCTTTTGATATAGATCACTCCACTAACTTAATTGAAATGTTTCCCGGTTCAACGAACTTTTGAAACGTGCTTGAATGATCTAATTTTGCTTTCCAAAGGAAATGTGTGCGATGGCCAAGTATTTTTATGTGGTAGTGTTACTGGATTTCGGTGATAGTGCAATCACTAAAAATATCAAAATGCGCCCAAATTTACTAGAAGCACCCTCTGAACAAAATAAAGCTGAGATTTTCGATTACGGACATGCAAAATCATGCGTAAACATAGGGGTGCATCAGATTATTAATCATTGCGACAGGAAATCAAAAATGTGTATCGATCAATACAGATTACAAAATCATAGTATCAAAACCAAGGCGAACTACACATCGACTTTTAACGACATTGAATTAATTACGTCTCAAACATCAAGGTGGGACAAGTTTTCTAAGACGCGGGTGCTTCAGAGGGCAAAGAAAAGAATCCGAAATTGCAGGGGGCAGGTGCAACATTAAGGGATTACTGCTGCTTTGGTGCAACACCAGTCCTCTATCATTATACAGTATTAAAAAAACAAAACAAGGTTTCACTAACGACAAGTGCGCTTGCAGTGCAATGAACCATAGCTCAGGGACGAGTCACAACGAGGAAAGATGGAGTTGGGTACAGCGATGCAGTGTTCGGAGCGTTGGTAGGAACGTTCCAAAAACGGGACTAATTTAATGTGGTTCGCTACTAAAGGTTCTACTTGGCATGAAAGTAAAAGCCGGCATCATTTTCTGTCTTTTTCATTTTTATAGATTTGATCAAAATTTTCAATCGTGGTTTAAACATTTTTGCAGTTCCAAAAATATCTATGCTGCTTTGTAGTATTTTCTCCTGCAGCAATGTGCTCTTGGGAATACTACTCTTCTTCGCGAAATTAACGTGAAGCGTCACCTTTTATAAATACAACAAATTTACTGATGAAATGGAGTTCATGAAGTCATGACATGCAGGAACAATTTTGTCTGTGACGTAATAAAAATACCAATTGCATGGGCGCTTTGCTTTTATGTGGAACGTACACGTAGGCGTAAACATTCATCGCGCAGACGGAAGGCAACTTTTCTTTACAAACTTTAGGAAACAAGTTTTCTTTAAGAGTTTGCAGCTTCTTGTGCCATAAAGCTTACGGAAATGTGCAGAAAAAATGTGATGTAAGTATGCTCTCTAGTAGATACGCCAGTGTGTTGAGTCTGGGAACTGCAAATAAAATTGACTTGGAGATTTTTTGTCACTCTTTACTCACGCAATTGCCAAACAACAACCTTGCATAAGCAGTCTCTTTTTGTATATCTATCAATTTCCTGCACACCACATTTTTAATCTAGCTGTCGTCCTGCATTTTGTTGCTTTGGTACCGATGCCTATATAAACTAAGAAGCGATTTGTCTGACTCAAGCAAATTGCACAAAACGATTTCCGACAGCTGGAGGTGAAGATTTTCGTAATGACTGTGCTGACTAATTGCAGCCGCTGAATGAAACTTCATTACCGATTCATCGGACGAGTTTTTATTGCAGCAAGGGCTCCCACACGAGATAAGCTGTGATTGGCATCTGGTGCAAACGCTTCGAAAATCTGTACATCATTGGCTGACCATCTGGTTAAAGGATAGCAGGAAATGAGTTGCTCTTCAATTTATTCTAAACCGATTTCCACGGATCACGTGCCATTCATGCCGTGCAGTGGCTTCACCAAAAGAAGGTATGTATGCCGATTCAAATGTGGTACGCTATTTTGAGAAGACCCATGGCTTAATAAGAAGTAAACGAAAAATTGAAACGCTATGCAACTATACTACAAGTTTAAAACATTCAAAATTATGGGAACAAACGGACGTCATTCCAGTAACATTGTGGGATACCTAATCCCAATATCAACGCAGCAGAATCACCAAGTGCCAGCAAATTTGTTTTAAGAGTATATTTGAAACACTTTCTATAAGTACTGAAATTTTTGTGTTCTTTGATTAGCTTCCACAAAACTAAAAACACCATTGTGCGATATCTGCAGAGTGCTGCTGGAAAATTAACCACTCCATCCCCACACCCTCGTTGGTCGCACCAAACTCGCACCGCACCCCCAAATGTTATAGCCTGTACCCGTCCAGATTACCTGCTGACTGCTCCAACCTGGTCTTACTTCTCTGCAACAACTTATCTTTTATACCAACCTCGTTGTGGCTTGTAAAGATGAGTTGCACGAGAAGGATTGTTTGTGACATTGCAATCACAGGCGTAGCCAAGCGGCCATGTCCCCCAAAGTTTTAGCATATCTAGTCATTCTATGTTTTGAGAGGCGGTGTCCCAAACAAAATACCGTTGATCGCCTATACTCAAAATTTCTCCCCAGCAATTTTTCGCTCCCCCATAGTTTTGGGCTGGATACGCCATTGCTTGCAATAAGGAGTTTAACAATAACATACTGTAGGATGGACTTTGGTGAGCGTCTTTCAGCAGCATTGGTTCACAATCTCTTTCGGTTGGCAGCTCCCTTGTCATGCGATGGTAAGCTGCAGTATTCTTGCCAAGTAACCAAAAGCTGGTGCCACCCTCATAAGTAAACTTGGAGTGTTTTTAGTTTCCTCACCAGGTTGTCAAGAAGACCTAAGGGCAGCTGTTTATCAAAACAACGACACGCTGTGTGTCACCATAGTCAAGTCAAGAAACCTGTTCTATCGAGAGATGTTTTTTTTTCTGTTGAGACAACAAAGCGCCGAAATATTGGCGCACATCAGAAAAAAAAACGTTATTTCTTCAAAGTAGTACGAAAAGGGCATTCCACGCACCACCACCAGCACTCTCACCTTGACTGCACAGCTGTGTGCGTTTATCGAACAGAATTACACACAGGAAAACAAGAACGCAAAAACTAAGCCGGTAGTTACGTTTGAGAAGCGAAGTATACGTTTCATTTGCGTCAGTGGGTAGGATTTCCACTGTTTATAACCGCAACTGTGTGGGTTGAATTGACTCTTGTCCTGTGCAGTTGAGACAAGTCTTCGGAGCCGACTCGAAGACAGAGAAATTGATCTGACGCTTTTTACCAGGAAATTTTGCAATAAACTGTCGAGGTCTTTTCAGAAAACTTAAATCATTTCCTTCCTTTTCAGGCGCACCTTATAAAGTCAGGCGCATTTTTTTGAACCGATGTTGAACGCACAGATGTGTACCATAAAACCCAAGGTAAATTTTAGTTATGTTGCTTATCTCCAATGACGTTTCAGTTATTTTTCTGCGTTAGAGTCGGTCCTTCTACCAAACGAACCATGATTGATTTATTCTTCAGCGACTGATAAAGCCTGACATAAAAATTGAGTCCTCAGTTGGAAGAACTGTTGCGCCGCCTCAAAGCCAGTCCAACGACAACCGCGAGCAAACATTGGAGAATCAGCATGTATGTGTGGAATTCGCTTCAAGTGGCATGCGCCGGCTTGTGATCAAACGACTTTCTCTTACAAGGGGTATACAATTCACACCGCCCCGGAAATCCGCTAAATATTTGATCAAGGAATGCAGGACCATCAAATGTTTTTATGAAACTGCTCATTAGGCTATTGCTCCGCGCATCTATGAGCTTGTCAAACATGGTGATTACAACAACAAAGCGGTCATCTTCCTGGGTGCCAGGTCACTTTACTGTCCCCGTATCTAGAGTCATCAACATACACAGTCACTCCTCTTTCGCCAGCGGTGAAATCAGAAACAGATTTTCTTTGGCTGAGCCGGTGTGGCCAGTGCGGGTCAAATCTGGTGAATTCACTGTCGCGCACACCCCGCTATTTACTTCAAACACTTTGATCAACCACGCAAAGCGATGTGTGTGATGTTTGTCGAAACAATAATGTGCGTGTCACGTGGCAGCGCACCCGGGTAGCTTGGGTAAAGTCAACCGGCAACTGTAGTTTATACCGTTGTGCAATTGGTCATATAAAGATAATTTTGCTACAGAACTAATGACGCCAGAGGTGCGGCCGTGAATTAGATAGTTTGGAAGTGTGATACTATTTTAGAAATGTAAACAGTTTTCCTTGTCTTGGATTTTTTATAACATTTGCTTTAACTTTTCCTCTACTACTCTTTTAGAATACAGTAGTAGGAAGACATATTTTTATATGGCCAACTGCACTTTTGAAATGACGAAATGCTTGTTTTAAATGTACTTCAGTTTAGATTTTTTCCTGGTTTCCAAAAACAACGCATTTCAATGCAAAACTGTTTGAATCGATCCTCGACAAAAATCGCCGTTTTTTACTGAGAAATATTTCCAAACTGACTAATGATCTCGGGCTCTTCAAGGTGTACAGGTTGTGGTTTGCTCCCAAAAGTTTACTCCCGTACAGGTTTGCTCGCAAACTTTGGTGTAGCAAGCGCTGCACAAGCGCAACCGAGTTTATGACACATGAAAACTACAGGTGAAGAGAGATAACTGCGCTTGCGTATGTTCATCCCACCAATCCTGCTGTTAATGTGCCGGGGAAATAGGAAGTTTTCAAAGAGATGCCGATTTGCTGGAAGTCAAACCTTCGCAATGCAAATCGTAAAACTAGCGAAATCTGGTACAAACGTTTGTTGAAAACTGACATCCCAACATTGCCCGTAGTCAAAGCTAAAGCAACGTCAATTTCAGTATCTTTCCAGCTGATACAAATACAGATCATAGCTGAAGGATGTTGCGAAAGGCTGTTGAAATATTGTGAAAGATGAGGCAAAACATGCAAAGTCGAACAAAATTTGGTGCAAAATTCCGAAAAAATTTTGTTTCAATTTCTAATATTGTTTAAAAATGTTTAAAAAATGCTGAAATTTGGGCAAAATAAAAAATTTTTATTCGTTCACACATCAAAATATTGTGATAATTAGAAAAAAGGCGGGGGAATGTGCATAGGGTTAGACAAAATCTTTTGGCTTTCTCAATTAATTTTGCCCCCCCATGACCATGTTACAGACTAGCCTAGCCAGCACCAAACTTTTTCCACAAGGAGCCAGGTAAATGTGAGGACTGACAATCGCCATCCCGATATTCACTTTGTTCAATAGATTACAGTCTTTCAAACCGAACGAGGAAAAGGAACAACGCCCGGCGTTCAGCGCAAGTTTTAGGTACCTCGATCCGGTTTTCTGGAACCACCAAAAGTTCTGTTAACTGCATCATTGTATTTTAGCTCGTTTGTGGCATAGTCGGCCGGCCGGAAGAACTAATTTCGAGGCCTCATCCAGCCAGCGGCCCGTGGTTTGATGCCCCCTGGGCCTGGTACCCCCCTGGACTAGCCGAATCGCATTAAGTCATACAACCAGAAGAGTTATCTGCCACGCTTGATCCGCTTTAACGGAGAGCAATCGAGACAATTGCACGGTGCAAGGACAGCACTAAGACAAGGAACTGTTTTAGGACCGCAACAGGCAAGTGTGTTAATTTATGCAAATTCCTCCACTGTATTTTATTTCCACCCTGTAGGAATAAAAACTCTGCACCTCGCAGAACATGGAATTTAGTGCTCTACGTAAACTGGAAAAGAAAGTCGAAGCTCTTCAGATTGCAGAGTTGGAGTGCTTGGGTTTCGGACTTGTTGCCGAAGCAGCACAACCAAACGAACCGCGGAAATCGTTCCGAGTTAGAAACATGCACCTAAAAGAGCAACAACTTGAAACTAACTGTTGGACAGGAAAGAAAATGTATGGCTTGCCCCGTAGTTTCTTTAACCGAATTGCAATCGTCTTTTTACTTTTCCTGCTAATGACTGGATGCGAGCTCCGGCCAACGATATCAATTTACTCAGGACATTAAAATAGTTCACGTGTAGTTGAAGGACGGACTGGAGATGAAGAGAAAATTTTGACTGGTTGACGGTTGTACCATGACGAAGTTCGGACTCCAGAGTGGAAAGCGGTTGACTGGGTTTACCCGTGATGGCGTGAAATGCAAAGTGCTGAGCAACAGGCCTGTAACCAGCTCGGGACGCTAGGGGGACCAAATAGTTTTCTGAGGGTCCCAATTTTTTAAAACTACGTCCAAACATTTTACCAGGGGGGCTAAGCTCCCCTGCGCCCTCCCTAGTTACGGTCCTGGTGAGCAACGACGAGATTTAATCGCCATGCACGTGACCAGCACTGACGTAACTGGTGAGAAGAGGGGCGAGCGGGACTTTAACCTTCAAGGTCTCTTTCCCTTACTACGACATATGTGCGCACCAGTACGACTCCTTGCCACACACAGCGGGATGTTTGTTCCTGACAGCGAGGTAAAAGCACCTCATTTTTTTAGTTCAGATTTCAACTTCTTCGGCTATTACATTTGACCGATATATTTCAATCTTCAATAGTATTTCGTCATTCTTTAAAAGATAAGAACCGAATTTCGCTATCGGTCTCTTGCGACAACGCATGAGCTTTCCTAAAGGTTGCGATGCCTATTCTCCACAGTCATCAACGCTAATCTTTTCTCGCAAAGTTTATTTGTCCTGAATTTCATGGCAACTTTATTGCTTTACTGCATCACAATCACTTGCTTATTACGTCATAACCGACGGCTATCACTTTTGAGCTGCGACAAGTTTTCACTCTTTATTTTCGTTCGTGTAAATCAGGGGTGGCCAACTTGTCTTTGACTGGGATCGACTAGAAAATTTTTTGATAACTCGCGATCGACCAGGCGGTTATAAAGTCACAAATACAAAATATCATGAGATGCAACGTTTCTCATTTTTATTTACTTTCTGAAACATTGATTGAAAATGTTCTTTTTAGGTATCTAGTCAATTCAATGCAAAATTAGGCGCGATCGACCAACTGGGACTCGGCGATCGACCGGTCGATCGCGATCGACGTGTTGGCCACCCCTG